>VAPL010678974.1_pt1 | contig 22154 bp, 16 predicted proteins | sample 3395061 | NCBI WGS metagenome assembly VAPL01 (sample SAMN08290444, study PRJNA428436) | hydrothermal vent metagenome | isolation source: Deep-sea hydrothermal vent chimney 2 | place: Pacific Ocean: Juan De Fuca Ridge | depth 2182 m m | reverse complement strand
TTAGATCAGATAATAAAACTGGTTGTATTTTACAATATGAGTCTGGGTGAGGAAATTCCTATTCTTGGTGAATGGCTCAAAATTCATTATACCGTCAATCCTGGTATGGCATTTGGTCTGGAGCTTGGCTCGGAATTCGGCAAATTTGCGCTCTCCATCTTCCGGCTCATTGCCATGGTGGGAATTGGCTATTATCTGTATATGCTTATAAAACGTGACGTGCCCAAAGGACTAAACTGGTGCATTGCCCTGATTTTAGGTGGGGCTGTCGGCAATGTTATCGACAGCACTTTTTATGGAGTTTTTCTGGAAGGCAATGTACCTTTAAATGCACCTACCCCCTGGTTTCATGGTCAGGTAATCGATATGTTTTATGTTGATATTTGGGATGGGAGAGTGGCAGATTGGGTGCCTCTTTTTGGGGGAGATTATCTTTCTTTGTGGCCAATTTTCAATATTGCCGACTCGTCTATTTTTATTGGAGTTACCATCATATTAATTTATCAAAAGCACTTTTTTAAAGAAGATCCAGTGGATGAGGATGTACAAGCAGAATCGGTTGTGGCAACTCCTGCTGAAGCCGAAAAAATCTGAACATCTCTTATAAATCAATTTGTGGCTTTAACGACTTCTATCCTTTTGCCTGCCCGTCCAAAATAAAGTGTAGGCGGGGCTTGACTTTTAATAGCTATCAAAACTTTACGCCTCAGAACTTTCTATTCAATAACAAGGAACTCTCCAACCCATGGTTCGTGTCTCACGAAACATATGCAAAATTCCTGCCTTAAATATCTTCCTCAAATCTTTGATAAATTAATTATAGGTTGGAAATGAAAAATGTGGGAGGCGTCCTGTTTCATGGAGACCTACCTTCAGCAGACAGGCACGAACCAGAGGTTAGAATTCATAGCAATGATATTATCGATTTTGATATTTTAAAGTTTCAAATTATCACAAAGAACTGGATTTTGGTTAAAATTTTATTAATCAGGAAATATCAATTTTCCTGTTTGTTGAGAAAATCGTCCATGGTTGAAAAATAGGACCCTTTTGACTATATTTTCTCATAATAAACATTAATGATTCCTAATATAAGACAAATCTCATTGCCCTTTATTGAAATTAAATGTCTCGAAAAGAATTGTGATTTTGAAAATGAAATATTTTCGTTTAATGTTTTAATGAATGACCCTTTAGTCTTGAGTGCTTCAAGAGATTTGTTATATGTCTCTTTTACACTTTTATTTTTGTTTATCATTATTAAATATAATTCTCCTTCATTACCTGCAGAATGCTTTTCTGAAATCTGTTTATAGCATTCATCAAAAGAAGATATACCCCTCCATATTTTATATTCTCCTGATATAATTTCATATTTATTATTAGGATTAGTAATCTTAAAATCAAGCTTTCCATCATAAGTATATGCCTCTGCCTCTGCTGAAAAAGCAAACATCTTTACTGGGATTAAAAAGAGGTCTCGAATTAATTCTTCACTCAATTTTGAGAGCGCTTCAGGTCTTTCACAGGAATAAAAAGCGAAATCGAATACAATTTTAAAAATTTTATCTCTAAAAGTAAGCTCCTTTTCAGGGTCAGGTAAGTAATCTTTATAGTAATTTTTTAATTTAATCTTCTCATTTAAATAAAGTTTTAGAATGTCTTCATCCAAGAAGTCTGATTTTTGTGGACCTCGTAAATCAATAACACTGGTATAAGGAACTATTATAACCGCAGTTGGTTTATGCATATCACTTTTTCTAAAGAAAGATACACGGTAACTAAGAATTCTATTATAACTGAAATCTACCCTGTCTTCTGTTAAAATAAGATCATTAATTTTTTCATTCAGATTTGTGATAACATTCCACATAAAAGTTGAGACTTTAGAAAAACCTTCTACTTCATCCTTATAATCAACAATGCTTTTGTCAATTTCTCCTTGTACTTGAAATGAAGAAAAACGTGGAAGTCTGAGAACATCTAATGTAGAAAATTCTTGTTGCCCCCTTTGCTTTAGACTGTGTATATATTTGAAATCAGCATTCTTATATTTAAATATTGTAGAATTCCCATCATTTAATGGTAGAATATATGGGCAATCATATTTGATAAAAAAAATGTAATCTTCAGGGCTATTAAGTACCTCTATAAAATTACCTTGATTAAAAGCTACATCGGAATAAACAAACTTTGAAGAACCAATCTCCCAAGTTTCTTTAGTAATATAATCTTCAATTAAAATCGTGTTGTCATGATTGGGCAAATCAATTATATCTTTTTTACCTTGGGAATGTTTTAGCATGATCCATATTATTTTGTATCATCTTGATACATATTACTTCTTTTGTAATAATAACCCTATAGATTCCAGTGTACAAGATTTGTCAAATATTTAATTACGCAAATCCAGGAAGGTTAAAAAACCAACTGGTCGTAGGTTAAGCGTAGCGGTCCTACGACCTCTATGACCTACCGATGTTGTTGTAGCTAAAAAGTATTGAAAATCCATTGTAATTGTCTGAACTATAATTTGTATGATTATGAGATTAACATGATTTTTTAAGAGAAATGATGTATAGCAAGGTGGCATCCCCAGCATCCTTGTTGGTGACAGGGATGAAATGGAAAGAAAACTACCTGCGCACAAGGGAAGCAAGAATACAGAATGATGATGATGAAATTGCCTGTATCACAAATAAAGATCAATGTCAAACGAAACTGATAGTTTATCCAAAAAATGTACCGATACAGATTAGCAAGGCAAAATATAGTCAAAAGTCATATCGCTATTATCAAAGAGTTTATTAGATTAGTGTAATTATATATAGAGGTCTCCTTTACTAAGTAAAACTCAAAGTAATTCGTGCGCATCAAAGATATCTTACCCATTTTCGATTGGCTCCCCAATTATAAAAAAGACGACTTCAAGGGAGATTTCTGGGCTGGATTGACAGTTGGCGTTATGCTAATTCCGCAGGGCATGGCTTACGCCATGATTGCAGGTCTGCCACCTATCTATGGATTATATGCAGCATTTTTACCCCAAGTAATTTATTCGTTTTTTGGTACCTCCCGGCAATTGTCAGTAGCCCCTGCAGCGATGATCTCATTGCTTATCGTTGCTGGCATATCAGAATTTGCCACCCAGGGCAGTGAAGCATATATCGGCCTGGCAATACTCCTGGCAATGATAGTTGGTATTTTACAACTTCTTTTTGGTCTATTTCGACTGGGGTTTATAGTTAATTTTTTGTCTTTGCCGGTCATTAGTGGATATACTTCATCGGCAGCGATAATAATTGGATTAAGCCAACTCAAACATTTAATGGGCGTGGATATGTCTTCCAGTAATTTGATTCATGAGATTGTTTATAATATGAGTATAAATATAAATCAGATTCATGCAGTCACATTGGTTATTGGGTTGGTGAGTATCGTACTTCTCATTTTTTCCAGGAAAATAAGTAGATCGTTTCCCGGGCCATTAATAATCGTAATCATTGGAATAGTGATTGTCACACTATTTAGCCTTGATATGGAAGGTGTGAAAATCATTGGCTCCATACCGGGAGGATTGCCGGATGTATCCATTCCTGAAATAAATTTTGCTGATATTGCTAGATTATTTCCACTGGCATTACTTATATCTCTTGTGAGTTTTATGGAGTCATATACCATAGGCAAGGTGATGCAATCCAAAAAGAAGAATTATAATATTTCCTCCAATAAGGAACTAATTGGTCTTGGAATGGCCAATATTTCGAGCTCGATATTTGGTGCTTTTCCTGTTTCGGGCGGGTTGGGTAGAACGGCTGTTAACCAGCAATCCGGTGCCAATACCAATTTGGCTTCATGGATTAGTGCAGCATTGGTAGGCCTCACATTACTTTTCTTTACGCCACTTTTTTACAATTTGCCCAAGGCAATTTTAGCAGCGATTATCATGGTGGCTGTATTTAATTTAATTGATGTAAAGAGAGCAATAGTTCTATTCAAGACCAATAGGATAGATTTTGCTATGCTGCTGGTGACCTTTCTATCAACTTTGTTTTTTGGTGTGCAAGCGGGAATTATTACGGGAGTTGTTCTGTCGTTGATTATGGTGATTCATAGAAGCACCTATCCGCATTTGGCTGAGTTGGGTAAATTGCCAAGCTCCAATTATTTCAGAAACCTAACTAGATTTCCAGAGGCAATTGAGCGAAAGGATGCCTTGATATTCAGGTTTGATTCTGAGCTGTATTTTGCCAATATTAATTATTTCAGAGAGCGCTTGAATCAAATGATCACAAAAAAAGGAGCTGGATTGAAAGTGATTATTTTAAATGCACAATCAATACATGCAATGGATAGCAGTGCTGCACTGGAGTTTGAAGAGATTATTGATGAATGTAAAAACCAGAAGGTTGAATTTTATTTAACGGAAGTAATTGGCCCTGTGCGAGACACCCTAAGAAAATCGGGCTTGTTTGAAAAAATCGGGGAAGATCATTTTAAAATGAGAATTCAGGATGCACTAGATCATTTTGATACGCATAAAAATTCTAAGCATTCTTATGCTGTGCAGACGAATAATTGATTGTGGTCATCTGCCAATTAATTGGACAAATGATAATGTTCCCGTAGTCATTGAGCCCGGAGAGTTTGAGGAGATGGCCGGGAACTCGTCGAATGAAATAAAACAGGTTGGATATTTATAATTATGGATAAATAGATATCTTATAAAATAATAATTCTTCTTTAGCTATGAGCATCAAAAAATCTATTACAATTATCACGCTAATTTATTGGGTCGTAATTTCATCCTGTCAGCAGCAAAAAAGTGAAATTAAAATACTCAATCTCCGTTGTGAAAACCGAGTTGATCCACTGGGGATTGATGCATCTTATCCTCGCCTGAGCTGGAATTCCGAATCGCCATTTCGAAACAAAAAGCAAACTGCCTATCAGATAATTGTCTCAGAAACCCAGGAATCTTTATTGGAGAATAAAGGCACTTTTTGGGATTCCAATAAAGTGAAGTCCAAGAGGTCAGTACAGATCAAATATCAGGGCAAAGATCTTTCAAGTGAATTGATATGTTACTGGAAAGTCCGCATTTGGGATGAACATGGATATGTGTCGGATTGGAGCGATCCTGCACAATGGGAAATGGGTTTATTAAATCAAAATGATTGGCAAGCCGATTGGATTGATGATGGTAAAGCAGGACCGCAAAGCACAAAAGAATTTTATGAGGATGATCCTGCTCCTTTGTTCAGGCGTGATTTTCTTACAGAGAAGGAGATTGAAAAAGCGAGGTTGTACATAAGCGGATTGGGATATTATGAAGCTACAATTAATGGTAAGAAAGTTGGAGATCATGTACTGGATCCGGGGTGGACAAACTATGACAAGCGCATTCTTTACAGCACCTATGATATAACAAAACTAATAAAAGAAGGAGGAAACAGTATTGGCGTCACACTGGGAAATGGTTGGTTTAATCCTTTGCCAATGACCTTGTTTGGGAAATTCAATTTGCGGGAAAGTCTGGCGATTGGACATCCCAAATTTATTGCACAACTTAAAATAAATTACATAGATGGATCTACTCAAACTATCGTTTCGGACGAAAAATGGCTTACACATGAAGGTCCAATAATTAGGAATGATATTTACCTCGGAGAAGTATATGATGCCAGAAAGAAAATTCCCGAATGGGATATTTTTGGGTTTAATGCCGACTCATGGAACAAAGTCAAAATTGCAGATGGAAAAACAGGAAACCTTCATGCCCAAAATCTCCCACCAATCAAAATAACAAGAAAAATAAAACCTGTAAAATTGACCGAGCCCAAACCTGGAGTCTATATTTTTGATATGGGGCAAAACTTTTCCGGCTGGGTGAAATTGAAAGTTAGTGCAGAAGCGGGAACTCAAATAAAACTGAGATATGGAGAGTTGATTCATGAAGATGGCACGCTCAATGAAATGACCAGTGTTGCCGGACAAATTAAAGGCAGGAACAGCGGAGGTAAATTGAAAGGCGGTCCTTTTTCTCCTGAAATCGCATGGCAAAGTGACACATATATTGCCGGCGGAAACGGTGAAGAATACTACATGCCGAAGTTCACATTTCACGCTTTTCGCTATGTAGAAGTCACAGGATTACAAAAAACACCAGTACTGGATAATATCGAAGGTTTGCGCTTGAATAGTGACCTTACGAAGGCTGGGGCTTTCGAATGTTCCAATCAATTGTTCAACGATATCCAGGAAATTACCGAATGGACTTTTTTAAGCAACGTATTCAGCGTTCAATCCGACTGTCCTCACCGTGAGCGCTTTGGATATGGTGGTGATATTGCGGTTACAACTGATGCATTTATTTATAATTATGATATGTCAAACTTTTATGCAAAAATCGTTCGTGATTTTCAGGATGCCGTACTCCCCGATGGAAGACTAACTGATACTGCTCCATTTGTGGGGATTGATTATTGTGGGATTGGCTGGGCTTTTTCGCATCCTTTGACATTGCTGGATTTGTATCAATATTATGGGGATATATCTCTAATTGAGGAACAATACGAAACTGCCAGGATCTGGTTTGAACAGGTAATTTCTAATAATGAATTAATAATAACACATGGTCTGAGTGATCATGAAAGCCTGGCTCCGATTCCTACTTCTGAAATGGTAACTCCTTTGTATTACCGGAGTGCTGTGATCATGTCAGAGTTGGCTGAGATTATGAACCAAATAGAAGATACTGAGAAATATGTAGATCTATCAAAACAAATTAAAACAGCATATCTGGAAAAATTTCATGAAAGTGGTACTGGTAAATTTGCACCTTTTACCCAGGGAAGCCAATCCTTTGCCATATATACAGGAATTACTCCTGAAGAAGATAAAAAGGCAGCACTTGACGAACTTGTAAAAAATATTGAGGTAGAAAATGACGGTCATCTCACTACTGGGATTTTTGGAACTAAATATTCTCTGGATGTCCTTTCGGAGAATGGTTTTGCCGAAACTGCGGCAATGATGGTTGGACAAACAAGCTTCCCGGGTTGGGGTCACATGTTGGCAAATGGAGCAACAACCTTATGGGAACACTGGGAATATAGTGATAATACATATTCCCACAATCATCCAATGTTTGGCTCTGTAAGTGAATGGTTTTACAAATGGGTAGGTGGCATTCAGGCAGACCCTTCTGCTGTTGGGTTTGACAAAATTATCATTCGACCACAGATTATTTCAAATGTGACTTGGGCGAAAACAAGTTATAATTCAATTCATGGAAAGATAGTTAGCGACTGGTCTCGGGATGATCATTCATTCAATTTAAAAATATCCATTCCGGTAAACACAACAGCCAAAGTTTACTTGCCTGCAAAGGATTTGAAAAGTGTAAAGGAAGGGAAAATGGATGTGTCAACTGTTAAGAGTATTCAGTTTATCAAAATAGAAAATGGTAATGCGGTTTTTATGGTAGGGTCGGGTGATTACTCATTTGAATCAAAATATTAGCAAAGTAAAAAGAATCATGAAACGCTTATATTTATTAGCGATTTTTGCTGCGGCCTTATTTTTCACTTCATGCAATAATCCAAAATCAGATATTACCTGGGAGGATGAATGGAATGCAGAAATCTACCCTGCCGAGCATAAAATTATTGCAGACTCCACAAGTGGGGCGAAACTGATCTATGTGACTACCGATAGTGCCAATGATGTAAATCTATATTTTGATTATAATTGCTGGTTCAAAGATATGTCGGCCATGTTTTTTATATCAGATCGCAATGGTGTAAATGAATTGTTTGCCTATGTTCCCAAAACTGGAGAGCTCATTTCAATGAATCCCCACAGAGAGAAAAATAACTATTGGCTGACTACAGTTGATTTTGAAACACACAATGCATATGTACGTGATGAGGATTTTATATATGACTGGAAAATCGACATCGAATATAATAGCGATTCGTCGAAAGTTGATAAGGTTACTGTAAAAGAAAGAAAAATTGCATCAGCACCAGAAGGAACAAAATTCTATTCTGCCCTTACACAAAGTGCTGATAGAAAGTATCTTTCTGCAAGTATTGCCTATAATGATGATCCTGATCATAAGGAAATTATAGCTTTCAATATTTTATCAGGAGCGCTTAAAAAATTAATGAGTTTCCAGACGAGCACCGTGATATCTCATGTACAATTTAATAAGTACAACCCAAATTATTTAAGATTTTCAAAAGATAAATCTGGCAATATTGGACTACATCGTATGTGGGTTGTGGATGTACGTAATCCCGGAAAAGCAAAAAAGATTTATCTGCAAGAACCCGAGGAATCGGTTACCCATGAAGACTGGTGGGTCAATGATCAGTTAACTTTTTGTAGTGGATATCGCAACGGAGAATATCATGTTAAGGTGATCAATATTCATGATCAGGCTGCTCGAATCATTGGCGCCGGTTCATGGTGGGAAGATGGATCGAATAAAGAATTGGCTGAATATAATTGGTGGCATGCATCCGGTTCAAGAAACGGTAAATGGGTGGTGGCTGATAACTGGCATGGCCATATTGGCATTACCGATGCACGCACAAGTCATATGAGGTTTTTAACGAAAAATCATCGTATTTATGGGGGAGGAGCACATCCGCATGTGGGTTGGGCTCCTGACAGCAAAAGTGTAGAATTCACGTCACACAAACTTGGAAACCCAGATGTGTGTATTGCATATCTACCGGAAGCTTGGGATGAACCGTATATGGAGGCAGATAACCTTGAATGAAGTTTTAAAAATAATTAATAATGTTTGATTTCAGCTATTCTTGCTTTTTAAGCACCTTTTATAATAATAAACTTTTTATATTTAATGCTTGTAACAGCACCAAAAGCGCAACTAATTCTTGATTATAAAATCTATTTTGGAGTTAAACCACCAGAAGATAGGATTTCATTAATTAGTAATATCTCCAAAGAAAGCGTTTTATATGAAATTGCTGGTCTCAATTATCGTCTTAAACCTAAAGGCAAGGTTTATATTGATACCAGTATTGAAACTCAAGCAAGGGAACTTAAGTATTTCACACAGACTCATGAACTTTTCATAAAGTATTCAAGTGTTGCGGAAAGATATACTAAAAGCAGGGATGAATATCCAATTATTTTTAATAGACAAGCATGTTTATTTGCTATTGAAGAAATAATCAACTCTAGCAAAATGCAAAACATTGATCATTTCGATATGGCTCATACCGAGGTTTGGGAGGCAATAGTGAAATATCTTTTAGCTGTAAATTATGTAATTACAGAAATTAAAAAAGAAAAGGATGCAAAAAGCACAAGTTTTGAATCGTTAAACCCTAAAATTCTTCCTTTAAATGAATTATCAATTGAAACAGACCAAATATTTACACTCTATCGAGGGTATTGGCTAATTGATTACTTTTTAAAACGATCTGAATATTCATCTGAGATTAAGCTCTACTTTCAAAGTGCTTATGGAATTGAACCGCAAAATTTCATCTACCATTTGATGAGTATGTACATGGCTAACAGTAGCGAAAAACCTGAACTCAATTTCTTCTACCTTGTACAAGCAGGACATCAAAACCTATTTGACAAATTGAGTTTCAGAATACCAAACAATGAAACTTACAAATTGCTCAGTCTTCGTAAATCACCATTCATCAATGTTGGCAAATTGAAATATTTGATTGGAGACAACTCGTTTTTAATTGAAAAAGCATATTCCCAGTTTCTTAATGACTTCTGGTTTGATTGGATTAAGAAAGTAAAGAATAAGAATGGAAAAAATAAATTTAATATTCATCAATATAGAGGTGATTTTGGTTACTTCTTTGAAAAGTATCTTGCTCAAATACTGACAAAGAGTTTTGAGATCTATAATTACTCAACTTTGCTGATGTTTAACCAATTGAAAGTGAAAACTCCTAAAGGCAATATTGAAATCGCAGACGTATATTTTCGTTATGGGAATAAAATTTTACTTGCCCAAGTAAAATCTGGCAGTATTTATGATGCAGAAAAATTCAGCGGAAATGTTGACCAATTTTACAAAAATGACAGAAAGGGATTCTTTAAAAATTTTGGAGTGAATCAAGTAGTAAAGTCAATAACGGAAATGGAGAAACTCATTCATTCAATTGATCCAAAATTTCCCAGAGGGCACGCTTATACAATTTTCCCTTGTATTATTGTCAATGACAAGTCATTTCAAACGGCACTTATTTCTGACACATTCAATAAACGATTCAAAGAATTAATTTTTAAGATTAATTTTAAAAAAGTAAGGGTAAATCCTTTGACATTAATTCATATCAGTGATTTAGAAAGGTTAGAAGACATTCTTAATAAAAAACCAAATTTAATTTGGAGTATTCTTAAATATAATCATAGAGACAAGAGGTTTGTGCCACCTTTATATAGTACAATTAATCAAAAGTGGTCAGGAGGGAAATACCCTAATAGAATTTTAGAATTGTTTAAATCACTTACTCTTAAATACAATCCAGCTGGAGCAAACAATAGTTATGGTAGAGACATGCAATCAATAGATAAATGAAAACCTTACTTTGACGCGATTACCTCACCTCAATTTCTTTATATTTATTAATCATTTTATGATAAATATAATTGATCGAGTTTGAAAAGGAAGAATATATGTTTTTAAAATAACTATCCTTTGATTCAACAAACAAAGACCTTTGAGAACGTAAATAAATGAGCTGAATAGTTTATTGTCTATTTTAAAAATATTTGCGTATAGAATTTTGATATGCGACATAAAAATCCTGCCCAGTTGTAAAAATTGTCTTTATGGGTTCAAGCAATCCTCAGGAATTTTTCCGTTTAGCATGGCCAAAAGATTATCTGCGGCTCGTATCTGTAATTCCCGATGTGACTTTGAAGAATACCAGGCATAATGTCCGGTGCCAATAACAGCTGGATGATTGAGTAATTCCATAGGTAATTTATTAGTCAATTCGGTATTGTAAACATCTATCCCTGCCCGGAAGATTTGATGGTTAGCCAAAGCTTTGAGTAGTGCATTTTGATCAATAACCGGTCCTCTGGCTGTGTTGATGACAATTGGACATTTTTTGGCCATAGCAAACATATTTTCGTTTAAAAGCCCATTGGTTTCATCTGTCAGATTGCAATGAATGGAAATGACATCGCTTTGATGTATCAACTCTTTCAGTGTAACTTGTTCAGCACCTAAATCTGTAAATCTGGATTTAGAAATATATGGATCACAGGCAACTACCTTATTAAATAAATGAACTGCCTTTTTGCAGAGCGTTCCTCCTATTCTGCCGATTCCAATAATTCCTAGCGTGCATTCATGAAACTCAAGTATTCTTTTTATATGGTTGATTTGTAAGCCAATTTTGCAAAACGCACATATCATTAGTTTTTCATATCCATAAGAATAAGACATGGTGAGTTGGAGTATACTTGTCAGGATACTATTTTATTCTTCATCCATCTGATGCTGCTCATCCATATACTTTTCGCCCTCGAGCGTAAGGAAAAAATCCATCCAGATATAGGCCAGCTTATTCCCTTCTTCCACTGAAACAGCATGCATGGATCCCAATGGAATATGAAGCAGTTCATTTTCTGTTAGCGATGTAGTGTCGCCACCGGCGTGGCAATTGCATTGGCAGCTGGGTAAGCCGAAAAAAAGCTGATCAAGCATTGGGTGATCATGCTCTGCCACTTCATCCGGTCCAAGAGTTTCTACAGAACCCATACAAAATCGAGGAACCTTGCCTTCAGGAAGTATCATCCTGTTGAGCGTTTTATCACTTTTAATTTCTTCCTTATAGGTCGGACAATCAGACAATGCCTGGTGATAAAGAGTCTGGTGATTTCCCATGTTTTGCGATATAAGATGCTGGTCTTTCTCATCGAGACCTTTCCTAATCAAAAGATAATTAAATTCAACTCCGGCTTCTACAATGAGAACATAATTTGAGTTATAAGGTAACTTTAAAATGGAATTTCCATTGATGAAATATTGCTTTCCAGCTACTTTCAGCTTAGCGTTTCCATTAAATGTCAGTAAAACATCATAATGATCCAGGCCTGTATTTTCATTAATTTCGCTTGGTCCTTTAGCTGAAATATATTCAATATCAACACCATCTATCTCATGGATCATGACACGCTTTTTATTTATAAAACCTTCCAGTTTTCCATGAAGTACATTTGTCGATAGCTTTTCGGTATTAATCTTCATTTTTCAATAATATGTTTTTGGTAAAAATAAGGTGATAGCTGGGATATAAGTGATGCAAGTTATAGCAGATCTTGTTATCCTAAAATATCTGATTCTTCCTGAATCTTGCTTGAATTGCTGTTCAATAAGAGTAATAAAATTATAAAAAATCGATGACTAATATTTTTCAAATCGAATTGTTTTCTACTTTTCATGAATCAAAAAATTCTAAAATGAAACATCACCAAATTTTTATTAAAGCGTAATTCTAACCCTGATTCCCCAATAGGTCATAGCACCTTTTAAGGGTTCAGGCAAATAGTTACGTTTTATTTAGAGCCAGACTTTATGTTATAAAATCTAAATAGTTGCCTTGGTGAATTGTTATAAATTCAGCATCCGTATACATTTTTTTCCAGGCTACCGGAGCACCTTTTACTTTTTTAATACTCCACTTAAACTCATAGCCATATATTTTACCTTCGCGTTCTTCTACCCAATCGACCTCTTGTTGACTGTATGTTCTCCAAAAATAATTATTTACCAGCATACCTTTATATGATTGGAATTTTAACCGCTCTGACACTAAGTAGTTTTCCCAAAGCTGTCCTTGGTCATTTCTGAGTTCCAACGTATTTACGTTAGCAATCAATGCATTCCTAATGCCATTGTCATAAAAATACCAACGCGAGGATTTAGAAATTTCCTTTCGTGGGTTTTTGCTATAAGCGACAACTTTGAATATTACAAACACTTTGCTCAACAAATCCAGATAACGCTCTACGGTATTTTTATTTATTCCTAGTTTAGTTCCCAACTCTGGCAAAGATACTTCCTCACCAATCTGAAAAGCTATCATTCGTAGCAAACTAATTATTTTGTCAGGTCTTTTTAATCGCTCAAAAGTTAATATATCACGAATTAAATAGGAGCTAATCAGTCGTTCCAGGTATTTCACTTTTTTGTCCCAATCGGCATATTGCCTTAACTCTGGATAGCTTCCCAATATCAATCGTTCATCTAATTTTCCTGTAGTCTCAATTAGGTTTTCTTCTTTGCTAAACTCCATTTGAGAAAGAGGGAATAACTTAAGGGTAATATCCCTTCCTGTCAATGGTTCGCCTAATTTATTTTCTAAGTCAAATACAGAGGAGCCTGTGGCTATTATTTTAATTCCTTCAATTTCATCTACCATCAATTTTAATATTTTCCCAATTTCCGGTATTGTTTGGGCTTCATCTATTACCAATAATTTATTATCCCCTAACAATCTTTTATAATTCTCTGCAGTTCGGTTATTCAATACAGATATTGTTGTTGCATCTTCTCCGTTCAAGAAAATATATGGTTCTTTTGTTTTTGCTAATCGTTTTTTTAACAATTCTGTTTTCCCTACTCTTCTTGCCCCGAGCAATACCAGTACTTTATTTGGTTGTAAAAACCCATCAAATCCATACTCAATTTCTCGCGCTAAATACTTCATTTAGTGTTAAATAAGTGTTTAAAATTATGCTTTTGCGATAGTGGAACTTCTGCTTGGGTGTTGTTTTTATCCAGAAGTAGGATTCAAATAGATAGGCTTATTTACAAATGTTAATAGAAAATCTCTGGTACAAATAAGGTGATAGCTGGGATATAGGTGATGCATAGCTGAATGAAAAACAGGATGACCAGAAATCGCAAAAGGGTAGGAGTGACTTCCGATATGGATATTTTTGATATTCCACAAGCCACAAAGAGTGTAGTCCCAACCGGAGGAGTAATCAGGCCAATCGTAAGATTGGTCACCATCATAATGCCAAAGTGTGTAGGATCCATACCAATTTTATCGGCCAAAGGCAACAGGACAGGCACGAGGATAAAAATTGCAACTCCTGCGTCCATAAATGTGCCAACCATCAGTAAAGCAATATTGACAAGCAAAAGCAGAACAATCGTATTATTGCCGGCGAGATCGATAAGAAAATTTGTTGCCACCTCAGGAAATTGCTCCACGCTCAATATGTATGCAAACAAAAATGCCGCAGATATCATGAACCCTATAATCGCCGTGACTCTTGCAGTTGCTTTTACAGATTCCAACAAATCTCGCAAGCCAATTTTTTTATAAATAAATACCCCAACCATCAAAGCCCACAACATGGCAACCAAGGCTGATTCGGTTGCTGTAAACAAACCAAACATAATCCCGCCAACAATAATTATTGGGATTAGCAAGGAAAACAATGCGCCGTTAAATGCCTGCGCTCTTTCTGACCAGGTGGCTTTTTTCTCAATAGGGACATTTTTATTTCTGGCGTAAAAGTAGCTTACTACCATTAAGCTCAGGCCAATCATAACTCCGGGAATGATGCCTCCCAAAAACAGCTTCTCGATTTTTAAATTGCCCACTACCCCCAAATAAATCATAAGGATACTCGGAGGTATGATGGCCCCGGTTGATCCGGCACAGGCAGTCAGCGCCGTGGCGAATGGACGACCATACCCCTTCTTTTCCATCTCGGGAATCATGATAGAACCTATGGCCGCGGTATCGGCAGAAGACGCACCGGAGATGCCGCCAAACAACATAGAGGTAAGGCACACCACCATCGAAAGCCCTCCTCGTTTGTGACCAACTAAGGTTTGGGTAAATGTAATCAGGCGCTGCGAAAGCCCTGCTTTATTCATGATTTCTCCAGCCAATAGGAAATACGGAACAGCTACAAATGGAAATAGGGACTGCAAAGCTCCACCCATCTCACGAGCTACATCTACCATAAATATCTGATCGCTGAAAAGAATGGCAACAATCGATGACAAGGCCATGGCAAATGCAATAGGAACGTCCAACAGGATGAGTACAAAAAATACGATAAATAATATTATAGCTATCATTCTATTTCACTTGTTAAGTCTCTTGTTATTTTAAATGCTTAAATGGGCAAACGTACTAAATTGTAAATGCTGCAATAATTTTAATTTTTTCATTCTATCCAAGCTACGCAAAAGCTACGGCTGCTATGCATTGCCTCATTCCCTCATTCTATCATTACCCTTTCTCCCTAAAGCAGCAAACTCGAAAAAAATCATCAATAGTCCAGTTAATGGAACGATCATGTAAACATACATTTTAGAGATTTGAAGAGACGGTGTTTTTAGAATGCTCAGTTCAATACTCACTTCAACCCCATAGTATATTAATACTGCGGCCAGAATGATTGTTGACAAAAACTGAATAGCTTTTAATATTTTCAGGTCAGGGTATTTTCTTGTCAGAAAATGTAAGGAAAAGTGTCCTTTATCCAGAATAATCACACTCGAGCCAAGCCAGACAATCCATAGAATAGCAAATTTCACGAACTCATCTGCCCAGGTAATTTGAACGTTGATTCCATCTGGAACATAAGGTTGGAGGAACCGGCCAAATACATTAACTGTCATGATAATTGTTACCATTACAAAAAGAATAAATACGATTCCGTTTATTGCTTTTTGGATTAAATTTGCTGCTTTTTCCATTAACTAACAATCAGATAGATACAAAGAAAACATCGAACCATTGTTCAAAGAGACACTAAGTATCTCCCGAATTATTATGGTTAATTTTCATAAATAAAACTTTTCCCCATCACTTTTAATATTCCCCTGACACCTACAATTGCATTTTTCTTATTTGATTGCTTCAATTCAAATACAATATCGGCCAGATAGCGTTCTATCTGATACACATCAAGCAGCATATTAAAATCTTCATCAACAGGAATAAATTTTTCGCCAACTACCAGTTCCTTGTAGCTGGAGATAAATATTTGGCCAAAATTATGAAACCAATGTTCTGCAAGCCTTCCTGAAGGTTCATTTTGAAAAAGAGCTGAATAAGCAACCTTGTGAAATGAATTGAGCATATAAACCAAGTCGGTGATAGGAGATTTTTTTAACCTTCGCTCCGTGATAGAGTATGACCTGTCACCTTCAAAGTTAGTTATTACAAAATCCCCGTCTTTAAATAATAAAGACTCAAGATTGTAATTGCCATGTGGCCTGATTTTTACGGCCTCAATTTTATGATCGTAGATTTGCTTCATTTTATGCTGGAGCCAATCATTTTGCTCCAGTAGTAAATTTATTTCCTCCTGATGGTTTTCAGGAAATTCACTCATATATTTTTTGAGAGATTCAAAAGAATCTCTTATCAGAGATTTCCAGGCTGAAAATAATGATCTTTGGTAATGTAAGGAGAATTCTTCCGGAATAAAATCATCGTGCATACAATCCGTGCCAAGTGCAATGTGCAATTCGGCAGTTCGTTGTGCCATTAATCTAATATGCTCTATTGGTGCGCCACCTATCAGTTCTTGGGTGGAGGTGGTCATTTCTTCAAATTTTAGTGGGTTTGTCAAAGCCCCTTCGATAGGAGGAAGTTCTATTTCTCCTCCATGAATACTTACACGTTCATAAAACCTATTGAGCGCATCAGAGAAATATTGCCATGCAGTACCATAATTTGGCACATATTCCTGAACTATGGCGAGGGTTCTTTTGATATCTCCCTTTTTTGTGTACTTAATTTGTCCTAAATATTCGGGTACGAATTTGAAGTTTTTCTTTTCACTCAGGTAATTATTTATTTCGACATCCCTGTCTGTACCTCTATCTATTTTTCGATAAAGTTTCACAATAAATTTTTTGTTGTATTGGATAATCACATGCTTTTTACGAGCTTCTACTAGTTTATTCTCTTTTTCAAGAAAGGTTTTTTCAAGCATCGATTTCAACTTGTCGGTTACATGAAAGTTCACCGTTGCGGTATCAGTAGTGATTGTAGAATTACGTTTTAAAAGGTTGAACATTGTCTGACGATAACCTTCGCTATATGAGGCATCAAACAAAACGCCATTTTTTCCATCAAATATAATTTTTGTAATGATGCTGTCAGGATGATTTGACCAGAGCATTCGTTCTTCCTTGCCTTTTGCAAAACCTAAAACAAACCTAAATTTGGAATACAGACCTTCAAAAAAGGTGATTTCAATAATAATTGTAAAACCTTCAAAATTTTGATGTTTACCACTTACAGGAATTACATCAAATATTTTTATTGATTCAATTTTCCTGTTTCGGGTATTAAACCATTGCTGATTATTGAGGTATGGAAGAAGAATATCGTTTTTTACACTGTCTTTGATAGTTGCACTTATCAGGTCTTTCCACTTTTTTATTTCTAAAACCTTGATGCTATTCACTGGGATTATTGACACTTTTTCCTCTTCCTTGACAAGCTTAAACCAATAGTACCCATAAGGGCTCAAAGTAAAATTATATGGTTCATCACCAATTTTTGGAAACCTATTTTGGCTAAAAACTTCTACCGGAATCAAATCTTTCAGAGATTGCATTTCTACGGAAGCTGCCTGGGCATATCTTGATAAATTGACAACTACAAGAATCTGTTCATTTTCATATGATCTCACAAAGGCCAATGCTTTAGAATTTTCTGATTCTAAAAACGTAATTTCTCCTCGACTAAATGCTTTAAATCGAGTTCGCATTTTTATCAATCGTCTTGTCCACCACAACAAAGAGTTGGAATTGGTCAATTGAGTTTCAACATTTATATTTTCATATTTATACTCGGGGTCAATGATGAGTGGGAGATATAGTTTGTGCGGATTGGCTTTAGAAAATCCACCATTTCTTCCGGGATGCCATTGCATTGGAGTTCTCACGCCATCACGATCACCAAGATAGTAGTTGTCACCCATACCAATTTCATCGCCATAATATATTACCGGAGTGCCCGGTAATGAAAAAAGCAGCACGTTCATCAATTCAATTTTCCTGCGGTCATTGTCCAACAACGGCGCCAATCTTTTTCTGATCCCAAGGTTTATCCTGGCAAGCGGATCTTTAGTATAGACTTTATACATATAATCCCGCTCTTCCTCGGTCACCATTTCCAGGGTCAGTTCATCGTGATTCCTCAAAAATGTTGCCCATTGGCATGTTTCCGGTATGGCAGGCGTCTGATCAATGATGTCTATAATTGGATATCGGTTTTCCATATTTACAGCCATAAACATCCTGGGCATTATCGGAAAATGATAGTTCATCTGACATTCGTCACCATCGCCAAAATACGATGCACTATCTTCAGGCCACATATTCGCTTCTGCCAGTAGCAAAATATTGTCGTATTTGCTATCTACAAAGGCACGTAATTTCTTTAAAAATTCATGGGTTTGCGGCAGGTTTTCGCAATTGGTTCCATCTTCCTCAAAAAGATAGGGTATGGCGTCTAGTCTAAATCCATCGACTCCGAGATTCAGCCAAAAATCCATAGCCTTGAACATTTCCTTTTCGACCAGTGGATTGTGATAATTCAAATCTGGTTGGTGATGGAAAAAGCGATGCCAAAAATATTGTCCGGCTACAGGATCCCAGGTCCAGTTTGATGATTCATAGTCTGTAAAAATAATTCGGGCATCTTTAAATTTTTCCGGATCATCTGACCAGACGTAATAATCCCTTTCCGGCGAGCCTTTTGGGGCATGCCTTGCTCTCTGAAACCACTCATGCTGATCGGAAGTATGATTCATCACCAGTTCAGTTATCACTTTTAGATTTCTCCTGTGAGCTTCGTTGAGAAACTTTTTGAAATCAGCCATGTCACCATAAACCTCATTTATGGTATTATAATCAGCAATATCGTAACCATCGTCTTTAAAAGGAGATGGATAAAAGGGCAATAGCCAGATGGCTGTAACTCCCAAACTTTCGAGATAATCTAGCTTGCTGTAAAGACCTTCAAAATCTCCAATGCCATCATTATTTTTATCCATAAATGCTTTGATGTGCAATTCATAAATGATGGCATCCTTGTACCACAATGGCTCGCGGATAATATTTTGGTTCTTCTTCCTTGGCATGATAAGGTGTGTGGTTTTAGCAGTTTAAAGTTCGATTTAAATTTGGATAAATTTTTTTTTGTAAAAATGGGTTGTCTTGATATTAATTACAACAAAAATTTTATTTCATTATAACTATAAAATTGCAATACCAGTGAATATTGTTTAAATTAAAGATATAATGCAAATAATTAATTTTTACCATTTCGTTAAACAAATTCTAAACTTTTTAAAATATGAAAAAGATCATTGTTCCAACCGACTTTTCAGAGCAAGCGCAGAATGCATTGGATTTAGCTTCTGAAATTGCAAGTAAAACAGGCGCAAAAATTGTATTAATGCACGTGATAGAATATGCCAAAAAGCAAACGGTTTTTCTTGGAAGCACGGGGCTTTCAACTATGGGTACTATATCCACGGGTATTGAAATGGATGATATTTATTTTATCCAGTTATTTAAAAAGAGAAAAGGCCAATTGGCAGAAACATTAAACGACCCCTCGTATGCCGATATCGATATTACAGATAAAATAATGATGGGAACTCCATACCATGCTATCGAAGAAGAAATAACAGAGTCTGATGCCGATTTCATAATAATGGGTACTACTGGAGTAAATGATTGGGAAGAAAGCCTGATAGGATCTACCGCCGAAAAAGTAGTGAGGTATGCGAGCTGTCCGGTTTTGACACTTAGAAAAAAGGTGAAGCTGCATGATATTGAGAAAATTTCTTTTGCCTCAGATTTTAAAGAATTAAATCCTGCATATATCAATATGGTAAAAAGTATTCAACAATTATTTGAGGCCGAATTACATTTGGTTTATGTAAATACCCCAAATCATTTTAGAAACGAAAGAGAAATTATAAAAAATCTTAAAAATTACGTCAAAGAAAACGAGCTGGAAAATTATAAGATTCATGCATATAGTCATCAGCACGAAGAGGAGGGAATTGTGTGGTTTACGGAAGATTTCAAAATGGATATGGTAATGATGGCTACTTATGGTAGAACTGGATTTTTCAGGTTATTCGATCACAGCATTGCGGAAGATGTGGTGAATTTTTCAAAAAAACCAGTAGTTACATTTAACCTTCATCATGCTTTAGAATAAGATGAATATAGCATTTGTCAAAGCCGGGGTAACCCGGCTTTTTTTGAATTAAAAAATAAGTCCTTTTTGAATAATTTTCATAAGTTAGCTATATGGAAAATTTTTATGACTGGATACATCAAATATTAGGATTTAGCCCAGTCTTTACTGCAAAACTGTTAAAGTCAATAATTGTCATACTGGGATTTATTTTACTAAACAAGATTATAAGCCGTATTGTATCCAGCAATACAGAGGATGTTTACTATAGGTATAAGTGGAGAAAAACTCAGGATTACATAACTTTTTTCTTTGGTATTCTCATCATCAGTTCAATTTGGATCCAGGAATTTAAGTCCCTTCTTACCTTCTTTGGCCTTTTATCTGCCGGAATTGCCATTGCACTAAAAGATCCCATTACAGACCTTGCCGGATGGCTTTTTATCATTTGGAGAAAGCCCTTTGAGGCAGGAGACAGAATTCAAGTTGGAGATCATGCAGGAGATGTAATTGATATCAGAATATTTCAGTTTACCATTATAGAAATCGGGAATTGGGTTGACGCAGATCAAAGTACCGGTAGAATTCTGCATATTCCAAATTCAAGAGTATTTATGAATGTATTGGCAAATTACAGTATAGGGTTCAATTTTATTTGGCATGAGATGGGAGTACTGGTCACTTTTGAAAGTAATTGGCAAAAGGCCAAACAGATTCTTGAAGGTATAGTAGTAGATAAGTCTGTGCATATTTCGAAATCCGCTGAAAAAAAAATTAAGGATGCCAGCAAGAAGTACATGATCTTTTATGAAAATCTTACTCCAATAGTTTATACGTCTGTAAAAGACTCTGGAGTCATGCTCACTATGCGGTTTCTTTGTGATCCCAGACAGAGAAGAAGTTATGAACAAATCATCTGGGAAGAGGTATTGAAAGTATTTGCTAAAAGCGACGAAATTGATTTTGCTTATCCTACCCAAAGATTCTATAGCAACAAATCGGAAGGGAAGCCCGGATTTAAACCAGGGGTTGGTGAAAGTAAATAATTGTTGCCAGGTTTCAGCTTATGAATCGAATCTCCACTGTACGAATTGCAATCTCAAGGTTAAAATTTCTTTCTAAGGATCGTTTAACAAAAATGATATTATTGAAAAAAACAGGCTTCTTATTACTACTAATTTCATTTTCACATTATTCAATTAGCCAGCACAGCATTATTGAAGGAGAGATCTTGGACTCGAAAACCTTCAATTCACTGCCTTATGCCACAATCGGAATCAAAGGGACAACTCTTGGCACTGCCTCCAATGGCGAAGGGAGATTTATATTATCGGTACCTGAAAACTATAATGATTCCATTCTTTATTGCTCATATATGGGATATAAAAGTTTTGAGGTTAGAGTTCGAACTATTGAATCTGATTTGAAAATCAAACTGGATCCGGAAGCAATCACACTACATGAAATAGAAGTTAGGCCCTGGGAGCCATGGGACTATGTTTGGAATGCTATGCGAAAAATCCCTGAAAACTATCCTCAAAGCCCATATATGACCAAAGGATATTACAGTGAATATGTGAGTGAAAATGGTGTATTCTTAAAATTTACTGAAGGAATTATTGAGACCTACAACCCTGCCTATGGTGAAAATGAAAAGAGTCAGTCAAAGGTTGAAAAAGCCAGAAGAAGAGATGATTTGGGTTCTCTGAAATTTATGCGAGCAAAGTTGGATAAGAAATTTGAAAAGGAAAAGCGAAAAGCAGAAAGAAAAGGCAAAGAATGGGAGGCGGAGGATACAATAGATGAGGAAATTATTTCTGCATCATTTGGTGGACCTGAAGAAATTATAAGCGCCGATCCACTTAGAGATACAGCCTCTTTTTTGGATATAAAGCACAAAAAGAAGTTTAAATATTTTATAGA
>VAPL010287024.1_pt1 | contig 22162 bp, 16 predicted proteins | sample 3395061 | NCBI WGS metagenome assembly VAPL01 (sample SAMN08290444, study PRJNA428436) | hydrothermal vent metagenome | isolation source: Deep-sea hydrothermal vent chimney 2 | place: Pacific Ocean: Juan De Fuca Ridge | depth 2182 m m | reverse complement strand
TAAATCAAGGGAATACCAGTTGGAATATTTAATTGCGCAATCTTCTGAGGGCTAATCCGATCTAAGTGCTTAATTAAAGCTCGTAAACTATTACCGCTGGCAGTAATAATAATTCGTTGGTGATTTTTTAATTTAGGAATAATTTCTTGTTGCCAAAAAGGAACAACACGGGCGACAACATCTTTTAAGCTTTCAGACTTAGGAACTTTAATATTTTTATATTTCGCATCATGTTCTTGATTATAGGGATTTTGCGGAGTAATTTCTGGTGGACGCACAGCATAAGAACGGCGCCATAACAGGACTTGCTGAAGACCAAATTTTTTAGCGGTAGCAGTTTTATTCAAACCTTGTAAATTGCCATAATGGCGCTCGTTTAATCGCCAATCAATTTTAATAGGAATTTGTTCTTGGTCTAATTCTTTTAAAACTAAATCTAAAGTAGTTGAAGCTCTTTTTAATAATGAGGTATAGGCTAAATCAAAAATAAAACCCTTATTTTTAAGTTTTTGACCCGCTTCCCGAGCCTCAGAACGTCCCCGCAATGTTAAGCCAACGTCAGTCCAGCCTGTAAACAAGCCTTTTTTATTCCAGACACTTTCTCCATGACGAAGCAAGACTATTTTATACATAACACAAATTGTAAATATTAATTATTTCCATTATAACATAAATTGACGATAAAAGTTGAAAAATGATAGTATAAGGTCAAGTTTAATAAAAACTATATCAAGCAAACAATTGGACAACAATCTAAAAAGATCATTATTGAATTGGGCTTAATTGGTATTAAATTTCTACGCCTAATAAATAAATTGATTTCTCAGCTATTTAGCTTAGTCATTGGTTTTTTAAGATTGATTTTAAAAGATATTTTTTATGGAATACTAGCAAAGATTTACTATAGCATCTTCCGTTTAAAAAAAGACGACTTAACTAAAAAAGTCGTAAGAGAAATTAGCCATAATCAATTAGCTTATTTATTTATTCTCACTTTGGCCACTGGTTTTATTATCAATAATTTAAGTAGTCCAATTAATCCAAATTTTTCTAGTCGTGATCTTTCTCAAACTATTTTAGCCCATCTAATACCGTCCGATATTAATACTAATCCTCGTGAAATTTTAATTACTGAAACAGCGATTCCTAATAAAGTTCTTCAAGCTCAGAGAGATAAACGTCTTTATCAACAAGCTATTCTTGATAAAAAATCACCATCACCATTTGGAAAAATTGCTAATCAAGAACAGTTAACAATTTTTAATAAAAATAATAATTTAGTCTTTAAGCCAATTATTATTAATAACGCTTCTAGTTATAATCCACAAAATTATAATCAAGGCGCAACTATTAAACGACAAAGAATTATTAGTTACACTATTAAAAGTGGAGACACTATTAGTGCTATTGCTCGTTATTTTGGAATTAGTATTAATACTATTTTATGGGCTAATCATCTAACCGCTTATAGTCTGATTCGCCCGGGTGATAAATTATCAATTTTACCAACTAGTGGAGTATTATATACTGCCCAATCTGGCGATACTATTAGTGGTCTATCGGCACGCTATAAAGTAGTAGCGAATAAAATATTAGCGGCTAATGATTTAAGTGCTGGTCTAAAAATTGGTCAAAAAATTATCATTCCTGGCGGACGATATATTAGGCGCTATGTCGCCACTACTCGTCGCACAACCCGCTCTGCTATTAATACTAGCTATACTGGTTTATCAACAATTCATAATTTAATTAGAACTTCTCACACTCGTGTCAGTTCTTCGGGCTTAATTTGGCCAACAGTTGGTCATGTTATCACCCAATATTATTCTTGGCACCACCACGGAGTTGATATTGCTAATCGCATTGGTACCCCAATTTTTGCCGCCGCTAGTGGTCGAGTAATCATCGCCCAAGGAGGCTGGAACGGTGGTTATGGTAATACTGTTTTATTAAATAATGGTAATGGAATTGAAACTCGTTATGGACACGCTTCTCGATTATTAGTACGTCCTGGAGAATATGTTAAACGCGGACAAACTATTGCCCTGATGGGCTCTACTGGCAATTCTACTGGCCCCCACCTACATTTTGAAGTTTTAGTTAATGGTATTAGACGGAATCCATTAAACTATGTTCGCTAAAAGCTAATTTCTAATTATAATTAATTCTAATCTTATGTTTATTTTAACTGGACTATTAATAACCGTTATCGGTGCTTTTTTAGTCGTGAAAACCGAATGGTTTTTAAACAATTTTGGACGTATTGCCTGGTTTGAGGATAAATTAGGATCAGAAGGCGGATCACGTTTAGGTTATAAACTAATTGGTATTTTATTTTTAGTTGTCGGCATCATTGTCATGACTGGTAGTGGCCAGGCCTTAATGGCTTGGTTGTTGGGTCCGCTAATGAAATATAACAAATAAAAAAGTCTATTGACGATTAAACAAATAACTGATAATCTCAAAATGAATTAGCCGGGCCCTTAGCTCAGCTGGTCAGAGCACCTGCTTTGCAAGCAGGGGGTCAAGGGTTCGAATCCCTTAGGGTCCACAAAAAAGACTTGATATTTACCAAGTCTTTTTTTGACATCACTAAGAATTTTAATAAAAATATTTTTTTAAAATTAAATTACAAGTTTACCATAAATTATTATTAATAAAATATTAAATTTAGCGACTATAATAAAAATCCACTAATAGTTTGTCTGGGCTTATTTTGCATCGAAATGCAAAATTATTAGAAATAAACATTTATTTAAAGGAGAGAGTTTAATTTAAATATGAATGTTTATTTTAGCACCCAACAAATTGCTAGTGGATTTTATTATTTCTCTGCTGAAAACACCATTTTCAATGATATCTTCGGGAAAGAAGCGAACAGGTTAAACGAGCCTGTTCGCAATTTTAAGTTTATTCCCATCTGAATTTCGCTCTTAGGGATTAAAGCGCCCAATTTTATGTCGAGGGAAGACAAAAAACTATTCGACTAGACCAGCCCGACGCAAAGCCTCAAACATAGCGTCACTGGATGAATCGATTTCTGATTCATCTTCTTCGTTTTGACTATTTCCAAAATGATATTCGTGTACATAATACTTAACATCATTTGGATCAGCCCCACAAAAGAAATCAGACTTCTCTCTCATCGCAGTCCAGGCTTCTTTGATATTCTGGCTCGCCCGAGAACGACCGCAAGTGATTTCATGTTCATCCAATCTCCAAGTCTGAATCTTGGAAACATTAGCCAGAAATTGGGTGGTGCGGCTCAAGTCTCCACCGAAGGCAGATAAAAGATAATTAGGAATATTATTTTTTTTGACTACATCTTCCCGTTCTTTTTTCCGCTTTGCTACCATCGGCTTTAATTCTGTAATCCTTTTTTCTATCTCACGACAGTAATTATTTATTTCTGTAAATTTCGCTTTTTGCAAAAACGATTTTACTTCTATAAACTGATTACGAATTTGGTGAACTTCCTCTTGAGCAAACTCCATATTAAATTCAACTAAAGTTTTTTCCAAATCATCCTCTTCATTTTTAATTAAAATATTGGCTTTTTCATATCCAATAAGAAGATTCTTTTTCTTTTCTTCAGTTTTTCTCTTAACTATTTCAATTAATTCCGTCTGATTATCAGAATTTAAATTCTCAATAATTTCAACTTGAATTTGATTAAAATATTTTTGTAGAGTTTGTCCGAACTCAGTGAGTTGCCATGTCCAATTATTCCGCTGAAACGGTTCTTCTTGCGGAATGACAATAAACTGAGAAATTTCAGCTTTGAAGTTATTGATCATTTGTTCCTGAAATTTAATACGAATTTCAGAAAAAGTTCCTGAATAATTTTCGCACTCAATCACAAGCTCACGACCATTGGGAAGATTGATCCGCTCCAGATTAGTTTCTTGAATAAATTTCTTATCAACTGAAAGCTGGGCATAGAATTCATTACTTGATTGACCATAAGTAACAGGATACTCTTGACCAGCTATTTCAACAGTATCGGGGTTTTCGCGTTTGATGCGATTTTCCTCTTCTGCCGAAAGATACGAATCAAGCGGTAAATAAAGCGAAGATAATCCACCTAATGTTGCCTCAATCACCGGCAAAGATAAGTTTTTTATTTTCTTATCTTTTACGGCTTTCTCAAGCACGTTTTGATAGTGATTGGATAAAAATGATGAATCTAAATTCTCAATTATTCCACCACTTCTTATCCGAAATTTACGGTATTTTGCTAAATTGGCTTCATTAGCATCGCTAATCTGTTGCCAAGTAGAATCACTTGGAAAATAATGATGAGCTAACGCCGAACTGAATTTATCAAGCACTTCTAGGCGATAGTCTGCCAACTTCTTCTTCCGGGCAATTTCAACACCGTTAAAAAGCACGAAATGATCTTCAACTATACCCATTAATTCCCCATCATAACGTAAGTTCTCAATTTTTTGCTCCACTAAGTGCGGGGCAATTTTGATAAACCACAGGGGATCAACCACTGTACAACTCTTAACTAAGGCAATGGTTTGTGCCCGACCACGTCGGTTAACAATGTCTATATTCAATGGTTCCCCGACAATCCATTCTGGATTACTAGGAAGATTTTGAATAATGGATTCACGAGCTAAAGTGCGCGTTTCCCCATTTACATATTCATTACCGCCCGCATGCTGGTATAAATGAACCAACATTCCAGAAGCAATACATTTCAGAATTTCTTCTTCATTTGTTTTGTTCCGGCTATGGTCTTGGTTCTGATATCCAAGATGGTGAATTGCAGTTTTTATCCGCTCCCGAATTTCAACTGCCGTCCGAAAACCTTTCGGATCAATACCTTTCTTAGCTAATTCACTCCTTTTCATGAAGCGAGCTATTTTGAACAAATCATATTCTAATAGAAGATCAGAGTGATATTCTTTATCAGAATCGATAAGTTTTTCCCAAGACTGGTAGGTTTCTGGGTCGTTATCCCGTTGTCTGCGGCGAATGGAACCATAGCGAGTTCCTAAAATAGCTACAATACTGAGTATTGGCGCCAAACATTTACGCTCCAGTGCTTCCAACATCATGCGAGCAAACATAACATTCACTGGAAAACGATTAATTTTTCGCCCCAGTTTTGTTATTTCTCCGTTTAGATCAAGAGCTTCAATTGCATAAAGCAGTTTTTTAGCATCAACTAGAATTTGCTTTTCTGGTTGATGATAAAAGGAAAGCTCTAAAACATTTAAATTAGCACCAGCTAAACGTAATACCATTTGATCCAACAAAGAACGCTGAATTTCTGGTATTGGAAAGGTTGAAAAAGAATCGTATGCTTTATTATTACATAAAACATATTGACCTTCTTTAACTCTCCCGGCCCGTCCAGCTCTTTGGCGACAATCGGCCTGAGAAACATTTGCCAGCAACAAGGTCTCGACGCCATTAATGAGTTCAACTCTGCGCTCTAAGCCCGAATCAACAACAGCATCGATATCCGGAATTGTTAATGATGTCTGGGCAATATTAGTTGCCAACACCACCTTCGGTTGAGCAAAGGATTTGAAGACTAATTCTTGTTGATTCGAATCAACATCGCCATGTAATGGTAAAATTTCCGCCTTCGGATTGCTTTGCTTTAGCTCTCTTTCCATTTGTTTTATTTCACCTTTACCAGGTAAAAAAACAAGTGAATTCGCACCTTCGGCGATTAGTCTCTGGATTTCAGTGAGCATCTCATAAGATCCTTTCTGAATAATGCCATTTGGATGTGTAGGCGAACCTAGTACTGGAAAACAGCGTCCTGGGACTTGAATTACGGGAGCATCATCAAAAAATTTTGATAATTCTTTAAAATCTAATGTAGCTGACATTAAAACAACTTTAATATCAGTGCCAGAGAGAAGATGTCTCTTTGCCCAGGCCACAAGAGTCTCAATATTGAGATTCCACTCATGGACCTCATCAATAAGAAGACAAATTCCGCCGCTTATTGATGCTTTGGTCTTAACCAGCTCACGAACGAGCTGTAAACCATCAGTGACAAAAAGACACCTGGTTTCAGAACTATCCCGATGCTCAATTGCCGTTCGAAAACCAACTAGGTCTCCAAATGGACAATTCATTTCTTCAGCAACACGCTTGGCTATAGCTTTAGCAGCCACACGACGTGGTTGCGTAACGACAATTTGCCAATCCGTGGATTCTAAAAGAAATTGTGGTACACGAGTAGATTTACCGGCACCAGTTTCGGCCACAATTATTGAAACCGGGTTCTTTTCAATACACTCTAAAATTTCATTTTTAAAGGCATCGATGGGTAATTTTTTTAATTTTTTCATTTTTACAGTTTTTTGGTTTTATTGAGCGCCTTAAATAAGCAACCAATAAAACCAAAAAACTAATGGTAAATGACAACCAATTAATATTAGATTATAAAAGAACAATGAGAGCAATTCCTCTCTAAAACCGCCACGAATGACGAGCTTGGAAAGAAAGCGAATGATATAAACAAATCATTCGCTTAAACTTTGAGATTTAGACTACCAAGGGCAATCTCGGGTTTCAGTCCCGGGAACAATTTCTTCGCAACCCCAAATTAGGGCATGTTCGTTCCAGAACGTAAAACTCTCCGGAGTGGCATGCTCGTCCCAGGGCTCGGGAGGAGTCAGTCCACCGACAAAAGCGGACAAAAGGATATAACATCCCTCACCTTTCTTAAGGATGACGGATATTTTGTTACTTTCTTCAGCGACACGATTCTTAACGAATCGCGTTAACCCCTCACGATTTGGTCGTTTGGCGTAAACAATTTCATCGTTCTTATTAGTAGCGACACAAATAGATTCACCAACAACCTTATCCATCTTCACTTCTTGGAGATGAAAATTTTTCTGATGAAGGGGAGCAATTTGAGCTAAAGCCAATGGCAAGGCCTCACTCAATAAAGGGTAAGTCTTTAAATGGCTAGCTAGATGGCTATTTTTCCGATCAATAACCAGAGTACCATCAGCTAACTTCCAATTTAATTCTTTCATTTTATAGGGTCCTCCTTGACCTCAAATTTAAGATTTTCTGTATTCACAGGAATTAGCCGTCCGATATTCTGGCCGGCAATTTCCACACATGGGCCACAAACAGGATAGACTTCATCCCATTTTTGACCATTTAAAGAAAGCTGTTTACGGCCCGATTCTGCCGCAGCAAACATCGCAATAAACGGATGTTTGCCATTGCTGTAGGCACGAGCAATAGTCGCCCCTAAAACAATCGGTCCTCTACCTGAAATTATCACCCCTTTTGCTTGATTAACGGCCGGTGGGTACACTTTCCGTAAGGTAGATATATCAAATATATCACCATTAATCCTGAAGTTAACGATGGTAAAATCGTCAAATTCATTTACTCTCCAGTCAATTCCAATTTCTGACCCAGACTTCTTTGGTTTCAAACTCGGAATTGCGATGTAACCATTAGAAACATCAAACAATTCCACAAGTGATTTTTGGAAAGCAATAACCATCGCTGATGCCGTCCAAAAAGAGCGAATGTTCCAAATGCGAATTATCTTTTTAGAATACAGACGTTTTACCGCCTTCAAAGCTGGCATTAAATGCCAGGGGCGATAACCTAAGAATGGGTCGGTCCGGTCTTCAATGCCAATCTTGTCAGCTAATTGAATCCCAGAAATATCCGCTTCTTTTTCAGCCAGCGTCATCTGGCTATTAGCTGTAATTATTGCTTTGAATCGTTTGACTAAAACATCAATTACAACCGAGTTTACGAAGGTCCCCCGTTCTAACCCGACAACCAAACCCCTCAGGATTCCATCACCTTGGTTGGGATAAAGAACAGACTCCTCTGTACTTAGCCGCGAATCCAGTTCAGCTAGACATTGCAGTCCCAGCCCATCACCGAATTGTCGCCAAGCCGAAATTTCTTCTGGCGAAGACGAAAGAATAATATACCCTTCGCACTCGCGAAAAATAATTTCATTCTCAGAAGAGCGACGTCCTCCAACATCTACTAACACCAAGCGTTGCTCGGCATTTCGGATGGACTTCGTAATGAAATTTAGAAAAGTGGCGTCAAAAACACCTTTCTGTCTAATTGCCTGGGCTACATTTTGGTTGGCAATATTTGACCAATGTCCCTCACCATCGGGACACCCATAGATCAATATATATTGATCACACGGTATTTTAGCCATGATATTGGCCAAAAACACCGATTTGCCAGAGTGGGGCGGACCACAAACAATAACCTTTTTCATCTTTCTTCCTAACGCTTACCTTGATTTTCATCAATCTCACATTAGGTCTCCTTTTTTAAAGTTAACAAATTATTTTAATTCTCATTTCTAATATCTTTTTTGAGAAAATACTAAAAATAAGAATTAAAATATTTGAATTATTAAATTAAAATAGAAAAATGAAAGATTTAATTTATCTTAATTTTAAATGAACAACTCCCTTTCGTCCTTTTGGACTCATCAGTCGAAACACACATTTCGAGAGGGAGGATAACTATTTGAACAATAGTTATCCAGATTTTGTTTGAACTTCGTAGTGACTTATTAACCCATTTTTCTACTATTCGGGAAACTATTTATTCTGTTGCCAGGTGTTTGTTTAACACCCCGAATCCTGTTCAGGCTCCTCCGTAAATCAACCTAGATTCCCAAAGAACGACATCCTAAGATGTGTCCCTGGTTATCCCTCACCACTTCAGCAGGGACCAGAAGGTCCGAACGTTGCGGCAAAGCTGACTTCACGAGCTGAGAAACAATAATGTAAGTTCCTTCAACTTCTTTCGGGAGCCCTTCGGGCTCACCAAAAACAGTTTTAGATAAACGCACACCATTGACCTCAACCCCCGTTAATATTGTGGAGGTTTTCAACCGAATCAATTTCCCTGAAATAGGGATGGTTTTGGTTGGCTGACCTTCCTTGATAATATTAATCGGGTGGGGAGTCATATTAATTAAATTTTCCATTTTCGAAAATTTTAACTAATATATAGGTAATTTTAACTCTACCTTTTGAGTTCCAAAACATTCACGTAGCCTTGGTACACGGTTTATAGTTGCCTCTATTTTTTTCCTTTAGGACGAAAATCTAAGTACTCAAATTCGACCTCCTGGAAGGTCAACTGAGTTGTCTTTTGTCCAAGAGCCAACGCGGCCCTTTTCAATGTTGTCAATACGGCAGCCTTATATGCTGCCAATTTAGTATACTCTGGATTGCATTCGCCAGTAATGGCGACTGCAATTTCTCCGCCGACCGGGCAACCCCAGTCAATATGATAAATTACTCGCGCTGGAGTAATCACCGCACCAACATAGGTGCCCCCGTTCTTGGTGGCTACCTCGGCAGCGGCTTTCTGCCAAGCTTTTCCAGCTATATTAACCGCGCTGGTAGCGGTTACATTTTTATGCCCATACCCAGAGACTACTCCCAGGCTGGCAAAAAATTTTACACTTTTCATCGACTTAGTTTTTTCTCTCCTCGCAACATTGTCCGGAGTATTCTATCGCCCATCTAATTAATAATGCGCTAACAGGATACTCTGAATAATGCCTTTCAAAGAATAAAAAAATTTTAATATTTTTTTTGACAAAGAACTTTCCCTCTTTTTTTCTTTTCTGAGGAAATTCCTGAGTCTTAAACTTGTTCAAGGTTTAGGGGCTCAGCCGATCTCCTCATAAGAGACGGTCACGTTGGGTCGCTTTTCTCCGAACCTTTTCTCCTTGCGGAAATACGGTTACAAGATACTAAGATCGCCTGCGCCTGAGATTACGGTTTGCAACGTAATCTTCGGATCAGCTCGACCAAACGTTTATTTCAACTTGAGTCAAAGACTGAAGATGAAAGCAAACAAATAAGTGCTTGCTAGCCTCAGGAAATGAACTCTCTCCCTAACTCCTTTCTTATTTTTTAAGAAAGAAGTAGATGTTAATTCATCTTAATCTCCTGAAACTGTCATAATCACTTTAAATTATTTACGTACACTATAGATTATTCCTTAATCTATTTAGGAGAACGATTTAATCATCATCCTTTCGTTTTTCTCACTTTTAATACTGACAGTATATCATAGCTTGACATATCTGTCAATACTAATTAGGACATTTATTGATAATTGTTAATAAAACATCTGACAATACTGTATAAAACAAGTATATTTATTTATTAATTTTGTCATTATTAAAGTTGACAAACATATTTTATTTTGCTATAGTAGTGATATAAACAAGAACTACTTGAGTGGCTAACACAACAAAATCTAAGTCTTGTAAAGTTATCCACAATTTATACTCTGGTATAGACAGAGAGAATACCAGATATTTTGTAAGAATTAAGCAGAAAAAAAATAATTGAAGATATTAAAAAACATTAAAATTAAATAATATGGATAAAAAAATACTTCTCAAACTCGGTTTAACTAATGTTCAGGCTGAGATATTTGATTGCCTACTACAAAATGGTCCTTTAAAGGCTAGTGATATTGCTAGAAAAACAAAAAGACCCCGGGGCGTGACCTATAAGGGGCTGGAAGAATTGATTGATTTGGGCTTGATTTCAAAAAAAGAAAGTAAGTCAAGTGTAACTTTGTTTATTGTCGAACATCCCGCAAATCTTGAAAAAGTTTTGGAATATCGTGAGAAAGAACTTAATAAGACTAAAAGAGAATTCACAGCTTCTTTACCAGATTTAATCTCCAGTTATAATTTAATTAATAATAAACCTGGGGTTAAATTCTATGAAGGTCAAGATGGTTTTAGGAGAGTTTTAGAAGATACTTTAACTAGTAAAACAGAAATTTGTCTATTACTTGACAAAAGCGCTTTACAAAAAGAAGAAGAATTTAGAAAAATAAATTCCTGGTACAAAAACCGACGCGAACAACTTGGAATACCAAAAAGAATTATCAGAATTGGTGCCGATCCGTTTCACGAACCTAATAGCAATTTAGACTACAAAAAAATAACGAACATTCGTTATCTTAATAAGCATTTAGTGCAATTCAAGTCTGCAATTCAAATTTATGATAATAAAGTATCTTTCCAAGTCATCAATAAAGAACACCTGGTTTCAATTATTATTGAAAATAAGAATATTTATGAAATAAATAAATTTATTTTTAATTCTCTCTGGAATGAGGCTGGAGAGAAAAAAACTTCAAGCTCAGCTTCCTGAAAACTCAGCATTAATCTTTAACTAGCCTTTTTTAAGAGCCGAGCCGAATCGGAGGGTTTAAGCATTCGATAATAATCAACTCCATCTTTCTCTCGATATTCTTCAGTAATAATAAATCCACTACGTTGATAGTAATTGTTGGCCAGATTATCTTTTCGACTCACAATATGAACATCATAATATTTAGAAATTTCACTTAAAACTTTATTAAGAAAAGCTCCCCCAAGAGCCAAACCTTGAACATCTTGAGAAACATTAAAAGATCCACCAGCAACCGCTTCGGCAGAAATCTTTTTGAATTTACTAAAACAAATAATGTTACCTTTATATTTTAAAATATATATCATTTGCCCATCAATATTTTCTAATTCTTTTTTAAAATTAGAAATAATTCGGTGATAGGCTTCAGGATTATAATTTTTATTTTTCTGTAAAAATAAATTTTGATAATTTTCTTCAGCAATTTTTACTAGTTGTTTTTTCTCGGTCACAGTTAAAACTTTTCGATGGTGATTATCAATCACTTTTTTTTCTAGAGTTAAGTCCCTAATTATTTCGAGAGGAATCTTTTCTCTTTCTTTTTTAGTAGCTTTTAAAACTTGTGTCAGTAATAACATGTCCGCCTGACTTTTTTCTAAATCACTTAATAACTTAGAGATCTGTTTTGTTTCATTTTTTCCCTTGAATGATTTATTAAAATCTACAATAATATTTTGTGTTTTATTCAATAAGGATAAACGAATATCTTTCCAATCAAAATCAATATCAATCTGATCTGTTAAAAATAACTGTTCAAGTTCTTGATTTTCCTTCTCCGCTAAATCGATAATTTCAGAAATTTTATGAAAAATAATTTGTCCAGAATCTCGATCTAATTTATTCCCTAATTCTACTATTTTATTTCCTAATTTTTGGTTGGCCTCTAGAGATAAAAAACTCTTCACACCATTTTCACGATAAGTAGCAATAAAATTGCGCAATTGTTCTTTGTCTTTCTGACTAACTTGATTAAAATAAATTAAAAACCAGCCTTGTTCCTTAAAAGAAAGATTATTAAGTCTAGTATCAGTATTTTTGAATATTTCTTCTTCGGAAATGCGGTAATAATTTTTTTTGAATTCTTCAAGATAGATTTCTCTTTCTTGTCTTTCTTCTTTGGTTTCATTTTTATCCCCAATGAAAAGAGTGTCGTAGGTAAAATCTAAAACTTCCGCTTTCATTCTTTTTTCCGGACTATCAAGTTGACCAAGATGAAAATATTTAATTAATTCAAGCTCTTCATTAAAAATACCTATTTCTCCATTAGCTGTTAAACGACTAGCACAAAACTCTGATTTATTATATTGACCTAAATCATATATTTTCTCTAAATATTTGATTCCATCTTCTGAAATTCCAACTTTACCAAACTCCAAGCGATATAGCATAGCACTAATTGGCTCTTTCTTATCTTTTTCGGATTGTAAATTTTCTAATAATCGCGAAGCCGCTAAGTTAACGTTTTGTTTAGACAGTGCCCGAGAAACGGAATTAATAAAAATAGGATTACGATTTTTATTCCAAAATTCAACAAGCAATTCCGTATTTTCATCTTGATCAGCTTTCAAGTCTTGAAATTCTTCTAAAACAGCAAGAAGCATTTTATGATCAGCATACTCTTCAACATCACCACCAGTTTCAACCGTCCAATCCATTTCATGTCTAAAATAACTTTGATCAATATTGTAGGATGAACGAGGTTGATATGTTTTAAAAATCATGGAATGCGCTACATTATAATGATCTTCGATGTGAGCATCATAATAAGCGGTTGATTCGGCAGTAAAACGGCTATTAAAAGTTTCTGTAAATAATAAAGAATATTGAAGTTGCGCTAAACATTTTCTTAAAAAGAGTGATTTTTTATCTTCTGATAACTTTTGATATTCATTCGAAAACATTGGAGATGTATCTAGTCTAGTATTCTGATCATCAGCCTTATTTAAAACTTCAAATAATCCTGAAGCGGCCTTTCCAAATTCGGCAAAATTATCTTTGATGTCCAAATTATTAAAATTACTTAATAAAAATTTAGGAGCTTCCCGTCGACGAAGGGCAATATTATAAAATTGTTCTAATTTCCCCTCAAGCTGCTGATAGCTACCATTGTTAGAAACTCTTAAATCGCCAGGATCCATTTGCAAAGCACATATAGAAAATAAATGATAATTTCTGTAATTAATATCCTCAAACCTTACAAATGAAAAAATGCTATCTACTGCTAATAAATCATCAGGGAATCTTTCAAAATATTTTTCTGCTGACTGGGGAGTAATAAGTAGCGAGGTAGCAGACATGGCCAATAAATTAAGACGTTCACCAACTTCAAGTTGATTGAGATATTCAAAATTCTCATCCTCAAAAAAAGATAGAGGATTATGTTTATAATTTTCATCCCAAATCGTATTTAAATTTTTATCTTTGATTAATTTATAAAAACTGTCAGCCCCTTCAGATGCTTGATCTTGCTTTTTCCACCATTCTGCGGAATGTTTTGTTGCCCCTTCTTCATTAGGTTTTATATTGGTTTCTGATTTATTCTTCAAAAGATCATCCTCATCATGATTGTCAAGATTAATTTTAAAAATATTGTCTTCTGTTAACATATAAAAATATTAATCAATCTAATGATTTTATTATTTTAATAATATTCTATTCAGAAAACATAATAACACTTTTTATAATTTTTGTAAATACTTTTGGGACGTGAGGACAAAAAGTTTTACACTTTGAACAATGGTTTTTATAATAATAAGCACCGTTACAAGTATTGACATTTTTATTTAGAGGATTATAATGTATATATTGACATAAAAATGTATAATTTTGTATAATTTAATACTATTTATAAATTAGCATGATAGATAATGAGGGCTTAATAAAAATCAGCGAAGCAGCGAGAATACTTAATATTTCAATGCAAACCTTGAGACGTTGGGATAAATCTGGCCGACTTCGGGCAATTCGCTTCAATCATGACGGATATCGTTATTATAAACTCTCTGATATTCAATTAATCGGAAATAATATTTTTTCTTTGGCAGAAGAATGGGTTTCAAAATCTATTTCTAATCTAACAAATAATCGTGGATTAAAAAATGAATTTTTTTGTTTAGATAGTCCAACTTTTCAAACCAGACTCCAATATTTAGAAAAAATGATGTTAGAAATTCCTGAATTAAAAAAAGATTTTTCTTTAATAACTTCTGTTGTTGGAGAAATTGGCAATAATTCTTTTGATCATAATTTAGGGTCTTGGCCAGATATTCGCGGAATATTTTTTGCTTATAATTTATATAAACGACAAATAGCTTTGGCTGATCGGGGACAGGGCATTTTAACGACTTTGCAGAGGGTGCGATCCACGTTAACCAATGACCAAGAAGCCTTATTAGTTTCCTTTACAGAAAAACTCTCGGGACGAGCGCCAGAGAATAGAGGAAATGGACTCAAATATGTCAAAAAAGTAATTATAGATATTAAAAAGGATATAGCTTTAAAATTATATTTCCAATCTGGGAGTGCTTATTTAATTTTAGATGAAACTACTAATAAATTAGAGGTACGACCCAGTACGACCAAATTTAGGGGTTGTTTAGCATTAATTTCTTTTTAAACTGCAAAATATGTTAATTGAATTAAAAAAATTTGGTGATTTGCTAATATCTCGCCAACTAGGAAAAGAAGCTTTAGCGGCAATACGTTCGCGACTTCCTAAAAATAATACTGAAAAAATTATTATTGATTTTTTGGGGGTAAATACTTTCTCACCTTCTTGGGGGGATGAATTTTTATCACCATTACAAAAAGAATATGCAAATAACTTCTATCTAAAACCATCATATAATCCGTCGGTAAAAGCGACGATTGAAATCTTAGAAGAAACTAATCATCTAAAATTTCACTACTTACCATTGACAGATAAAACATAAAATGTTATAATACTTATAGTTCATCAAACGCCAAGGAAAAAAAACATTGTGGTGATCGCAATGTAAAACACAATGCGGTATGCGGTAAACTAATGATTCCGCGAAGGTTCGACTCCTTCCCTTGGTACCAAGCAATAGAATAATATTCAATTCTATTGCTTTTTTCTTTTTATGAAGATAAAAAGACCTCTGCCTAAAAGCAAGAGGTTGTCGGCTAATTAATTACTTCAAAATTCTAACAAAACACATCTATCTAACAAATTGCTCATCAGCCTTAAAAATGATAAAATTTACTTATGTCTAAAACTAAACCCAAATTGATAATCATTGATGGCTATGCTCTAATCTATCGCAGTTTTCATGCTTTACCACCAACAATTCGCACCAAGAGTGGTTTATTAGTTAATGCTGTTTATGGTTTTACCTCCTTTTTATTAAAAGCCCTCAATGAATTTCATCCAGATTATGTGGTTTTAACCTTAGATCGAAAAGGACCAACTTTTCGCCATCGAGCCTATGCCGATTACAAAGCTACTCGCGCTAAAACACCTCCAGAATTATTTGAACAAATTCCGTTGATTAAAGAAATTGCCAGCGCTTTTAATATTCCAATTTTTGAACAGAGTGGTTTTGAAGCTGATGATTTAATTGGCACTATTTGCCAACAAACTCAAAATAATAAGAAATTAGAAAAAATAATAATCACTGGCGACTTAGACACTTTGCAATTAGTAAACGAACAAACAAAAGTCTATACCATGAGTCGCGGTTTAGCCGATAGTATTCTCTATGATATTAAACAAGTTCAAAAGCGCTACAACCTCAGCCCGCAACAAATTATTGATTATAAAGCTCTTCGTGGCGATCCCAGCGATAATTTACCAGGAGTGAAAGGAATTGGTGAAAAAACAGCAATTGAACTATTAAATAATTTTCAAACTTTAGATGGAGTTTATCAAGCAGTTAAGGCAAAGAGTCCTAAAATTCGTGAACGTCTTCTGGATTTATTGAAGAAATATCAATCTGACGCTTATTTAAGCCAACAATTAGCAACTATTGATTTATCCGCACCCATTAAATTCGTTCTAGAAGATACTAAATATTCCAATTTTAGGTTGGAAAAAGTTATTAGTTTGTTTAGTAAATTAGAATTTCAATCCCTACTAAATAAAGTTAAAAATTTACGTGATCAATTAAATAAAAACCAGGGGAAAAACAATATTGAAAATCAAAGTCCTGAAGAAAAGAAAAGCAATCCTCAATCCGAAGATAAATTTAAGCGAAATAAAAGAAAATTTAACTATCAATTAATCAATACTGATCGAGAATTTAATTCTTTTTATAAAAAATTACTTCGCCAACAGATCTTTACCGTTGATAGTGAAACTTCGGGATTAGACACTCTCCGTGCCAAGTTAATCGGCCTAAGTTTCTCTTGGAAAAAGGGTGAAGCCTATTTTGTTATAATTACCCCCCAACGTTTAGAAAAACTCAAAGTAATTTTGGAAAATAAAAAAATAAAAAAATGTGGGCATAATTTAAAATTTGATTTTAAAGAATTAAAAAATCAAAACGTAAATTTACAAGGAATTTATTTTGATACCATGCTCGCCTCTTATCTCTTAAACCCGAGCAATCGACAACACAATTTAGATTCCGTTGTTTTTACCGAACTCGGTTTTGAAAAAATAAACAAAAATGATTTAGCTCAAGGTTCAGCACAACAATTAAGTTTAGATTTTGCTAGCTTAGATTCTGAGAAATTAAATCTTTATTCTAGTGAGGACGCTGATTTCACTAATCGACTGGTAAAAATATTAGAGAAAAAGTTGAAAAAAGAAAAGCTTTGGAAATTATTTACCGACATTGAAGTTCCTCTAATAAGAGTCTTAGGAGAAATGGAAAATAATGGTATTAAATTACAAACCGCCCCCTTAAAAAGCTTAAACAAAAAAGTAGAAAAAAAATTAACAATTTTGGAAAAAAATATTCAACAATTAGCTGGTCAAGATTTTAATATTAATTCTCCTAAACAATTACGAGAAATACTTTTTGAAAAAATGGCCATTCCGACTATAAACATTAAAAAAACTAAAACTGGTTTTTCAACTGCCGAGAAAGAATTAGAAAAATTACGAGAGCGTCATCCCATTATTCCTTTACTACAAAATTATCGGGAGTTAAAGAAACTGTCTTCAACTTATTTAATTGCTCTCCCCCGGCTCATTAATCCACATACTAAAAGGATTCATACTAATTTTAACCAAACCATCACGGCGACGGGCCGTCTCTCTTCTAGCGATCCTAACCTACAAAATATTCCTAGTAAAACCGAAGAAGGACAAGAAATTCGTCGAGCATTTGTTGCTGAAAAGGGATTCTATTTAGCGAGCTTTGACTATTCTCAAATTGAATTACGCTTAGCCGCTCATATGTCTCAAGACAAAAAAATGATTCAGTCTTTTCGGAATAGAATTGATATTCACCAGACAACCGCCGCCGAAATTAATAATGTTTCCTTGGGAGCGGTGACTCCCAAAATGCGTCAAGAAGCAAAAGCAATAAACTTTGGTATTTTATATGGACAAGGAGTCCACGGCCTTAGTCAAAATGCTCATATTCCCTACTGGCAAGCACAAGAATTCATTAAAGAATATTTTATCTCTTATCCAAATATTAAAAAAATGATGGAGAATTCTATTCACCAGGCTCAGCAACAAGGATATGTTTTAACGCTTTTTGGTCGAAAACGCTTATTACCAGAAATTAATTCCACCTTAATCTTTGTCCGAAAAAGCGCTGAACGAATGGCAATCAATACTCCTATCCAAGGAACAGCAGCAGATATTATTAAACTCGCCATGATTAAAATTAATAACCTCATTACTAATCATCACCAAGAAATTCGCCTGCTACTCCAAGTCCACGACGAGTTGATTTTTGAAATCAAAAAAGATAAACTAGAAACTTATTTACCAAGTATTAAAAATATCATGGAAAATGTTATAAAATTAAAAGTTCCCATTATTGTCAATGAAAGTGTGGGAGAAAATTGGGGAGAATTAAAATAATTATGAAATTAGATCAAGCAAAAATTTTTATCTTTCAACGCTATGCCTTTAATCATAAAACCGGGCAGGCTACTTTTTACTATTCTTTTGATAACAAAATTAATTTCCAAGAAACTTTAGATTTTTCTGCTTGTCAAATTAATACTAAGAAATTAAATAATAGACTATTAGAACGCGCTTTATTTAATCTTCACCTGGCTCTAGGTGTCGGTTATTATAAAGTTTATTGTCCAAAAAAAATTGAAATTCAGAGTGGAAAATTAAATTCTACGCAAGCAAAATTTTGGAATAAATTATATGAACGTGGACTCGGTGAATTTTTTTATCGTCATAAAATAAATTTTCATAATTTAATAAAATTCCCTATTGATAATTCAACACTAAAACCAATCCGAATTAAGTTTAAAGATCGTTGTTTATTGCCGATTGGTGGCGGGAAAGACTCTTGCCTAAGTGCAGAAAAATTGAAAGAACTAGGACAGACCTTTTCTCTAATTAGTTTACGGGATAGTAAAGTCCAACAAGATACTGCAAAAATAATTGGTGCTCCACGATTAATCATCGGCCGAAAAATGGATCCTCAACTTTTCGATTTAAATAAAAAAGGTGCTAATAATGGTCATATTCCAATTTCTGCAATCTATTCTTGGGTTAGTGTGGTCGCCGCCATCTTAAGTGATTATAAATATATTATTTTTTCTAATGAACATAGTGCAAATTTTGGCAACGTGAAATATTTAGGTAAAGAAATAAACCATCAATATAGTAAAAGTTTTGAATTTGAAACTGATTTTGCTAATTATTTACATAATTTCCTGACACCTGATTTAGAATACTTTAGTTTACTACGTCCTTATTCAGAATTGAAAATCGCTCATGATTTTTCTCGTTACACTCAATATTTTTCTGCTTTTTCTAGCTGTAATAAAAACTTTAAAATTAATAACAAAAATTCTCAGAAACATTCTCAGCGTTGGTGTGGAGAGTGTCCAAAATGTGCTTTTTCTTTTGCTATTTTCAGTGCTTGGAATAGTCCAACTGCTTTAAAAAAAATATTCAATGCTAATTTATTAAATAATAAAAAATTATTACCCCTTTTCCAAGAATTATGGGGTGAAGAAAAAATTAAACCCTTCGATTGTGTGGGGACACCCACCGAGACCCAAATGGCTTTAATGTTACTTAGTGAAAATGTTGCTTGGCAGAAGTTTTATATCGTCAAATATTTCCGAAAAAATATCTTACCAAAAATCAAAGGACGTGAAAAATTATTACTCACCGAATTATCTGCCAACGAAGAGCAAGCTATACCATCTCAATTTAAGAAAACTCTTTTTTTAGGTTTTGGGCAAGAAGGACACTTTGCCTTCAATTATTGGCGTCAAAAAAATCCACATACTAAAGTGTGGATTGCCGATACTCGACAAATTAAAGCTCCCAATAAATATTGTCTGGTTTCAACTGGGAAGAATTATTTAAAAAATTTAGAAAGTTTTGATTTAATTATTAAGAGTCCCGGAATTTCTCAGCAAATCCCAGAAATAGCCTTAGCCAAACAAAAAGGCATTAGATTCACTTCAATTACAGAGATATTTCTAGAAAATTGTCAGGGGACAATTATTGGTGTGACTGGCACTAAAGGCAAAAGTACGACCGCGACCTTAATTTATCGCTCTTTGAAAGCAGCTGGAAAAACAGTCTATCTAATCGGTAATATTGGGGAGAATCCCTTAAAATATTTGGATAGTTCAACTAAAAAAGATTATTTTGTCTACGAATTATCTAGTTACCAATTGGAAAATCTAAAAATCAGTCCCCACTTAGCAATTATAATAAATATTTTTCCAGATCATCTCCCCTATCATGCTGGGTTTCAAAATTATTATCAAGCGAAAGCAAATATCACTCGTTGGCAAACACCACAAGATTATTTTATATATAATGGTGAATTTTCGCTGATTAAAAAATTAGCGAATAAAACTCAAGCTCAGCAAATTGATTATTCTCAAAAATGGTCCATTAAAAAAGACAATTTTCTTTATGAAAATAAAATATTAATGCCTTTAGCAGAAATCAAATTACTGGGAAAACATAATTTAAAAAATATCACCGCCGCTGCTACGGTTTTAAAAGTTCTCAAAATTCCACTGACGGCACTATGGCAAGGGACAAAAAACTTTTCTGGTTTAAAACATCGCTTAGAACTGGTGAGCTCAAAAAATGGTATCTATTTTTATGATGATGCAATTTCCACAACTCCCGAATCAACTTTAGTAGCAATTGAATATTTGCAAGAAAAATTAGAAACAATTATTTTAGGGGGTGAAGACCGCGGTTATAATTTTAAGCTATTGGTTAAAAAATTAAAAAAAATAAACATTGCTAATATTATCTTTTTTCCTGACTCGGGAGTAAAAATCAAAAAAGAATTAATAAAAATCTACGGCACTAAACCTTTGCCTAATATTTTAGAAACTAAGCAGATGACGAAGGCCGTGATTTTTGCTGCCCGGAAAACCACTCTTGGACATGTTGTTTTATTATCAACCGCCTCCCCAAGTTATAGTTTATTTAAAAATTTTCAAGAAAAAGGTAATTTATTTAAAAAAGCTATTAAAAATTTATGATCATTTTCCTGCAAGGTGCTGATACTTTTCGTTCTCAGCGTTTTCTCCAAGAATTAAAAAATAAATTTATTAAACAAATTGACCCGAATGCCCTGAGTCTAAGTGTTTTAGACGGCCAAAATATAAATCTGAAAGATTTAGGAGAAAAAATAAACACGGGATCATTATTTGTAAAAAAACGTTTGGTAATAATTAAAAATATTTTCCAGAATAAATCTGATCAGTTACTAAGTGCTTTAACAAATTATCTAAAAAAATTTACTGCTGATGAAAATAATATTATTATTTTCCATGATGGTGATTTAACTGAAAAAAATAAAACTGGAAAAGTAGCTACTAAAAAATTATTGGCTTTTTTAAAAAAACAACCTTATTCTCAAGAATTCCCACTCCTCAATAATAGACAGCTCTTAGTTTTTATCCAGAAAGAAGCCCAAAATTACCAACGTAAAATAAGTAGCACCGCTAGTTCTCTGTTGATTAATTTAACCAATAATGATCTCTGGGTAATTAGTAGTTCTATTAAAAAATTGGCTTTCTATGTTGAAGGAGAAACCATTCTCGCTAAAGATGTAAAAAAAATGGTCACTGGCATTAATGATGATAATATTTTTGCTCTCACTGACGCTCTAAGTGCCAGAGATAAAAAGTTAGCTATTGAACTTTTAGAACAGCAATATGCGGCGGGTCTCAGTCAAGAGTATTTAATGACGATGCTGATTAGACAATTTAAAATCTTATTACAAATTCGTAGCGCCTTAGATCAAAAAATGGATTTAACTAAAATTGCTTCAGCTTTAAAACTCCATCCTTTTATCATTAAAAAGGGGATTACTCAGGCTAGAAACTTTAATATCCAAATTTTAAAAGATTATTTAAACCAATTAATAAATTTAGATTTTTTGAATAAAACTGGAGGAACGAACATTAAAACTGAATTAGCACTCCTGATTTCTCGTCTCTAATCTCTGTACAAGTCCACGAACATTATTGACACTTTTTATTTATAAGATCCAGCTAGTTTTAAGTCTATTTGTTCCATTATTTTGGCAATTTTATCCTTGTTTTTTATCTTCCTAGAATTAGCTAGGCGTTCATTCTGTTTTCTAAGGTATTTCTGCTTTATTTTGCATAATATCGATAGATTTATTAATTAATTCTTTAAATCTGTCTATATTAGCATTTTTTGAGGGTATTTTTAGCCCAATATCAATTTCCCAGGAGTTTCTTTTATATTTTTTCATAAGACACTTTAATAGTGTCAACTATAACATGGACGAGTGTAACATCTTGCCATTATTTTTATTTTATGC
>VAPL010865683.1_pt1 | contig 22165 bp, 17 predicted proteins | sample 3395061 | NCBI WGS metagenome assembly VAPL01 (sample SAMN08290444, study PRJNA428436) | hydrothermal vent metagenome | isolation source: Deep-sea hydrothermal vent chimney 2 | place: Pacific Ocean: Juan De Fuca Ridge | depth 2182 m m | reverse complement strand
TTGATGTCTCCTTTTTTAAAGATATCGACCAAATCTTGAATCAGGGCTTTGTCTTCACTAATAAAATAACATCCTCGTAGGGGCAACGCCTTAACCGATGCCGATTTTGCTTGGCTGAGTTTGTGGTAGAGCTGGTCAAGGTCAATAGCTTGTGCTGGTTGCGCCTGTACATTAGGGGCAATAAATAGTAATGCAATAAACCATTGTTTAAGTAGACGTTTCATTAAAATTTTTTCTTATTTTTGTATAAAATAATATTATGGTGATAATAATGGTTTGTCAATGTGTTGTTGGTTGTAGCGCGCTAAGGCTTTGCATTTAATGATACGGAATTTAGAGTTTAATTAAATAACTGTTAAAGTTTTGGCTTGCGTGAGGGTGAGGACTTCTAAGAGGTTGAGTGTCTGAGTAGAAAAAAGTAGGTGGATGATATTAGTTGAAGCGTATTGTTATGTTTGGGCGGTGAGGGCGTTGATATGTAGGTGTAGTTTGTTAGGGCGGCTTATTGTAAAGCAGGATAGCAAATAGCAACTAAAGCAATTATGATCCAACCTATGCGGCCAACATAGGTTTCTAATTTATCTTCCATTCGCCTTTCTCTCCAGTTTATATGGAGTCAGGCTCTATTGGTTTTCTATTAATTCAACTTTTATAGAATCGATGTATCGATTCCCAGTTGATGATTCCTTATGCTCATGAGTAATTCTAATTTCACCCTCTGCTTCTAGGTTTTTTATTTGATCAACAATCATCTGAAACTCTTCATGTTGCTTATTAGTTACGCTAAAACTTTTATTTCCTGATTTAATTGTGTCGAGTAGGTTGTTCATAGCTAAGTTACTTTTGCAAACTATTTTTCATAGTGAAAGTGGAACCCTAGTATAGGCAATCTATTACTTTAATACAATAACGGCTAAAATAATTAGCGCAACGGTTGCCCAGCCGATACGGTCAACATAGGTTTCTAATTTATCTTCCATTCGCTTTCCGCCCCATTTCATAAGACCTGCCACCATGTAAAACCGTGACCCTCTGCCAATTAATGATGCGATAGCAAATGGCAAGAGCGGCATGGCGAGCGCACCGGCAGCAATGGTAAAAATTTTGTAAGGAACTGGTGAAAAGCCTGCAATAAAAATAGCCCATACCCCCCATTCTTTAAACCATGTTTCAGCAGTTTGAAAAGCATCCCAATAATGACTGGCTTGCAAATGAGGTTGAATGCTTTCAAAAGCAGTCATCCCAATAAAGTAGCCAAATAAACCACCTAGTGCGGAAGCGATTGTCGTAATAAGTGCATATCGCCAAGCTTTGGGTGGGTTGGCAAGGCTCATTGGCGCCAGCATGACATCTGGTGGAATAGGGAAAAAAGAGGACTCAGAAAAACTTAAAGCAGCTAAATACCAAGGTGCATTAGGTAGCCTAGACCATGACATAACACGTTGATATAAATTCGAAAATATTTTCATGACTAAAAACTAAAGTTTGTTGAAGGTTGATATGCGGCTATATTTTGAAGTGTTTATTTTACATGATTGTAAAAAAATTAAAGAAACATGTTTTCTTAAATTTAATTGGTTTATGTGATCGTAAGTGTATAGCTTGTGCAAGGACTTAAGTGCTAGGTGTGGTATATTTTGTCCTAATATTTAGCGCGTTAATAAAAGGGGTGTGTCGTTGGAAGCACTGATTGAAAGTTTAGGGTTGTCAGAGTCAAGTTTGTTTAAAGTATTTATAATTATTGCCGTTACGATAACAGCACATTTTGCTGCTGCTTATGTTTTTAGACGCTTGTTAAAAGTAGCGGATAAAACAAATGGCCATTGGGATGATACGTTAACGCAAGCAGCGCTTAAGCCTCTGCCTGTGGTTATATGGGTTGTTGGCATCGCTTATTCACTGACTACCCTTACCAAGAATGGCCAAAATGAGTTTTTCACCTTTGTTCCTGTACTAAGAGATGTTGCTATTACAATTTGTTTTGCTTGGTTCTTTTGGCGATTGATACAAGAGTCTTGCCAAAACTATTTAGCAAATCAGGTACGAAAGGGCGATGACGTTGACTATACAACGGTTGATGCACTTTCGAAATTAGGGCATTTGCTTGTTATCGTTGCTGCGATGCTGACGATTATGCAGACGCTTGGTTTCAGCGTATCTGGCTTATTAGCGGCAGGCGGTATCGGTGGCTTTGCCATTGGTTTTGCGGCAAAAGATATTTTGGCCAATTTTTTTGGTGGTTTAACTATTTATCTTGATCGGCCATTTAGTGTCGGCGATTGGATACGCTCTCCAGACCGTGATATAGAAGGTACAGTGGAAGTAATAAACTGGCGTCATACGCGTATCCGTCGTTTTAACAAAAACCCAATTTATGTACCTAATGCGGTGTTTACTGTTATTGCTGTAGAAAACCCTTCGCGCATGAGTAATAGGCGTATTAAAGAAAATATCGGCATCCGCTACGATGATATCGCCAGCATGGCTGCTATTGTTTCTGACGTGAAAGCGATGCTGGCAAAACATGAAGACATTGCTTCTGATAAAACTTTAATTGTTAATTTCAATGCATTTAGTGCGTCTTCGGTCGATTTCCTTATCTATTGTTTTACAAAAACCAATGTGTGGGAGGAATATCATGAAATCCGACAAGATGTTTTGTTGAAGGTGGCAGAGATCGTTGCACAACATGGTGCTGAAATGGCTTTCCCAACCAGCACCTTACACATTGCTGCTGGAGAAAATGATACGCTGGTAAATAGGTAGTATAGATATTAACTAGAGGTTAATTAACTTGCCTACGCTGACGAAGAAGATAGCTTTTTGTATAGGTAAACTATCTTCTGATAATAGCTGCTCATAGCCTTCTAGTTGTGTCCTGTATTGTTCAGCCACTGCCTTTAATCCTGAATTAGTAATGTCTTCTTTCAAGTCAGTTGATTTATAGTCTATGATCCAGCGTACGTTATCTTCAATAAAGGTGCGATCAATAATTTTTTTACTGATTTCTTTTTGATTTGCAGATTCAATCGCAAGCTCACTAGCTGCTGTTTCTCTGGTTTTTAATATCCAAAGCCCTTCTTTGCTAGCAAGGGTGGTTTGTAATAGCGTATTGACATGTATTGCCCCTTTTTCTGCTTGCTTAGCGTTGTAATGTTTCTGTTTAAACCAACGTTGCATCGCTATTATTAAGGGTTTGATACGATCGGCAGACCAGTGATCAACATCATCATCTGCTATTAACTGTAAGTAAAAATGCGTTAATATGCCGACATCTGCATCAAACATGCTCTTATCTTCGTTTTTTGTGTTGTTATTTGCATTTGTGATTGCTGTATTATTTGTTTGCGATAGCGCAACTGGGATGCTTGGCTTGTTGAGGCGTATGAGTTGTGGCACAAAGTCTTCTAAAGTGGTGTCACACTGTGTTGGTGCTTGCTCAGTTATGGGTTTAATGGCAAGTTCATCAGTAAATTGTGTATGAATAATAGGCCACAACATTGCTAAGAAGGTATTTTTAGGGGCTTTAATGTCTTTGCTATCAGCTTTAGCAGCCCCTAATAAGTGTAAGCAACGTTCAGCCCGTGTTATCGCTACATAAAGTACGCGTGCATCTTCATAAGCAGCACGTTCTTTTTCTAGTGATTTTAAATAATCGTAGGGTGTTACCTCATCATCTTGTTGCACTTTAGGAATATAGGGCGCGACAATTAAATGCGTGTCATGATTGTCTTGATCGTTGTTGTGTAGGTTGTTTTGATGGCCATTTTCTGATGGGACTTCTTCCCACAATAATAATGGCTGCTCATGACCGCCCGTTTTTCTATCAAGCCCGGGTAGAATCACCGTGTCGAACTCTAATCCTTTGGATTTATGAATCGTCATAAATTGTAAGGTGTCATCTGCTTTTGCATCAGGTGCTGCATACAGCTTTCCTACTTCAGCCACTAAATGTTGCTGTGAAAACTGCCCAGTCATTTCAAGTTGTTGCACCCGCTCAAAAAAAGCTTGTACATCGCGTACGTCGCCCGCATCCCATAAGCAATCTGCACCGCCTAACATGAGCCATACGCCATGCAGCCAACGGCTTGTTAATAGTCGGCCTTGATGTTGTAGTGCTTGGCTAAATACCTCGCGCACATGTAATAAACGCTGTTGGCCATCTTCGCTTAAGCTTTTTAAGCGTGTTTCATCACGCATCAATTGCATGACAGTGCTGGTTTTGTCATTGGCAATAAGCGCATGTAAATCAGCCAAGCTGAGCCCGCACCAAGGTGCTCGTAAAACGGCTAACCAATGCACACGGTCTGCGCGTTGGTGCAATGCATGATTAAGCGAGAGTAAGTCTTGTACAATTTGGCGGTTAGCCAGTTCTTCAATCTCTACTGCTTGAAAGTTTAAAGTGGGGTGGTTACGACGAATCTCAGTCACTAGCGTTTTTAAATGGTTGCGTGCGCGTACCAAAACAGCAATTTTAGCTTGTGGATGAGAGGCTCGTGTTTGTTGGATGATTTCAATAATACGGTCAGCTTCTAGCTGTCGAATATCACTTGGCAATAAAGCTTCTTCTTCATCCTCTTCATCAGCTGCTGTTGTTTTGGCATCTAGCATGGCGTGTACCACGACGCCAGCACCGTTCTCTTCTGGTTTTGTCGCAACAAAAGCGCGGTATTGAATAGCGCCACGTGAAATACTGTCTTTTGCGGGGAATATGGTTGCAAAAGCCTCATTTACCCATGCCACAAGTGGTGGTGTTGATCGGTTGTTACGCCAGAGTTTTAATGATTTTAGTTTTATATTGCCAACACCATGTTGGATCACGCGTAAAAACAAACCAACATTTGCCTTGCGGAAACGATAGATAGATTGCATCGGGTCACCCACACAAAAGAGCGTGCGGCCATCGCCTGTTTGCCAACCATGCGTCAGGGCTTCAATCAATTTTATTTGAGAGGGGCTGGTATCTTGAAACTCATCAACCAGTAAATGTTGAATGCGATAGTCTAGTTTCAGGGCTAAATCAGTGGCATTACCAGTTACATCTTCTAATGCTAGCAGGGCACGTTTAGAGATTTCGACAAAGTCGACTTCACCATGTGTTTGAAAGACTAACCACAGCTCACCCACTGCAATATTAAGTAACTGCGCCAGTGTTGCAATTATTTTCCAGGTCTGCGTATCTTGCTTGGGTTTTGGTAGCATGCGCAAACGTGCCAAAGCTTCTTCTGCACCGCTTGTTTGGCGTAGTGTTTCGATCACTTCCTTTAGCGCCTCTTTATATGGTTTGCTTTCAGTGGTCGCGGGCAAGCCCATATTTTTATTGAGGCTTTTACGTAGTGTGCCAGCAGAGGTGAGTAACAAGTCAGCAATGGTACGCCATTGTTGCAAGGCTTCGGGGCTTGGCTGTATGGGTGTTTGCCAATCAAGTAGTGAAGCAATTGGTGCGTCATTGGTGAGATTGCTAGCGGCAAAACGTGCAACCGGCATCAGCGCCTGCTGTAAACGAGCAGGAAGACTATCCGCTGCTGTTTGTATGTCTGCACTAATCATGGTTGTTAGTGCCGCCTCAGCGGCCTCTGCGGTGTTGCTACTCTGTGTGTAAGGCAGCCACTGGTCGCGCTTTGCTAGCATCTCCGCTAATAACTGTGTGAGCTTATACGTATCATTATCAAAGTAACGTAATGCATCATGCACAACGCCGCCAAACTGTTCACGGTTTAAATGCTCAGAGTCTAAATGCTCAATCGCACGCGTGGCGGCTTCTTCATAATGGATTCTAGGGTCATCTCTAACTGCTGGCTGTGTGCCAAAACGGCTGAGTAAAGGCATTTGTCTTGCTAAGTTAGCACTTAAAGAATCGATGGTGTAAATACGTAAGCGCGATGGTGTTTCTAATAACTGCCAGTTAAGTGCCTCAGCGCGTGCTAATACTGTTTGCCCCAACTTAAAGGTGATTTGTTTATGCGGTTCTGGCGGCATATTGCCTAATGCTGCCATTTCCAAACTAGTCATAATGCGCGATTTCATTTCTGAAGCGGCTTTATTGGTAAAAGTAATGGCAATAATTTCTTCTGGTGAATCGACCGTTTCTAATAATTTAAGAAAACGCTGTGTTAATAGCTCGGTTTTACCAGCACCAGCAGGGGCTTCAACAATAAAAGAGTCAATCGCCAACGCTTCACGACGGCTGACATCATCCTCTTGTAATAAATCTTGTTGCTGCACTACGCCGCACCTTTGTTTTTACGTTCAAATTGTAGCTGACGTTCGGGTAGACGTAGTAGGGGCGTAATGTCGCAGAATGTCAGCTGTTTCTCATCTTCAAAACGTACTGCGGCATCTCCAGACTTTAAGCTGATAGCGGTGGCAGTAATGGTTGATTTCCAGTGCGTGATAATGCTTTGCCAGTCAGGAAAGTTGGCTTCATCAAATATTTTTCTACCACGATTATTATTAAATACTACTGCGCCTTGCACCAGTTCATCCGTAGCAGCAATGCCGATAAATGCATGGTCTGCAGCACGGACTTTGGCATAACATACGGCGCCAATTTCAGTTATGTCTCCATCTTGCGCTTGCAATATAAATGCGGCATAAATAGGCAGTTGCGGTTCCGTAATGTTGGGCTGAGCCCAGTTTTTATAGTCTAATTGGCGGCCTGTTTTATAATCCATCACAAACAAGCGCCCATCATCTAACGTATCGATACGATCGATGATTAATTTAATGCTAATCCCTTCAATTTCAATATTATGTTCTTGCTCACACGCTTGCACTTCAAACCCTTGTGGGCGTAGCATTTCAACCTCAATTAGCCATGCAAAAACTAACTTACTTAGTCGCTCAGCTTCTAAGTTTAAAAACGCGGCTGAAAAAGCATGGTCACGTTCGGTATTAAAGGCTTCTAAAACCGCCTGTGAAATACTGAATAAATTTGCCCTTAGCGTTTCAGGAATGCTGTCTTGTAAATAGGCGTCATTGTGTCCTTGCCAGTATTTAGCCAGCACGGCATGCACCAAACTACCGCGCTCCATCACATCTAGGCCATTCACGGGTTCGCTCAGTTTTCTGGCATGCAAACGGTACTGATAAAACGCCCATGCAGGGCATATTGCTTGCGCTTTAAGCAATGCCGTACCACCACTCACATGTTCGCCAGCCTTTGCCGGTGGCGCTTGATGGTCATCTAGCCACTGCCAGTCTTGTGTGGCACTTTGCGCCAGTGTTTCTGCCAGCGTAGAGGCTATTTTGGGTTGTGTGGCTAGTGTAGGAATCGCTTGCATCAGTGGGCTAGCGCGCAACTCACGCTCACCATCTTTAGCGGCACTAGAAAATGTAACCTGTTTAGCACTTTTAATTAAGCGTTGATGTATCGCTAGGGCAAAGGCCATTTGTACTTCGCTGCTCGCATTGGGTGTATTTGCCTTGCGTTGTAATTCGGCAGGTAGTAGCGCATTGTGTCTAGCAATAGGCGGCCAAACATGGTCGTTCATGCCCATTACCCATATCGCATCTAATGGCTCAGCCGTTGCCTCTAACATCCCCATCACTTGAATAGCTGCTTGGCTTTTACGTTCTGGTTGAAATATCTGTGCTTTGCATAATTGTGTCAGACGTTTGATGGCTTCGCTTGCACGCATTTTGCCAACCAAAGGGTCTAAACTAGCGAGTTGTTGTAATGCTTTTTCAAATGATTGCACCGCTTGATATTCATGGCTAGAGAGGCTGCGTTCGCCTTGCCAATGCGTCGCTTTCAGTAATAATTTAAACGTTTCCGCCCACATGGCTGTTGATTGCGTGCGCGAATGTTCTTGTGCAAAGCGCATTAATTGTTGGCTATCTTCAATCAGCGCAGGCAGTTGCAATGCATGTTCACCTTCACAAGCATGGTGTAAAAAGCGCAGGTAACGATGGTTCTTCACACTTAATGGCAATTGTTGCCGCATCCGCGCATCTAGCTTGGCACGTGCGTCACTTTCCTGCTGGCTAGCAGACCAATACACACTGTGTAGCAATGTTGCCAAATCAGTTTGTAATACTGGTTGCTTGTTCCAAGCAAAGCGTAATAAATTAAGCGCAGTAGTAATAATCGGTAAAGTAGAAAGCGCAACACCTAAACTAAAATCATAACAACGTGTGATTTCCGCCATTGCAGGTGCTGCCGCTTCAGGGTGAAAAACATCATCTAACAAATGCGATAATTTTGCGCGTAATGCTTCTAGCTCAGGCACCACAATCGCCAGTTTGGCATTAGGGTTTTGTGCTAACTGTGTTTGTGCCCATGCCACTGCCGCACGACATTCAGCATCTTGATCATCCATCACTACGTGTGCCAATACTTGTGGAGCGGGTAACGTTAAAGGGTACATGCTCACCGCGACACCACGGGCTTCTAATACCTGGATCAAGCGTTTTGTATTGGGGTGAATACGGTCAAAACCAGCGAGTTGAATTTTTTCAGGTAGCTGCCCAGCATCGCGTTGTAAACAAGTGATTTGCCAAGTCTCATAACGGACAGCCTCTAATACATTAGCTTGTTTACATAAATCTTGAAAATGTTCACGCCACTGCAACAATTGCTGTGTTTCTTCGGTTGCATTATCTATACCTACCTGTAAATGCCATTCAGTTAGCAAGCGGTTCGCTTCTATAGCTGCGCTGGCTAAGCCAGATGTATCAAACAAATCAATCGCCGCATTTTGTTTAAGCGCGTGCTGTATGCTTTGCTCCCACAATAAACCCTCTTGCGTGGCATTAAGGGCAGCAGTGGGTACACTGGCTGCATCAATCTCACCAAGTAATATGGCCGATTCAATAATAGTATTGAGCCAATCACTAAGCGTTGTAATCTGCGGCGCTTGCCATTGGGTTGCCCCGCTTTTTATGTGGGCTTGTTGCTGCACCATTTGCAGGCTGCGCGCTAAGCGAGCAGTAGAGCAGAGGATAAATAGAGACGCATTAGACGACATAACAATATTTTAAACGACTAGCGCGGTATTCTTTATAAATTTTAGTGCGTAAGCTGGTTTTGTAAGATAATGCCCTTATATTAGCGTTAAGCAGGTTGATTGGAGAAGTGCATATGGCAGCAAGCGTAGTAAAGTATTTTAAATGGTTTGGGTTAATTTTAATCCTACTTGTTTTATTTGTGGCCTATACCTTCGGCACTTTACATTGGGTTTATTCATCAGGTGAGCGTGTTGGGTTTGTGCAAAAAATCTCAGAAAAAGGCTTTGTCTGTAAAACCTATGAAGGTGAGCAAGTGCTAGTAACCGTACCTGGTACCCAAGCAGAAAAGTTCTTTTTTACTGCTAAAAATGAAGAAGTTTATAAAAAAATTAACGAAACCAATGGCCAACGTGTACGCTTGTTATACAAACAACATAAATGGATTCCGACGAGTTGTTTTGGTGATACTGAGTATTTTGTCTACGATGTAAAAGTGCTAGAAAATCAACTACCTAGCGGGCGTTAATGCGTGGCAGCCTCTGACGAAATAAACTACATCACGCCCGATGGTTTTACTGCATTACAAGCTGAGTTTCATCAGCTGTATAAGGTAGAGCGCCCTGAAGTAGTGCGTACCGTTTCATGGGCCGCCAGTAATGGTGATAGAAGTGAAAATGGTGATTATATTTATGGTAAGCGTCGCTTACGCCAAATCGATAGCCGCTGCCGCCATTTAATGAAACGGATGGATTTAGCTGAAGTGGTCGATAGCAGCTTGCAAGAAGGGCTAGAAAAAGTATTTTTTGGCGCGTGGGTTACTTTATTTAATCTGAGTGACGATAGTGAACAAACCATCCGTATTGTCGGTAAAGACGAAATCGAACCTGATAAAGGCTTTATTAGTTGGATATCACCTCTAGCAAAAGCAGTACGAGGTAAAACAGTGGGTGATGTCGTGCGTGTAAAAACACCCAAAGGTCAAGGTGAGTTTGAGGTGGTTGAGGTTCGGTATTAGTTTTTGTTATGTGTTTTGTTGAGGTGCATCATTACAGCAAGGCACTAAACTCTTTTTCAAAATTCGGTTTTGTCTCTGTTTCATTATAAAAAGGCATACCCCAAATTATGTAGTTCCTATCTGACCATAGTTGTTCAATTTTATGATCTGATTTTAATTGCATTAAAAAATTGTGCTTCCATTCATCGCCTTTAATAAATTGTTGCCCTTTAGGTTCGATAAATACCTGATAGTGTAATGTAGGACTTTCATTTTCTTTAATCAAGAATAAGACAAAATCAGGTTCAAACGCTCTGCCATCATCAAAGTTAAATATTTTAAAATGTCGTTCATTCCGCAATAGATAAACCTCTGAATACTTCTTCTTCAACTGTTCTATCACCTTGGCAATATACTTGACTAGATACTTCTCTTCATTCGAGCCATAGTTCTCGTTAAACGCGAACCAGTCCTGATCGGACAAATCTATCTGTAATGCTGAATTAGTTGTTTCGCTTTGAGCAATACCTGTCTCTTTATCACCTTTACCATCATTAACAATATTGAGCGTTTTCTTAGTAAACACGTCCTTGATTAGAAAATGCTTAAACTCTTTTGTGCCTTTATAATCAACCTTTTCCGCTTGCAACTGGTTACTGAGCTTTTCAAGCACGCGGATAACACAATCTAGCTTATCACCTTGGCTTAGGCTCTTGACTATATGTTCAGAGCCTTCTACTTCGATTTTTAGTTTACCTAGATAACTCTCTGACTCTATAAATTCAGAAATGCTTTTTAAATGTGGGAAGAACTGCTTTAAATTTGAGAACTGATATTCAGGAAATTTACTTAACGCTTTTCTAACGACACTTGAACCAAAAGACTTTATTAAATAATCTTGTTGTTTTTTATTTGCTTGCCTTTGCTTCTGTTCCTCAAAAGCAGTTGATGATTGAGAAAACCCTGTTAGTAGGGGGGCTTCATGGGTCGTTTCAATAAACGAGGCATGAATACCGGTTACATCTTCGCGTTCATATTTTACTCTTTCATTTTTAAAAACAAATCCAGTCTTGAAAAATGGTTTCTCTTTAAATTCATCTTTCAAGAATAAATCTAATTTACGACTAGTATCCGGTGTTATTCCACTTTCTTTTAATGCGGCGTGCAATTCTTGAATATAACGGGGATTATATGCACTATGATAATAAAGTTATTCACATAGCTTTAAATCACGTTCTGTTTCAGAATTAAGAATATCGTACTTTCGCTGAAATAATGGCTGATCGTCCTCTAGCCTAAAAGGGCAGTACCTTGCACCACGACCAATTAATTGAGCCTCTGAAAGTGTTGTTTTCCCCACTCTATTATTAGCAGCATCACGGGTATCGTACATTCGCACAATATCAAACAAGTTAAGCACATCCCAACCTTCATTGAGCTTATCAACGGCAAAAATAGCACGGTATTCATTATCACTATCTTCTAATGTATTAACGGCAATTTGTTTCTGCTCTGATTCATCTTTTGAATTTACAGAAATACATTTATTTTCAGCAAATTCTTCTTGTAACTCTAGTGCTAGATTATCTAAGGTAATATTATTCGCTTCAAACGAAGTAAATACATTTTGCAATACACTATCAAGATTAGGATTGCTTTTAATCTTCGTTAAGTCACTCGCTTTCAGATTTTTTATTTTTAAAACAAATTCATCATAAAAGTCATTCGATTCGTTAATCGTTTTAGACTTAAACAAAATTACAGGCTTAATCAACCAACCATGATCAGCAAATACTTTTCGTCTAAACTGGCTTAATAGAATGGCTTGCAATGCCCTATCAAACGGCTGAATATCAGATTGTAATACTTTTACTTCTTTAGAATAGCCGTCTAATCTAAACTCCTTCAAAGGGTAATCAAAAATAATCTTGTCTTGGTATTTATCCACGATCTGAGGGTTGGTTAAATCTATCGTTGCTGTAAATTCCAATAAGATATTCTGAGGATCCGCATTGAATATTCTATTAACCGTCGATTCCCACGTATTCAAGTCAAACAATTCAGCTTGATTTAACTTAGCTGTTTTTTGTGTTTCCGCATTAATATGATGCGCTTCATCTGAAATTAAAACGATTTTCTCATTCTCAAAATCATCATACGTCAGACTGTTTTCTCGCGGTGTGTTTAAGCGACTATGTAAGCCTTGAATAGTTGAAAATACAATATTTATATCATCAGGATTAGCCGCCTGAAAATTATCAACTTCCTTAATCCGTATTTGCTGATTATTAATTTGAACTGTTTCATTAAACAGATACTTTGAAGCAACTGTATTAAGAAAGTTGTCACGGGTTTTATTAATAATATTGGTGCTATTTACAAAAAATAAAAAGTTTCGGTAGCCTTGTTGATATAAATACAGCATTAAACCCGACATGATTAAGGTTTTACCGCTACCTGTTGCCATGTGGAACAAGGTTTGAGTAGGCGCATCTTTAGCACGCCCAGAATAGCTTTCCATGAAATACTTAAACCTTCCAAAGGCTTCAAGCTGATACGGTCTAAGCTCAAACGCTGGATTTAGATTACTAACAATACCAACAGGGATGTTCTTTTGATAAAAATCTTCTCCCCCTAAAAACTCTGCTCCTGTCGTTAGTTTTTCGTGAAGCAATGGTTTGTCAGCCATAATTAAGCATCACCATAAAACTGTTTATTCAGTTTTTTATCGCCATCCGACATTTGATAGTCTTCATCTTCAATATCTGAATAATTCACATAAAGCTGGTTTTTATCCAGTACATCAATCAAGAATTGTTTTTGCTCCTCGATGGTTAAGGCTTCAAATTCATGGATATTTTCATTAATGGTTTCAGGCCTTATTTTATAGCTGATAAAATCCGTTTTTTCTATTTCATGCCAGATTGATTTTAAAGATTTAGTAGTATCGGCTTGTTCAATTTCATCTATGACATTGGCATTGTGTTGTGTTAATTCACAGTAAGTAAAAGAACTGCCACCTTGCCAGTCAACTGATTTTGAAATTCCTGATTTATCGCCTTTTATGACATTATTTAAACGTACAACACTATCATTTTCATCATAATTTAGCTGCTCAACTCCTATGTATCGCCTTCCCATTTTATGGGCAACTGCACAAGTGGTTCCACTTCCTAGATGATAGTCAAGTATAATGTCATTTTCATTAGTAGTTAATTCAAATATTCTTTTTAAAAGTTTTTCTGGTTTTTTGCCACTTGGTAAATTGACACCACCTTCATTTTGATTTGTTTGAAATATTTCATCATCCCATAAATCTGAAATTAGTGTACCGAAAAAATATTCCCCATTATCTTTTACAACCCTATCTTTTAAAGGAATGAAAACACCGCCGTTATAAATTAAAACTTTTTGATTTTTACTATTTAGGTATTCAATGACATTCTTACTATTTTTTGATTCTTGTATAACTCCTTTAATTTTGTTACCAGCTTTTTTGTTATTTTTTTCAAGAGAAAAAATATTTCCTGGGTTTTTTAAAGTATATCCTTCAAGTTCAACATTATCTTTAAATTGTTTTTTTAAATCCTTAATTTGATATTCATCTTTATTTTTAATTACTTCAAAATGGTAGCTCTTGTTAAATTTACTTTTAACATAAATAGGTTTAAATCTATATGTTGGGGTTTTTGAATAAAATAACAAATATTCTTTCACTTTAAAAAGACGTTCACCTCGCTTAACATTAACTGCATTAACGCCACTTGGGGTGCTTGTTTTAACAACTATTGTTTCTCTATAATTTGCCTTACCTATGACTTCATCCATTAAAACTTTTAGATTTGCCTGTTCATTATCATCGCATTGAACAAAAATAGCACCATTATCACTTAATAATTCTTTGGCTACTTCCAATCTATTTTTCATAAATGTAAGCCACGTAGAATGATTGAAACTATCGTTATATCCAAAGCTATCTGAACCTGTGTTATAAGGCGGATCTATATAAATCAGCTTTACCTTACCCGCATATTGTTTTTTCAAAGAATGCAAAGCCAATAGGTTATTACCTTTAATAATCAAATTATCATCAAGGCTTATATTTTCTGCTTTATGCTCACCATCTTTGTCATACTTTTTGAAATTCGTTAATGCCTTGGGAGCAAGTAAGCGGTCAATTTTATCAGATGCAAGCGTTTCATTCCAAAATATTTCTTTACGCTTTTGATCTTCTTTTGGTTTGACCGCCTTCTAACACACAGTCTTTATACGGCCACGTTAAAACTACTTCTTTGCTTTCGGTTAAATAGTCTCCATTAGCCGTTAAGCCGATTTTGTTTTTAAATGCAGTATAGCTATCAGGTAAGAATTGTTTATTGCTGACAAAACTTTGAAATGCCACCTTATCAAATACTAAAACGTCGCTTATTTCTTTGAAAAAATGTTTTTTGATATTGTCATTACCCAACAATAAGGCAATCAGCTCTTCATCTATGGCAAGCGCAAGCTCGACCACTTTATTTTTCACTAACTGACCATCAATAATCAGCCGTTCATCACTTTGTAGTGTTGTTTTTAATTCTTCTAGTAGGTTTTGCATATCCGTTTATATGGGACTTTCAAAGTTAATTAAGATAGGTATCTAATTATGTTTTAAATTATATTATTAGGGTCGAATTAAAAAATTAATGATTTTTATTGTACTTTATTTTACTAAATTCAAATATTCAGACACACTATTATTTTTATTGCTTTATATAGGCACTTTGCTGATGGCCTGATAATATGTTAGATAACCACTGGTCATACTCAGTTCTTTCTCTCTCTTCAAGTTTTGCATATTTCTCGGGCGATATTTTACTCAGTTTATATTGTGGTGAAGTGAGATAATATTCTGCGGCACACAATAAATCACGAAAATCACTACAGGCTAATTGTATGTAGGTTTCTAATTTCTCTGGCTCTTTTGATACAAGTTTTAAAATGCCAAGATGAACACGCTCTGGTTCTTGATGATAGGACTCTTTGCCGTAAGATGACAATAATGCTTTGACACGATTACGTTCATACGCATCTGGATAAAGCGCTTTAAGTACCTGAGGCAGTAAGTTTTTATAGTCTCTGTTCATTGTCGATTTATATTGGCAGTATAAAGCGTTTTAAGAAGCTGCCTAAGCCTGTTTTTGTACCACGCTGGCTGTCAACATCGACAATGACTTGACCACCGCCAGCAGGGCGGACATAGGCAGTGCTAAGGTAGATGTTGACGATATCAAGCTCACTATCGATATGTAGTCTTGTATTGGTTTGCATGGCGATTAAGCGTTCTGGTGGTAGGCTGCCGCCGTTACTTTCAGAATCTATAATTTCTGCGCGGCCTTTAGCCATTAAAATCAATTTGCCTGGGCCTATAGCTTGCGAGTAAATCATTTTGCCCAGCAGTAAAGACGATATACGGGTGCTGATGAGCGTAGATATTTTCACCTTTGCTGACATGCCGACAAAATTGTGAAAATCGAATATAACAGCTTCGTCATCGCGTAAATTCCATTCAAAAAATTCGATACCTTGTGCAGCTGTGCAGCTCACAGTGTCATCACCTTTGTGCATGATCACTTTGTTCATGGATATTGCGCCATTGAATAGCCTTGCAATGGGCGCATGGAAAGGTTGTGGAATGGTAAATTTTGGTGCTTTACCACGACACTGAAAACGACGAGAAATATAGAAGGTTTCTTCTGCATCTCCATGGATAAAATATTGCAGACCAGCGCGCTTAATTTTAGACTTTACATTATCTTGCACGGCGCCTTTAGTATTAGAATCTTTGGTATTACCTAAGGTGATAAAGGAGCCTGTATCACGATTAAAACTGACACGGGCAAAGACGTACATAAAGCTTTTAATACAGATAAAGATAAAAAATAAAATAGTGAGCTGATGCGCGGCGCGTAAATAGCTAATGGTCCACCATGCTGAATCTTGCGCAGTACGATTGGTTTCTAATATCGCATCTTGTCCTAGTTGGTGCAGGTCTTCGACGACATACCAAGCTTTGTCTTTACCTTGATCAACAGCCTCTTTAAATTGCGCATCATGGCCAGCAGCGAGATCGCTTAACTGCTTTCTTAATTTACCTCTAAGGTTTTTGAACGCTTTATTGGTTGATGCTTGTGATGCATCAACGCTGAGCTCTACCACGGGTGCAACAAGAAAAGCATCTGAATCGTATGGATCAAATGCTAGTGATTTTGGCATTACTTTATCGAATGCTCGCTCAATACTTTGTTGCAGGTCGATATCTTGTAATTGCTTGCCTTTGAAGTAGATATCTTTTTTCATGCTTTGCGTGGTGATGTGCCAGGCGTAAATGGCATCATCGCTATGGGCTGCTGTAGATTGCAGTGCATTATCTAAGAGATTGTGTTCATGATTAAACTGTAATACGCCTTCTTTATTAAGATGGTTAACGGCATGTTTAGGTAATACGACTTCGGTCATGTAAAAATAGGGCATGGCAAGCAAGACCATGGGTAACCAAAGCAAAAGAGAGTGCAGCCCTGTACGTAGGCTTTTTGACCAACCAAGATTGTGAAATAGGTAGGCGTTTTCTTGCACAATTCTAACCAATAGCCGTGCAATCAAACAGGCGACAATAAACACCAAAATAGGTAATTGCGCGCGCATGGTGCTAAAGCCTGTTTCATCACCTACTAAGGTTGGTATGAAAGTACAGATGACTAATAGCAATATAAAGTAGGTGAATGATTTAGATCTTATTTTGCCTTTAAGGGCAAACCAAATAAAGGCAGCTTGAGGGACAAGTGTGCTGGTAATTTCTTTGCCAGAAAGCGCTTCCCAGTCTAAAAAGACGGGTGGGATTGTCACAAAATAATTGTAAGCTGGCACCATTAAACCAAAAGCTAGCAAACCCCATCGTTGGCGTCTTAAACATAATAAAACGGTTGGGATGATGAGTAGCGCCCCGAGCAGCCAAATGGGGAAGGTGACTTTTTGCCAATCGTTACCCGACAAACTGTCACTTAACATGGCATTAAAAGAGTCTTTAGAAAATTGCTTAACTTCAATATCTGTTGGTAGTGGCTCAGGTTTTTTTTGATTAACATCAAATGCATGGTATTTGCTGTCTATTTCTTTTTTGTATTGCTTGCGATCTGCTGAGTATGCGGTATATTTTTTTATATAAGTAAGTTGTTTCTTAAAGTAGGCTACGGCGTATTTTTTTGCTTTATTTTGAAGGTGATTACAATTTTTTGCATAAAAAAACTGGTGTAGTGGAAACTTTTTGCATTTGTTTAGTTCATTACTTTCATGACGTACTAGTGTTTGCAAACGCGGTGCTACTGGCGAGGACTTTACATTTTTTTCAGAGGCGAGTGCTGGGAGTTGTTCAAAACGATCAGGCTTATATTCGTAGTGAGAGGCAACGGCTTTAGGCTCGCTAAAACTATACAAGCTTAAATTAAATATAAAAGGCGCTAAGGTGAGTAATAACACAAACTGACCAAGCCCAAAAAACTTGCGCTCGCTAATGCGATCGGCATGAGAGAAGAATCTCACTAACCTTAAGAAACGAGTTTTTATCCGAAACATAGTCTTTTCACTTATGTGGCCTTTTTAACCTTCTTTTCTACATCACCCTAACAGGCAATACTTCTCCAATCAACTATGCTTAGCTGTTGAGTTTATGGGCATTGAAGATTATGCTCATCTCAATATGGAAAATGCGCGATGGGATATTTTTTGCAAGATTGTCGATAACTTTGGCGATATTGGTGTTTGTTGGCGAGTAGCTAAGCAATTGCAAGACGAATATAAGCTGCCAGTGAGATTGTTTGTAGACAACTTGGAGGCGGCCAAACACATCTTAATTGGTATTGACCCTACTAAAGTAAAACAACAATACGAGCATGTCACGATTATCCGTTGGGATGAGGACACGGTTTTTAACCAGACGGCTAATATGGTGATTGAAACATTTGCTTGTGGCTTGCCAGCAACTTATCAAGAAAATATGCATACAGATGCGACGTGGATAAATTTGGAATATTTATCTGCGGAGCCATGGGTTTCTCATTTTCACAATAAGAATAAAAACAATCACCCCGCTGGGGTCATAAGACATTTCTATTTTCCAGGCTTTACTAATGCTACGGGTGGGCTGCTGCGCGAGAGAAGTCTAACGGCACGCCGCGATGCGTATTTGCAATCCCCGGATACAAAAGCAAACTTTCTTGATGATTTAGGCGTGTCTGATAATGATAGCTTAAAGGTGTCGATGTTTTTTTACCCTAATGCGCCATTAGAGCACTTGCTTGCTGCAATGGTAGCTGGTGAACAAAAGGTTACGGTGTTGGCGCCGATGACGGATGATTTGCAATTACTCGCTAGTTTTTTTGGCAAAAGCAGCTTAAGCGTAGGCGATAAGTTTACCGTTGACAGCTTAACGCTACATGTATTGCCATTTTTATCTCAGGCTGATTACGATCAATTGTTGTGGTCTAGCGATATTAACTTTGTGCGTGGTGAAGATAGTTGGGTGAGGGCGATTTGGGCAGGGAAGCCCTTTATTTGGCAGCCGTATATTCAAACTGAAAATAGTCACATTGCAAAATTAAATGAATTTATTGATCTGTTTTATAAAGATTGCACACAGGTGAATGGTGTGGTGGCAGAGGTGCATCAAACTTGGTCTATTGGGTCACTTTATGCCGCGTTATGGCAGCGATATTTAAATGCGCTGCCAGCAATTGAGGTTTGCACACTACAGCGATTAAAGCATTATGAAACGCAGAAGAGCTTAGTTGCTCAGCTAGTAGCTTTTTGCGGCAAGCCAACTAGTTAGCGTATAATTCTGCTTTTAAAATGATTAATAATTTGGTGCTAATAATATGAAAACAGCGCAAGAACTTCGTGTAGGTAACGTAATCATGGTTGGTGACGATCCGTTGGTTGTGGTTAAAGCCGAATACAATAAATCTGGCCGTAGCTCCGCTGTTGTGAAAATGAAATTAAAAAACTTATTAACGGATGCACCCAGTGAGACTGTTTTTAGTGCGACTGATAAGTTTGACCAAGTGGTTCTTGAGAGAAAAGAAGTGACTTACTCCTATTTTGCAGATCCAAGTTATGCATTTATGGATGCTGAATATAATCAAATAGATGTCGATGCTGAGTTTATGGTAGATGTATTGCCTTACTTAGAAGATGGTATGCAATGTGATGTGCGCTTTTATGAAGGCAAAGCGATTACAGTGGAATTGCCGACCAATGTTATACGTGAAGTGGCTTATACAGAGCCAGCGGTTAAAGGTGACACGTCTGGCAAGGTGATGAAGCCCGCTAAATTAGCGACCGGACATGAATTACCCGTGCCTTTGTTTGTTGCACAAGGTGATAAAATTGAGATTGACACCCGTACAGGCGAGTACCGAAACCGCATTTTAAAATAAGGCGTAATGACAGTTAATATTGGTTTTAATGTAGTGAGGTTGATATTTAAAAAGGGTGCATAGTGCACCCTTTTTTATGTTGAATCTTTCATTTCGGACCTAGTCGGCTTTAATTAGCCGATTTTTTTGTCAATTTCTGCTTCAGCAGCTGTCCAAAAGTCTATTGTGTTGCCATTAAAGTTATTTTGTTCTGCAATGTAGTATGCGGTTACTTCAATCATTTTATAGCGTTCTACAGCGCTAATTTTACGTACTTTTTTAGTTGTGGTTCTTTTGTCTGGCGCTTTTTTGAAGGTACTTTTTTTTGCTGCTTGTTTCTTAGACGTAGATTTTTTAGCGGCGTTGGTCTTAATTGTTGCCATTGCGTTGTTTCCTTAATTGATAATTGTTGAGCATTAATCTTTTGGATTAACTAGGCCAGTTCTACTGGCCTTTCTATTTTAATAGTGTCTTGGGTAAGACGCGCAACATTATACAATATTATGCAGTGCCGCCAACAGTTAAGCCGTCAATTTTCAAAGTAGGTTGCCCTACGCCAACGGGGACACTTTGGCCTTCTTTACCGCAGGTGCCAACACCGCTATCAAGTTTCATATCATTGCCTATCATGCTGACGCGTGTTAGCACATCTGGCCCATTTCCTATCAGCGTTGCACCTTTTACCGGGTAGGTTATTTTGCCGTCTTCTATCATGTAAGCCTCAGCCGCACTAAATACAAACTTGCCGCTGGTAATGTCCACTTGGCCACCACCAAAGTTAGCTGCATATAAGCCTTTTTTAACGGATTTAATAATTTCTTCTGGGTCTTTGTCGCCATTGTGCATATAAGTATTGGTCATGCGCGGCATGGGCGTGTGTGCGTAGCTTTCGCGGCGTCCATTACCAGTAAGCGGCATACCCATGAGGCGTGCATTTAAGCTGTCTTGGATATAACCACGTAAAATACCATCTTCTATGAGTGTGGTTTTGTTCGTTGGGTTGCCTTCATCATCCATGCTAAGCGAGCCACGTCTGTCTGCTATCGTGCCATCATCAACAATAGTTATGCCTTTTGCCGCCACGCGCTTGCCTAGCATGCCTGAGAATGCTGAACTGCCTTTGCGGTTAAAGTCACCTTCTAACCCATGGCCGATGGCTTCATGCAATAAAATACCAGGCCAGCCTGAGCCTAAAACGACCGTCATGCTACCCGCTGGGGCAGGGCGAGCATCCAAATTGACGGTTGCTTGATGCACTGCATTTTGTGCATAGTCTAATAAAACTTCATCGGTAAAATAACTGTAATCGAAACGACCGCCACCGCCTGATACGCCTTGTTCACGGCGACCATCTTGTTCGGCAATGACTTGAATAGAAACGCGTACTAAAGGGCGAATATCAGCTGCCATGACACCATCACTACGCGCAATTAAAACGACTTCATATTCTCCTGAAATAGAAGCCATGACTTGTGTAACACGAGTATCAGCTTTTTTAGCAAACTGTTCTAAACGCTCAAGTAGTTTTACTTTTGACTCTGCGGAGAGCGAGGCTATTGGGTCGTTCGGTAAATATAATGGCGTTGTTTGACGTGTGATAATGTTGCCTGCATTTTGTTCTGTGCCTAAGGCTGCAATGGCTTTAGTGGCTGAGGCCGCTTGTTGTAATGCAGGTAAATTAATATCATCAGAATAGGCAAATGCAGTTTTTTCACCACTAATAGCACGTACACCAACGCCTTGGTCAATGGCAAAACCACCAGATTTCACTTGGCCCTCTTCTAAACCCCAAGACTCACTTCGATTGTATTGAAAATATAAATCAGCATAATCGACTTGATGTGACATGATATTGCTGAGCGTGTTTTGTAAGGCCTTCGTATCTAACCCCGTGGGGGCGAGTAGCAACTCATTTGCAATGTCGAAGTAATTGGTTTGTTTTGTAATGTTTTGGTCTATTTTCATGCTAGTAAATACTAATTTGACGTATAGATACTATATCAGCACATCGTGAAAAGTGTTGTAAGTATATTCTGTAAAAGAAAGTAGGAAGCTGCTTTAAATTGCTTTAATGGTTTTATGTTTAAGTGCAGGTAAACTCTTACGTAAGCTTGCTTGATAACTAGTATTAATGCCTGCAATCACAATGCCTGAACCACGAGGCAAACGATCTAAAACGACGCCCCATGGGTCGACAATCATGCTGTTGCCATGCGTCTCTCGTCCTGATAGGTGGTAACCGCCTTGTGCAGGTGCAATCAGGTAGCATAAGTTTTCAATTGCGCGCGCGCGGACTAACGTTTCCCAATGTGCTTTCCCTGTCGTTTCAGTAAAGGCTGAAGGGACAACAATCATATCAACTTGACCCATTGCACGATATAGTTCTGGAAAACGTAAATCGTAACAAACTGATAAGCCGATTTTGCCATAAGGCGTTTCTACAACGACAACATGCTCTCCAGACTCAATTGTGTTTTCTTCATGATAGTGCTCGGTGCCTAAATCTAGTCCAAATAAGTGAATTTTGTCATAGCGCGCAACTTGTTCACCTTTGTCGTTATAAACTAAACAGCTGTTACGTATTTTATTTGGATAATTGCTGACTAAGGGCACGGTGCCACCGATTAACCAAATTTTATGTTTTTTGGCTATTTTAGATAAAAAGCGCTGAATTGGGCCGTCGCCATCTTTTTCTTTAACCTTCACTTTGTCGCTATCTTTAGCGCCCATGATGCAAAAGTATTCTGGCAAAACAATAATTTTCGCGCCT
>VAPL010465607.1_pt1 | contig 22171 bp, 16 predicted proteins | sample 3395061 | NCBI WGS metagenome assembly VAPL01 (sample SAMN08290444, study PRJNA428436) | hydrothermal vent metagenome | isolation source: Deep-sea hydrothermal vent chimney 2 | place: Pacific Ocean: Juan De Fuca Ridge | depth 2182 m m | reverse complement strand
GTAAGATTTGATCCGTGCCAATGCCGATACCAGCTCCTGATTACCACACATAAAACCAACTCGCCAGCCTGGCATATTATAACTTTTTGATAGCGAGAAAAACTCCACCGCAACCTCTTTAGCTCCCGGCACTTGCAGAATTGATGGTGCGACATAACCATCAAAAACAATGTCGGCATAGGCGATATCATGAACAACACGAATATTATATTCTTTGGCAATCACGACAATTTTTTCAAAAAAATCCAGCTCAACACATTGGGTGGTGGGATTACCGGGAAAGTTGAGAATTAATACCTTAGGTGATGGCCAGGTTGTTTTGATGGCTTTTTCAAGTTCATCGAAGAAATCAATCTCCGGCCCCATTGGTACATGGCGTATATCTGCCCCCGCAATCACCATTCCATATGGGTGAATGGGATAAGCCGGGTTAGGAACCAACACTGCATCACCTGGCCCAACGATTGCTAATGCAAGATGCGCCAGTCCTTCTTTGGAGCCAATGGTAACAATGGCTTCAGTATCGTAATCCAGATCAACATCAAATCGATGTTTATACCAACCACAAATGGCTTTGCGTAATCTTGGTATGCCTTTTGACCAGGAATAGCGGTGGGTATGTTCTTTCTGGGCAGCTTGCACCAATGCATCAATAATATGTTTCGGAGGCGCCTGATCCGGGTTACCCATTCCTACATCAATGATATCTTCGCCACGAGCGCGGGCTTGTGCTTTAAGCTCATTAACTTCGTTAAATACATAGGGAGGTAAACGGCTGATACGTTGAAACTCTTGCATTTTCTGATCTGTACCTGAGCTGAGACTGTTGTTAATAAATAATTGTGTAATATTTAGCGCTGCTGATTAATGGTGCCTTGAAGCATTCATGTTGTAGCGGAGACAACTAATAACAGACACGGTTAGATGATGATTCGCGTATCGTACACAGAAGATATTGAAATAAACTAGCACTTTGTGGGTAATCATTCTACAGGCTAAGGAACGTGCATGGAATAACTTCGACAACTGGCGCAGTATTGTTGTTTATCATCAGGACGCCGCAACAGGCGTATAGTGAGTAATGTAACTGTTGCGGCAACACAGCACACGATCAACAATGCAAGTCAAAATGCGGACGTTATTAAATTCTCGCTCCTTACCAGGAGCGATGATTATTGTCTGAAGATTGATCGTGACAAATCGCTGACTTTGTACGTCTTAAGAATACTGAGATATACATGATTAGAATTCTGAGTTGAAAATTTTATTTGAATACCCATATAGAGCGGGTGGTTCAGTTAATTTTTAAACAACTGTTTACGAGAGTCAATACGAGCGATACAATCCAGCTATACTGTGTAAGAAGCGAGGATTCAATAATATACGCAACTTTGACACAGGATTTTTGTTTGCCTTCAAGGTATAGCAACAGGGGTATAGCAAGCGATACAACTGTTGCTACAACACAGAAGACAGGCAAAAAGACAAGTCAAAATTCGTATATTATTGAATCCTTGCTCCTAATAAGTGTGACAAAGACTGGAAATGTGATATAAGAGTTAGTATGTCTGAATTCGAGATCAACCACAGCAATGATCAGGAACTTACTGTTCTTGAGGCGCCAACTAAACCTAAGCGTCCTCCGCTTTACAAAGTGATTTTACTCAATGATGACTTTACGCCAATGGATTTTGTAACTGATATTTTAAAACAGTTTTTCGCAATGAGCGAAGAAAAAGCCACTCAGATAATGCTTCACATTCATCACAGAGGTATTGGTGTTTGTGGAGTTTTCAGCAAAGATGTTGCAGAATCAAAAGTACAAATTGTGAATGATTATTCGCGTCAAAACCAACACCCATTGCTTTGTTCAATGGAAAAATCGTAGGTCTACCCATGCTAGATAAAGAACTGGAAAACACTTTAAATAACGCATTCAAGTATGCGTATAAGAATCAGCATGAATTCATTACAGTCGAACACCTTCTTCTCGCGCTTCTGGATAACGCTTCAGCACGTGAGGTCTTAGACAGCTGTGGTGTTGGCATTGAACAATTGATTACCGAGCTGACCGAGTTTATAGAGCAAACAACCCCGGTTCTTCCTGAGAATTCTGGTCGTGAAACCCAGCCAACGTTGGGATTTCAACGCGTACTGCAACGAGCAGTTTTTCACGTACAGTCATCAGAAAAGAATGAAGTCAGCGGTGCAAATATCCTGGTTGCAATCTTTAATGAACAAGATTCGCATGCAGTCTATTTATTGCAACAACATGATATGACCCGTCTGGATGCCGTTAACTATCTTGCTCACGGTGTAACAAAAACCAAAGATGGTGAATTTGAGGAAATAGAATCTGAGAGCGATCAAATCGATAGCGAACAGGTAGCACCAACTAACTCTCAGCTGCAAAATTACGCAAAAAACCTGAATGCTGACGCTGAAGAAGGTCGCATTGATCCATTAATCGGTCGCAACCCGGAAATAGAACGAACCATTCAGATCCTGTGTAGACGACGCAAGAATAACCCATTACTGGTCGGTGAAGCTGGCGTTGGTAAAACGGCTATTGCAGAAGGTCTGGCAAGGCGCATTGTCGAAGAAGAAGTCCCTGAAGTATTACGTGGCTCAGTGATCTATTCTCTGGATTTGGGAGCGCTGGTTGCGGGAACCAAATACCGGGGAGATTTTGAAAAACGCCTTAAATCTGTTCTGTCTGAACTTGAACAGAAACCGAATACTATCCTCTTTATTGACGAGATTCATACCATCATCGGAGCTGGAGCAACGTCTGGTGGAGTGATGGATGCATCCAATCTGATTAAACCATTACTAGCGTCAGGTGATTTACGCTGTATTGGCTCAACAACCTATCAGGAATATCGTGGAATTTTTGAGAAAGATCACGCGTTGGCGCGACGTTTTCAAAAAGTTGATATTACAGAACCTTCAATTGACGAAACCTTCGAAATACTCAAAGGTTTGCAATCCCGCTTTGAGGAATTCCATTCAGTTCGTTATTCATCAGAAGCGTTACTCAGTGCAGCTGAATTATCAGCTCGCTATATTAATGATCGACAACTTCCTGATAAAGCCATTGATGTGATTGATGAAGCTGGTGCGCAGCAACGCATCCTTGCTAATGAAGATCGATTGGAAACCATTGATATTCAACAGATCGAAGAAATAGTTTCCAAGATTGCCCGAATTCCACCAAAGTCTGTGTCAACCAACGATCTGGATAAACTCAGAACACTTGAATCCAGCCTGAAAATGATGGTATTTGGTCAAGATGAAGCAATTGCGTCATTATCTTCAGCGATCAAGCTTGCGCGTGCAGGCCTTGGAAATCGTCAAAAAACCATTGGCTCATTCCTGTTCTCTGGCCCTACAGGGGTTGGTAAAACAGAGGTTAGTCGCCAACTGGCACAGGTGCTTGGCATTGAGCTAATTCGCTTTGACATGTCCGAATATATGGAAGCCCATACCGTGTCGCGCTTGATTGGAGCACCTCCCGGTTACGTGGGTTTTGATCAAGGTGGTTTATTGACAGAAGAAATCAATAAGCACCCACATGCAGTTTTGTTGCTTGATGAAATAGAAAAAGCGCATCCGCATGTTTTTAACCTGTTATTGCAAGTCATGGATCATGGTACTTTGACAGACAATAATGGTCGCAAAGCTGATTTTCGCAACATTATTTTAATTATGACCACGAATGCCGGAGCAACGGAAGGCAGTCGCTCATCAATGGGCTTTCAAGAGCAAGATCACAGTAGCGACAGCATGCAATTAATTAACAAGCTGTTTAGTCCTGAATTCCGTAATCGTCTGGATTCAATCATTCAGTTTAAATCGCTCAGCAATGAGATTCTGGAGCGAGTGGTCGATAAATTTATTTTCGAGCTAGAAGAACAGCTTGCTGATAAACATGTGACATTAAAACTGGAACCGAGTGCACGTCAATGGCTTGCCACACATGGCATTGACTCCAAAATGGGAGCACGACCAATGGCACGGTTGATTCAGGATGCGATTAACAAACCTTTGGCAGAGGAATTGCTATTCGGCAAACTAGCAAGTGGCGGCAGTATACTTATCTATGTGAAAAACAAAGAACTATCGTTCAAGTTTGAAGAAAGCAACAACAAAATCCCCGCACTGGAAGGTGATCGTTAGCTTTTAAGCTATATCACCGTTGTCAATTGTGAACGATTAACGCATTCGAAATGTAATACGACCCTTGCTCAGATCGTAAGGAGTCATTTCTACTTGAACCCGATCACCAGTCAGAATACGAATATAATGCTTGCGCATTTTCCCAGAGATATGAGCAGTAATTATATGTCCGTTGTCTAACTCTACACGGAACGTTGTATTAGGAAGGGTCTCAATAATCTTCCCTTCCATTTCTATTTGATCTTCTTTTGCCATCTTCCACCTGAAATGATTGAACGTACATTATAGTTATACTTTTTAGTAACTACTCAGCGTAGTCTGTAACTGCTCAGATTGCCCTCTCATGTACAAGAGCAAGGCGAAAGCGCAGAGTTTACAGGTGTAAACGAGCACTTCAACACAGCGATTGGACACAATAGAGGGTAAGCTAAGGAACGTGCACGTTCCCTAAGTAGTTACTGCTTTTATTGTCCTGGAATTGAACCGCACAATGGATTCTCACTCTTGAACAACCACGTATAGTACCACAGTTCAATCAATGACTCAGTTGTTCAATACAAAGCGATGCCAATCCCAGAAAAACCATAAATCCAATCACATCAGTGATGGTCGTCAAAACAACTCCACCAGCCAGAGCAGGATCAATCTTAAAACGCTGCATCAGCAGAGGAATCACAGCTCCAGCTAAAGCAGCACAGATTAAATTAATCACCAAAGCCACAGCGATAACCAACCCTAATATGTGATTGTTAAACCAATAGCTGGCAATCACAGCCACAACAAAGGCCCACAGCACTCCATTGACAACTCCCACGCCAAGTTCTTTAACGAGAACTTGCATAGCATTTGTTTCACCAATATGTCTTAATGCAAGACCACGAATTACCAGTGTCAAGGTTTGACTGCCTGCTATACCGCCCATGCTGGCAACAATTGGCATCAGTACTGCCAAAGCAACAACTTGCTGAATTGTTGCCTCGAATAAACCAATCACTGCAGATGCTACAAATGCAGTGATCAAATTGATTCCAAGCCAGACAGTGCGACGTTTAGCACTGATCAATATAGGTGCAAACATATCAGTATCTTCAGCAAGACCGGCATGCCCCATCAAGCTATGTTCTGCTTCTTCACGAATCACATCCATCACATCATCGACTGTAATACGCCCAATTAGTCGACCATTGCCATCAACGACAGGAGCAGAAACCAGATTTTTTTGTTCAAACAACATGGCTATTTCATCAGCTGGTGTTTTTGCAGAAATTGCTTGTACATCTTGCAGCATCAAAGAGTCAACAGTTTGCTGTTCGTCACTGGTTAGTAACACTGTTAATGGTAGCGCGCCGAGATAACGATCCTGTCGATCCACGATAAACAAACTATCTGTTAAATCGGGCATGTGTCCGCGTGAGCGTAAATGGCGCAATACAACCATCACGCTCACATCAGGCCTGACGGTCACCACATCCAGATTCATTAAACCGCCTGCACTATCCTCGGGATAGGACAGAACAGCTTCTAATCGACGTCTGTTTTGGTTATCAAGCGCCAATAATATCTGACTGGTTAAAACTTCGGGCAAATTTTGAACCAGATCAGCCAAATCATCTGTTTCAAGTTTTGCTACGGCTTCAATTAATGTATTGGTATCGGTGACATCAACTAATGTATTTCTAACTTCATCACTGAGCTCAACCAGAATTTCTCCTCGTAACTGAGGAGCAACAAGTCGCCACACAACAATACGATCATCAGGAGGAAGCGCTTCAAGCATATGCGCGATTTCAGCAGGATGCAGGGTATTAATCATTCCCCTTAGATTTAGAAATGTCCCTGTTTCAAGACGATCTGCAATAAAACGCAGGTGATCTTGAGTGTTTTCCTGGTGTGGAGTCGACATTGAATGACCTGTCAATAGAAACAAACAGCTGTGAATAATTGAGGAGTGAGGAAGTATACTCTTCGCACATGAAAATTTAGCATCTTGTGTGCGTGATATTTTGTGGAGAGTCAGGCGGGAAATCTTAGCTGTAGTCACTCTACAGCAAGGTTTTCCAACGCAACTATCCGTAAAAAAGCACGTGCACAAGATGCTAAATTTTCATGTGCGGAGAGTATATAACTTCCGGATTTTAAAACTTGCCTCTTGGTTCTACAAAAGCGCCAACGCTAAATCTGAACCACAAAACAGCAGGTTGAACTGAAAAAAGAGTTTTGAAAATTGAGAATTAAATCACTCTAGTAAAAGATATTGTAATAAACAATATGTTATACAAAAGGCGCCCAGCAAAATAGATGATTCGCTAATGAGCGATAAACCTTGAGCATTTGTACACTATTTCTGCGAAATTCAAAAACCACAATATAAATATTTCGCGACAACAACATAATGTAACTTATTGTAATTAATGATCTATTGATGTCACAATAAGCAGTTACATAGTAAAGGATTACACTGAAAACTACAACACAACTGGAAAAATCAAGCGACAAGGAGGCGCATAGTTGGTCTACGCAACAATTGAGATGATTTCGTCAGAAACAAAAAAACCAGCCAGAATGTTCAAGTTATTTCATGCACGTTCCTAAACGTTGGCCATCACTTTATGGAGAATAAATTCTAAACACTACAACCTTTAGATATTCAGTTTCCGGAATCGCAGCATGAATTGGGTGGTCTGCAGCCTGATAGCCATGCTGTAACACCTGAGTTTGTTTACCTTGTTTTAATGCCGCTAATTGGACTTGTCGAATTAACTCAGCACGCGGCAGATGATAAGAACAAGAACAGCTAATCAAAATGCCATCTACCTCAAGTAACTCAATGGCCATTTGATTAATATGTCGATAGGCAGCCAGTCCTTTTTTAAAATGCTTTTTGTTTTTGATAAATGCCGGCGGGTCAAGCACAATAACATCGAAGCGCTGTTTGGTTTGTCTCATTTCAGTTAAAAAAGCAAGCGCAACTGATTTAATTGCAGTGACTCGATCCTGCACAAGATTCAGTTCAGAATTTCTATTGACATAATCCACAGCTGTTTGTGATTGATCAACACAGTAAACCTGACTGGCTCCTGTGAGAGCAGCGCTGACCCCCCACCCTCCAGCATAACTAAATAAATCCAAAACCGAACGATCTTTAACATAACGCGATATCATCGATTGACGGTTATCGCGCTGATCATAAAACCAGCCAGTTTTCTGCCCATTCTGAAACGGAGCAATAAAACGATTCTTGCCTTCGGCAATTTCAATTGTTTCCGGGTTCACTCCTTTGAGTGTTTTCACGTATAAAGGAATATTTTCGAATTCACGTACAGCACTGTCATTTCGCAACAAAATAGTTGCTGGTTTAATTAAGGTATCGATCTGTTCGACAACAGTATCCTGCCAACAGTCCATCCCTGCTGTAGTGATTTGCACAACACAATTATCACCATAACGGTCAATCACCAAACCAGGCAACAAATCACTTTCACCAAATACCCAACGGTAATAAGGTTGCTGGTAGATCGATTCACGTATTCGTAATGCATTATTCAATCGTTTCAGCAATAATGTTTGATCAAAAGAGTGTTCACTGCGATTTAATATGCGCGCGCAAATCAGTGAATGCGGATTGATATACGCATAAGCTAAAAATTGGTTGCGATAATCCTGCACAACAACCTGCTCACCCGTTGTAAATGACTGCAATGGAGTCATACGCGTATCCACTTCATTACTGAATATCCACAAATGACCTCTGCGAATACGGTGATCTTCATTCTTTTTGAGTTTTATTATCGGGAAACTGGACATTGAACAAATCAATTCTGAACACTGAAAACAGCCAATCATACACGCGTTAAGGAACGCGCATGAAATAACTTGAACATTCTGGCTGGTCTTTTTACTCCTGACGAAACCATCTCAATCGTTGCGTAGACCAACTATCCTTGTTCATAAGTACTTCACTCAGAAACAAGAATTTTATAACATCTCGGCGCTTGGTTAGGTACAATCAGCATATAGATATTTCTCGCGGACGCGGTAAGGTCATCTAACGGTCGCTTATTGCCGATATTTGCGTTGCCAAGCCTGTTGCGTAGCCAGCTATGCTGCTGTTTTAGCACCTTACTCACAACAATAATCAACTCGTTATCAATGCTACAACCGTGACCGTGCGAAATATTTTCAAAACAAACAAGAGGTCTATGTGACAAAACAGAATTTATCAGTAGAAGAATTACGCCAACTAGTCGTTGAGGTAATTGATACAAATAAAGGCATTAACATTACTTGTATTGATGTACATGGAAAATCCAACGTCACCGATTATATGATAATCGCCACAGGAACATCCGCAAGACACGTGAAAGCTCTCGCGGATCACGTTGTCATCGAAACACGAAAACAGGGAGAAACGGCACTTGGCATAGAAGGCATCAAAGTTTGTGACTGGGTACTGGTTGATCTGGCTGATGTGATGGTTCATCTCATGTTGGAAAAAACCCGCGAATATTATCAACTTGAAAAGTTATGGCAACCAGACTTTGAAGTGGATAAAGTTGTTTCTGGTTAACTTCTCATTAATTACCAGCAACCTATCAATCAATAGCTGAGGCACGTCTTTAGCAAGCTTGTTGGATTCTAGAAGGCTGTCCGAGATTAGAAGCCATAGCGAGGGAAAGCGGTTTTGAGTCCATTGTTTCCCGATTAAATGAGGCGAATACTTGCTGTATCGAACGAATTAAATACATCCTCGAAACATGGGCCAAAATCCGCTTTTCCGCAGTAGGCTTTCTATTCTCGGACAGCCTCCTAGGCCAGCCCATCTTATAGCAAAGAAATATCAGTAAGTTACAAAGATTCAATATCAAATCATCATGCATCACAACCTATTGATTTGAATAGCTCCTGACAATAACAAATAGATGACTCAGTGAAGTGCTCATTATCTCAACCCTTGCCTCATCTTACTTTATCAACACTCATCTTCAATGATAGGAAAATAAGCCTCAATTATGGATTCGGTTATCAGAAAACTCTATCGCTTGTTGTTCCGAATCACTCACTTTTATCTACCTGAATCAGAAAAACTTGTCAGGGAACGCACTATTCGAGGTCGTGAGCAATTCAAAAAGCTCAACAAAGCCGACTATATAATCGTCTCATTCGGCAAAAGTGGTCGAACCTGGCTACGGATGATGATTTCTCGCGTCTATCAACTGAAATACAAGATTCACGAGCGTCATTTAATCGGATTCGATAATTTACATCAAAAAAACAAACAAATCCCGACAATATTTTTCACCCATGACAATTACTTAAAGGATTACACTGGAAATACTGATAACAAATCAGATTACTACAACAAAAAAGTAATTTTACTGGTTCGTCATCCTGCTGACATCGCTGTGTCCCAATATTTTCAGTGGAAACACCGCATGAAGCCCTTAAAAAAAGCCATTAATGATTATCCACTAGAAGGCGAGGATATCTCTATTGATGAGTTTGTCATCAACCATCCTGCCGGATTACAAAAAGTATTTGATTTTATGAATCTCTGGGCTGCAGAAACAAATCTCTTAAATAACTTTCTGATTGTGCGTTATGAGGATCTTAAATCCACGCCAGAGGTAGCGCTGACTAAAATTATGGAATTTCTTGAGACTGCAACTGACCAACAGACCATTGCTCAAGCTGTAGAATTTTCCTCTTTTGAAAACATGAAAAAGCTGGAAACGAGTGGGACATATCTTTTAAGTGGTGGGCGAATGCTTCCCGGAGATCGCAACAATCCCGATTCTTTCAAGGTACGCAAAGGAAAGGTCGGTGGATTCAAAGAGCATTTTAATCCACAACAAGTTCAGCAGATTGAAGCAATGATCAATCAGCATCTTGCCTCAGTTTATGGTTACAATAAGGAGTGAGAATTTAATAACTTCCCGAAGTTTGACTTGCCTTTTGATCCTACAGAAGCACTCATAAAATAGTTGCTTAGCCTGCTATGCGCCCATTTTATGAGTACTTCTGTGAAATCAAAATGCTGCGCCAAACTTCGATAACTTATTAAATACTCACTCCTAAGCGCTAATCTATTGAACACAATTATCCGATGATTAACCTCGAAAAGATTGCTCAAACAAAGCTGCAAACCATTCCATTTGAACACTGTATTATCCCTGCATTAATTGACCCTGAAACATTAGCTGCGCTGAATCACGATTTTCCGCTAGTGCCCGGCCCGGCAAATTATGATCCTGTAAAACTGCACTATGGTGAGAACTTTCAAACCTTGTTGAATCAACTCAATCATCCCGCTTTCAGCGATGCAATTGGCAAGCTGTTTGGTGTTCAATTAACTGGCTACCCATCCACAATTACCATCCGTGGACTTTGTGAGCTCAGTGACGGAGATATTCATACTGATCACTGGACCAAAATTGTAACGATTCTGCTTTATTTTAACCAAGAATGGCCACATGAAGGTGGACGCTTACGCTTATTGCGTAGCGCGAATGATATCGAGGATTATGCGGTTGAAGTTAATCCCGAGGGCGGAAGTATGCTGGCTTTTCTACGCAGTGATCATTCATATCACGGACATAAACGTTTTGTCGGTGAACGACGCATCTTGCAAATGAACTGGGTAAAACCCAGCCGCTTTGCACAAATCACCCAAAAGGTTGATCGCATGCTGACTCATACAATCAAGCGTATTGTTCGCGCAACAACATAATAATCATCACAAAACCGAGAATTTTCCACATCCACCTTACAGATTTGCTCGCCAATTTCCAAACTATTTTCTTCTGTGAGATTTGTATACCCAGGTGTTCCATTTCATTGCGCCCAAATATCCAGTAACCCAGTGGAACTTGCGGAGCCACTTGTTGATGATCAGACTCAAAAAACGATATTATGCAGGACTTCCATATTTAAATTGATAGCGCAAACAACGTAAATTTTCTTCCAGATAAGGTGTCACACCAAATATTGCCATAAATATCAGGTAAGTAATGAGATAATCCTTACCACCATGTAGTGTTTCCATCGGCACAAATTGCATCTGTCCTTGCCAGTCCAGGGATAATAATTGAAGCGCAACTGGCCAATTTATTACCATAACCATTGCCAGCATATAAAACGGCAATGAACCCAAATAACTGTGTGCATGCATTTCCCAGATGCTGATGAGCCGTCTGGGTGATGCATAATACACATCCCAATGAGCCACCAGCTCATGCAACAACCAGAAAAACAGACAAATCATCAGGATCAACACATTCACTTGAAATAACAAGCATAAGATGATCGGTAAACCCACCTGAATCCCCATCAATGAATGCATTAGAGATTCCTTTAGTCCTGATGTTGCCTCAATTCTTGTGGCACGGTGACAACACCAGTCCACAAATCCGGCAATCACCCACAATGGCAGGAACACATACAACAGGAAATTGATTAATATTTCAGAATCGCTCATCGCCCTTTTCTTCTGTTATATGTTATCGATAATGGTTTAGATTATAGTTGGCAACTTTTGGTGGGTTTTCAGAAAATATAGGAACGTGTGTTGTTTTCCTTACTGATAATACTCACTGGCTTTATACAATTCATGCGCATGTCGAACAATGACCATCAATACAGAAGCGACTGGCAATGCTAATAATACTCCGGCAAAACCGAACAATTGCCCACCAGCCATAATTGCGAATATAACAGTCACTGGATGTAGTCCGATTTTATTGCCCACCAGTAAAGGCGTCAGCACAAATCCTTCGAGCATTTGCCCCACACCAAATACACTGGCTGCAAATATCACATGCGACCAGTCCTGGAATTGAACCACCGCAGCTAATGCTCCTAATACTAGACCAACTGTCGATCCCAGATATGGAATGAAGCTGATCAGGCCGGATAGCATGCCAATTAAAAACGCATAATCCAACCCAACAAAAGTCAAGCCAACGCTATAAATGATTCCCAATGCGATCATGACCGAAAACTGTCCGCGCAAGAACGCACCCAGGACTTGATCTGCTTCTTTGGCTAAGCGCGAAACTATGGGTAATTTGCCTCTGGGCAATAAATGACTGATTTCTGCAACCAAAATATCCCAATCGCGCAGTAGATAAAAAGTCACTACAGGAACAATCAACAGATTCATCGCTCCAGTGGCAATAGCAAGTCCGGATTTAGAAATTGAGGTAATCACGGCTGATGCAAAACCACCTGCTTGCTTCCAATGCTGTTTTAATATTTCAATAAGTTGACTGGTATCCAGCGCATCACTCTGAACTCCAAATTTTTCCTGCAACCAGGGCATAATCCAGGCGCGAATGGTTGAGATATAATGTGGCAAATTTCTCAATAACTTGCTGATTTCTTGCTCAAGCGCAGGCACTAGCCAAAGTAACACGGCGGTGACAATAAGCATCATTGTGGCAAACACGATGACTACTGACAGGGTGCGACTTAACTTTCTGGTTTCAAGTTGATCAGCGAGTGGATCGAAAAGATAAGCTAATAATGCACTAAACAAAAAAGGCGACAATATCGGACTAAGTAGATAGATTAACCATCCAGTGATGACCAGGCCAATCATAAAATATACATATTTATACTGGTTATTTGACTGTTCAAAACGTACCATTAACCCACTCCTGCTTTTAATATAATCATATACAATGGATATTATTACTCAAATTGCTCAAGAACTCACTGTTGATGTTAAACAAGTACACGATACAGTCGCATTACTCGACGAAGGCGCGACTGTCCCTTTTATTGCACGCTACCGCAAAGAACGCACGGGTGGGCTTGATGATAGTCAGTTGCGCAACCTCGAACAGCGTTTAACGTATTTAAGAGAATTGGATGACAGGCGTCAGGTTATTCTTGGTTCAATAGAAGAACAAGGCAAACTCTCAGCTCAGTTAAAACAATCAATTTTAGGCACACTGAGCAAAACCACTCTTGAAGACCTGTATTTGCCATATAAGCCCAAACGACGTACCAAGGCTCAAATTGCACGTGAAGCCGGGCTTGAGCCACTTGCCGAATTATTACTAAACCTTGAGAATAACGCTGATCCACAACAACTTGCAACCAAATTCATCAACCCCGAACATGCAATTGAAACCATCGATGATGCCTTGCAAGGCGCTCGGCAAATCATCATGGAACAACTCTCCGAAAACGCAACTCTGTTAGAGCGACTGCGAGAAAAAGTCTGGCAACAAGGCATCCTTAATGCAACGGTTGTTGAGGGTAAAGAAACTGAGGGAGCGAAGTTCAGAGATTATTTTGCATACACTGAAAAACTATCAAAAATCCCATCACATCGCGCTTTGGCATTACTTCGCGGTCAACGCGAGAAGTTCATTCAGTTGGATTTGGTTCCAGCCAGCACAGAGCATGCAGATGCAGACTATCAACTTCAGGTTGAAGCACAATTAAATCTACAGACTATCCAAACTGTGCAGCAAATCTGGTTGCAGGAAACCGCCCGCGCTGCCTGGAAAATTAAACTGTTCACACGCATCAAACTTGATCTGATGCGCAGGCTGCGTGAAAACGCTGAACTAGAAGCCATGCGTGTGTTTTCAACCAATTTGAGCGCCTGTCTACTCGCGCCACCGGCTGGTACGCGAGCAACCATGGGGCTTGATCCTGGTTTGCGCACAGGGGTCAAAGTGGCTGTTGTTGATCAAACCGGGAAACCCGTCGAAACAGCAACCATTTATCCACACGCACCCAGGAAGCAATGGGACGAAGCCATCGCTGTTCTGGCAAAACTGTGTGAGCAATTTAATGTTGAATTGATTGCGATTGGTAATGGCACAGCATCACGTGAAACCGATCAGTTAGCGGCTGAATTAATCAAACGACATACACAGCTTAAACTGACTAAAATTATGGTTTCCGAAGCGGGTGCTTCAGTGTATTCAGCCTCTCAATTAGCCAGTGATGAATTGCCGGATATGGATGTTTCTTTGCGTGGAGCGGTATCAATAGCGCGTCGTCTGCAAGATCCTTTGGCAGAGTTGGTAAAAATAGAACCCAAATCGATTGGTATCGGCCAATATCAACACGATGTCAATCAGATTCAACTCTCAAAAATGCTTGATCATGTTGTAGAAGACTGCGTGAATGCAGTGGGTGTTGATGTGAATACAGCATCTCCTGCACTGTTAAAATCGGTCTCCGGACTTACACCAGCACTGGTTACTAACATTGTTCAGTTTCGTAATGAAAACGGCGCATTCAATAATCGCAAGACACTCAAAAAAGTGCCACGTCTGGGCGAGAAAGCCTTTGAACAAGCCGCTGGTTTTTTACGCATTATGAATGGTGATAATCCACTGGATGCATCGGCTGTCCATCCAGAGGCTTATGCACTGGTCGATCAAATTTCTACGGTAACAGACAAACAGATTGCTGATTTAATCGGTGACGAAACATTGCTTCGGCAACTCGATGCACACACTTTTACCACCGAAATATTTGGATTACCCACCATACAAGACATTCTGGCAGAACTGGAAAAACCAGGACGTGATCCAAGACAAGCCTTCCAGACTGCAACCTTTGCTGATGGCGTAGAAAAAATCAGCGACTTAAAGCAAGGCATGTCTTTGCAAGGGGTAGTCACCAATGTCACTAATTTTGGCGCATTTGTTGATATTGGTGTGCATCAGGATGGACTCGTGCATATTTCTCAACTAGCTGATCGTTTCATCAAAGACGCGAATGACATCGTTAAAGCGGGTGATATTGTCAAAGTTAAAGTCCTGGAAATTGATCCAGATCGCAAACGCATTGCCTTAACCATGCGTAGCGAGCAGGACACAACACAAACTGAGAGAACAAAACCTAAGCGCAAACAGGAATCATCGACTTCTAAAGCTCAGAAAACTAAAAAAGCTAAAACAAGCACATCACCCAAACCCAAAGAGCCAGAAGGCGCTTTTGCACAAGCGTTATTCGATGCAATGAAAAAAACCAAGTGATAACTGATCAAGTAACATGAGATCCTGACTCCAGCGCAGATCCAGGTTTAATTACCTCTTATTTTTTTACATCGTAAATATTCGTGGTAGGAAGCTGTCCGAGAATAGAAATCATAATGAGGGAAGACTGATTTGAGCTAGATTAGTTGATGTCTAATGTAGTGAGATTTAACGAAAATGATGGAGTATATTTCGTTCGGCGCTGAGCAAATTCAGATTTTTGCTGTAAGGCTTTTGGGAACTTCTAAAAACCTTCGCGAGTGGCCCAAGGACAAGGCAGACGGAGCTCAGAAACCGCAGTGTTTATGAAATACATGAGGATTTCGAGTACCGCCCTAGGCAGTGATTGGACCGGGCAGCAGGTTTTTAGTGGTTTCTTTTTTATTCTCGGTCAGCTTCCTGGCTTTCGCCACCTGAAATGTACTAACAGTTGTCAACCAATGCGGGTCTTCCTCGGAAAACCCTGAGGCCAGTTGATTAGCCTGAATAGTGAGTGTCACGGGACTGATAACGCTTTGAAGATTGTTCCACATGATCCGTATGACAGCATTACTCTCATTGCATTCAGAGCCGTCATGCGCAACGGAAACCCAACACCATTCTGATTTACCAAAAAAACCACTGTTGTTGCAGAGCATATATGGAATATTGGAAAGATACAGTGTGTCAGTGAAAATCTTCTCCGCATTACCCAGTTGTTCCAAGGCACTGGCAAGTCTTGAAACCCCCGACCGTTCAGATTGAGCCTGGTACAATTCAGGATCACAAATATCGAGACTGGCTATGCCTATATTACCCGCTCGGAATAAGTCGCGGATATATTCGAAACGACTGCGATGATTGGTTGACAACCAGCTTTCCGGACGCTCAAAATCGGAGAGCAACCATTCTTCGACACTGTCCTTGAAGCGTCTCAAGCGGGGCTGATCTGGTAACGAAGCCGCCAGACGCTTAACCAGCTCTTCCGCAATCAAGCAATCTTGAATCACATCCGCAACAACCTGCCAGATCCTGAGTTGATGTCGGTTGATGTCAAAGATAAAAGCACATGTTGATTGTCTTGCTGCAATAATATCCAGGTTACGAAAACTGCCCCACCCCAGATGCAACCTCCCATACATAGGTTCCTCCGCAGCGAGTCGCTGTAAAACAGCTGCTGCTCCAGGGTCTTCACGCATGGTAACAGTATAGCCTCCACGATTTGGCTCTAGTGAGTGACCACTGATCTCGCTTGCTATTTGAGTAATATCAGGTAACTGGATCAAGTAACTAGTGGTCTTTCAAGGTGATATTGCCGGGTATAGAAAGCCGATAAATGGTCATCTGCGTTGTTGCACTCGTTTGGATTAGCCTGCTAGTCTTGCTCTCGTGCGCCTAGCAGCTAACCACTTCTCAACTCCCTATACACGGTAATATCACCTTGAAAGACTACTAGTCTCCAAACTCACGAGAAAGCATTATCGTCGATAACATAATCTTTTTTGTTCCGATGAATCTGAATGATTAGAATCTTGCGCTATTTAACAAAAACAACGCAAAATTTTTGCTTCAAAAATCCTGTATCGACGACCAAAACTACCGATCTAACACGTCTTGGTTTACTATCACCGCCAATAGTGTACAAACATCTGCAACCATGAAGAATCTTGATGCCCCATTCCCTGATACGATACGGAAATTGCTTGCCGGAAAATTATGCTCGACTGATTTCGAGGAGTATACACAGGCATACTGGAAATCAGGGCAATTCATTCGAAATTTCTCCGCCATTGAGGATATTGCTGCAGAAATCCGTCTTCGGGCTGAGAACAGTCTGGAATCCAGTTATGGCGTAGACGGACGGACAGTTCGTTTCAGCAGCCAGCATCTTTTTACGACTCCAGGTGGGCCAGGTGCCATCCACATTATCGCTCCTGGGGAAGCGATCCAATCCGCTTTTATTCGAGACAGGAACCGACCGCCCCATATTCATAATTCGGGTCGTATTTCTATCATTACCCAAAATAGCGCCACATTATACATTCATCGAAAAATGAACAATGAAGATTGGGTAATCGAAAGCCGGGTTTCGGTGAATGATGTCATTTTCTGGCCCGCTTATGTCGCGCATACCTTCCATGCAGGAATAAACGGGTTCTCGCTAATGTCGGCCATGGCACAATTCATGGCGCCGTCTGAACGTGAATTTGCCATACCCGCAGATAAACTGGGACTTGATCTCGACGCTATGCCAAGAATGCAATACAAAGAATTTCTTCAAACAAGGTGTTGATGAGTAAGTACTCGATCATAAATATTTTAACAATTTTACGCAGGATTCTTTATCATATTCAAAGCCTGCCCCGTATTTATTACGGGGACGCATCAACAGGCGCATAGTGAGCTATGTAACTGTTTATGCAACGCCGAAGATGATAAAAAAGACCAGTAAAATGTTAAAATATTTATGATCGAGTACTGATATCTGTACTAAATTGCTTTGCTAAACCTGTGTTTGTTCAGTTGTATTCTGCGTGACTCGACGATAAGGCGTGTTAATCGGAACATGCAATCCTCAAATTTAAAATCCCAAGGAATCTGATTACTCATGAGCACGCAGGTTTGCAAGGTCTGATTCTGTGAATGTTGCTAATAGCTGAGGTTGATTACCTCCTGATACTACATTGGTTGCATACAGGCTATGTTTTTGTGAGCCCCGTATCTTCCATAAATTAGCGGGAACATCTTTTACCTGCGCAATTTTGAAACCACTACGAAGTGCATTAACAGTTAACCAGATATCATCTGCTTCTGGACAACTCTGTACAAATTCTTTACCTTGATTTTTAAGATATTGCAAAAAACAAGGTGGATAGATGACTCCAGCAACTCCTGTAATAAAATGACGATGACTTGACTTTTTATCAGCGCATAACTTCCATTCATTATACGGTTCGAGGCGTTTAGCAGTCACACCAATTCGACGAGCCCGTTGGCAATGAATCACTGCCGGGTCACTCTCATAGGCCTGAATTAATTCTTCTAGCCACTTTCTTGGGTACAATATATCATCGTCAGCAGTCACAAGTGGCTGATGAAATTCACGTTCGCTATCAATATACGGGTAGTATTTAGTATGTGGTCCATACGCTTCAGAAAGATGGATTTCCAAGCCTCGAGACTTAAGGCGTTGGAGAGTCTCAGACAATGTTGAAAAAGAATCCTCATCTTCTATCCACAATATTATGCGTGATGGCTTTCTGGTTCCCATACAAATCGACTCTATCGCATAAAAAACCAGTTCCAACCGAGGACCGTGAGTGGTTAGTGACACGACAGGGCCAGATGAATCGAGAAGCATTTCATTTGAGTACTTATTTTTAAAACCAAGGTAGGCCATCACAGTTCGTACATATAGGGCTCTTGTATAACGCCGCCACATGCGACCAAAACCATCGATTAAGACATATTTGGCTCGCGATTTAATCGTCCATTGCTGTTTAAGTAGCCTTTGTTTAGCGGGTCGTTCAAATGATGAATCTCTATGTAGACAGAGCTCCAATATTTCATCTTGATTAACCTCGTCATTCGCGGCTAAAACAGCATTCATATCATAACAACTGATTGCATCGTATCTCTGCGTAGTAAAAAGCACTGAATTAGATGTGTCAATATCAATCCCTTTTATACCGCCTTCTCTTGAATCGTAACGGCCAGCATAAAATGAGTGATCGTCCAAAACCCGAATCGCTTTGTCCGGGTTTTGGGTTCCCTTCCATCCTCCGGGCTTTTTTTCATACGCAATCAAGAATTGATTCGCCGCGTCCGCCACTAACACCCATTTTCCATCTTTGCTAAATCGAACGCCATGTGGACAAACTATGCCGCACAGCTTCGCAATTGGTGGTGTCGTCCTGTTTAATTCTGGCGAATTCTTGTAGATATCTATTTCGCCTAAAAAATGATTGCTAATTGCAATATATTCATGATCAGCACTGATATCGATCCCGTCTGGTACTTTGAGTCCGTTTTCGATAAGAACTCCCTCGTTTGTTATTTCAACGGTATTCCCAATCCTGATTAAGTGAGACGTAACCATGTGCCAGTCGTTATTACACACCAGAGCACGGTAGTAATTTTCGGCAATTTGGTATGAAGCGACAGAACCCGGGGTTTTTACTTTCGCAAACAACATTCCTTTACCATTGATGATCTCTAATGGTCTGGTATCTGTCTGACTCCAGTCTTCATCTGCAGAGGGAATCCTGAAAATACAAACATCGCTATTTCTGTTACAAACAATGATATGGTCATCATCCAGAAATGAGACGCCGTGCGGATAATTTAAACTAGTGGATAATAGTCTGGAGAAAGAAAGTATGGAGATAGCCGGTTTAGCTGAAGTGCTGTCAATCCGAATCGAAAATAAGTAAATCTGGTTATCCAGGTAAGAAATTACAGCCAGCCGTTTATTATCGGGAGAAAACTTAATATCCTCAGTTCTTCCGATCTTGGAAATGACATCTTGTATGTCGGGCGATGCATCAAATGCGATTTTCATATAAAATCTCGCTCCTAAGTAATTGTATTTTGACTAAAACTAGAGAGTTATAGCCAAATCTAGTGTTTTGAGTCAGGCAGAAGTCCTATCGCCCTTCTCTAATTGTTTTATTTTTTTCTTACCACTACACGGTTCTTCTGGTTGGTTTAGATAAATAATAGTATCATTGTTCATGACATGTAACTCGTTGTTGTTTCTATCATAGTGGATAATAATTCAACGAAACAGTCAACCTCACTCTTCGTCAAACATCAGTTCTAATGATAACTCCTAAACAGAATACCTGAGCTATATTATCGGAGAAATTATTTCAGGATATTTAATGACACCGATTGACTGGTTTATATCTATACTTGCATCAACTGGCCTTTTCTGTAAACTTTTACGCGTTTGGACTGGACACTCAGATTCACGCTTTATATCAGGTAATTTATTGCATGCTCGAATTAATTAAGCAACTCCTCAGCATTTTAGACAAATCACAACGGAGACATTTTTTTCTGCTTCAATTTGCTGCCTTATTATCAGCAATTCTTGAAGTAATCGGAATTGGGGCCATTGTCTCTTTTTTGGGCTTGTTAACGCAACCAGAGCTTTTAAACAAAAATCAATGGTTGCGAAAGTTATTTGAAATGTCTGATTTTCAAACAAAAGAGCAATTCCTTATTATTGCAGGGTTATGTCTGTTAGCGGTTATTATCCTCAAAAATGCATTTTCCGCATTTAATGTATGGGCTCAATTAAAATTTGTTTGGGGCAACATGCACACCTTATCCACACGTCTGTTAAAAATTTATCTTAATAAACCCTATACGTATTATCTACTCCACAATTCTTCTACATTGCAAAGAAATTTATTATCAGAAATGAATAGTGTTACAGATGGAATCATGATGCAAATATTGCACTTAACCACACAGTCAATCATGGTTTTTTTCATCGTAGTATTACTGTTCTGGTCTGATCCAATGCTCGCACTTGCCAGCATCAGTTTGTTGGGAGGAGTTTATTTACTTATCTACTTATTATTTCGTCGAAAACTCACTACGATCGGTGCAGACAGGGTCGCCGCCAACAGCCATCGATATAAAACCCTCAATGAATCTTTTGGTGGAATAAAAGAAATAAAAATCCTGGGCAGAGAAAAATATTTCCAGGATTCCTATGCATCAACACTGAGAGATTATATTAATCACAATATTACCTATCAATTGATCGCACAAACTCCAAAGTATCTAATCGAATCAATAGCATTAGGTAGCGTACTGGGGATTGCAATCTACATTGTAGCTGCCAAGCAGGATTTGATGGAAATTATTCCAACAGCGACGCTCTATGCTCTGTCAATGTACCGGACTTTACCAAGTCTACAAAAAATAATGCATGCGATTACAGCCTTACGTTTTAACAGGAAGTCTCTCGATGCTATAACAGAAGGTCTTGAAGCAGATAGAAGCTGGTCGTCGCACCTAAATCATAATGATAAAAAACCTGATCCTATACCATTTAAGGATCATATCAGGCTGGAGAATATCAGCTATCAATACCCAAATACGAAGCGATTCGCAGTTAAAAACATCTCTTGTACCATCAAACATAATACAACAGTGGGTTTTGTAGGGACTTCTGGTGCAGGTAAAAGCACAGTTGCAGATATTATTCTAGGATTATTGAGTCCCACTAAAGGTAATCTATGGATAGACAACACAACGTTAACTCCAAGTAATATCCCATCCTGGCAATCAAAGATTGGTTATGTACCCCAACAGATTTTTCTGTCAGATAACTCTGTCACCAATAACATTGCATTTGGTATACAGGAAAGGGATATTGATAATGCTGCGGTTGTCCAGGCCACGAAAATCGCCCATATTTATGACTTTATTACCAAAGAACTTCCAGATGGTTTTGACACTTTGATCGGTGAACGTGGTGTCCGCTTGAGCGGAGGACAACGACAACGCATTGCAATAGCCCGCTCACTTTATCATAACCCTGTCGCCCTTGTGATGGATGAGGCCACCAGTGCACTCGATGGTCCGACAGAAGCCTTCGTCAGCGAGTCTATCAGTGAATTGAGTGGATGGAAAACGTTGATCATTATTGCCCACAGACTCTCAACAGTTAGAGATTGCAATCTCATCTATGTATTTGATCAAGGTGAAATCATCGCAGAAGGCACATTTGATGAGTTAATCCTTAATTGTGAGAAATTCAGAAATTTAGCTCAAGCAAGTGAGGAATCATTCGAATAAACCCTGTTGCCAACGAATACGTTTGCAGACGTCAAACCAATCATTTTGATCGACAGACAAGCTCTTGATAAGGCGTGAAGATTTAATCACTTCCGGATCTTGAGGCAGGATTTTTGCTCGTATTCAAAGCCTGCCCCGTACTTGATGCGGGGGCGTAGAAACTTAGCTCTAGCTGACTACGCAACTGTTTTTAC
>VAPL010018516.1_pt1 | contig 22193 bp, 24 predicted proteins | sample 3395061 | NCBI WGS metagenome assembly VAPL01 (sample SAMN08290444, study PRJNA428436) | hydrothermal vent metagenome | isolation source: Deep-sea hydrothermal vent chimney 2 | place: Pacific Ocean: Juan De Fuca Ridge | depth 2182 m m | reverse complement strand
CATCGGGGCTAGGAAAACTATCAGGTGCGGTGTGTGAATTCTTCTGTGTAGGAGTCAAAGATGCGTAATTCAACTTTAGTAATGCCACCTCAGAAACCTATTTCCGAGCTTAATCCACCTCGCGCATGGGCTTATTTTGATTTGTCCGATGGCACGGTAGACAGTACGTCAACAGTCATCGCAAACGACTCAAGAGCAACTCCGCTAGCTGACTTCGCAATCACTGGAACGCTAGGGACTTTTTGGAGTGACAGGCCGGGGTTTGCTTCTCCGAATGGGTCAGCAGCAGCGCAGTTATTGCTGGCTAACGAGCCAGCCCTTGCCGATGTTTGCGAATATAACGGTAACTTAGTTATTATTGGATTTTCTGTGTTAATGCGGAATTATTCTGGGTCAACTCAGTATGTAATGTATATGGGCGGCAATTATGGAGGAACCCTTACCGGTATGAGTATCCGGCGCACAAACACCGGATTTGGGAGAATGGGCTGTGTCATGTACTCAGAAGCAGGGGCTGACTTTACAACAATCTCAACGCCTAATTGGGGCAACAAATACCCAATAGCCAGCGTGGGGTTGGGCGCAACACCTTTGGTTACAACCGATAGCGCACACAATCTTAAGGTTGGTCACTGGGTTTATTTGTCATCGACAGACACTACTCCGGTTATTGATGGCATGTACCAAGTTAATACTGTCCCATCATCCACAACATTTACTATAGCAACAGCAAACATAACTGGAGCAGGAACTGGGGCAGGTTATGTATCTCCAGAAGCGTATGCGTTTCTCGTTATTGATGGCGTAGCTGGGGAAGCGAAATGGTATATGATACAAAAAGGCACACAGGATGTGGACGGAACAGGGACATTAGTTGACATAGAGCATCCCACAACCGGCGCACCGGGGTCTAAATTTGTTGACTCTGGCAATGAAAATCTTACATTATTTGACCGCAGGCAATTAGACTCTGCATTAAATCAAGGTCAGTTTCGGCGCATGCTAGTTATGAACTACGGAGCGACAACTCTTGCAGAGGCAATCCCTGATTTAGTCACAAAGCTAATACCTAAGCTAGCTGATTCAGACATGGTTCCTATCTGGGAGCTTGAAGACTGATGGGTGATAATCTCCGCTTCCATGATGGTGACGCCACTAAAACAACGGCGTATGTAAACTATTCTATACTTGTTGATTCTGCTGTTACTTTAGTCATGGAAGGGGTTGATGCTAGCCAAATTACAGATAGCGGTAGAACAGACCAGCACGGAGGCGGGTCTTATATAGGTACTGGGTATTTTACAATTATAGGGCTAACGCCCGGACTTGTTAAATATCCATATACGATTAGCGGTGCTGGAGAAAGTTACAAAGGTTGCACTCGAACAATGCCTGCCGACCAAAAAACAAAGCATTCAATCGTTTTAACTACCTGTACGCTGTATCGTTCTAATGGCCCGACCGTACATCGAGCCATCCGCAGGGTTGTTGAGGAGTATGAATCAATCGCTCCTGTTTGTTACCTGCATGATATTGATGATGTGATGTATGTTGATTCGTTGCAAGTAACAAGCCCGACCGTATTGCCAGCATCGTCTGGTGTACCTGATATTACCGGCCTTGCGTCTGATTATGCTATTGCGTGGGCGGCATGGCATGGGCATGAGCCAACCTATCCAACAATGCGTAAGTATGATTTTCAGTGGGTGCTGAGGAACATTGCGTCTGGTAAAACGGGTGGCGACCACGCCATTGAAGGCAATCATTGCCGAGGGAATACAAGCGCAGGTAATGATTATGATGGTTGCGATAGAACTTTAGAAGCGACTGCGATGGGTGTTTGGGATGCGTTTATAGGTGACACAAATCCACCGATGTTAAATACGACTGGCTGGTATTGGGGTAAAGAGATTGGGCCTGTAAAGTATTCCGCAATTGATGAGTTTTATGTTGCCGACCCTTACGACGGAACTAATGCAAATGAGTCCAGAACAACTCACCCGATGCTAGGCTCACAGCAGATAGATGACATTCAAACATATCTCGATGTTGATACTGTGCCGTTTAAGTGCATGTGCATGTCAACAGGGTTCAGTGTTGCTGGTCAGCCGTGGTCTGAGTGGTGGTATGACGAGTCTACCTACTTCCATGCGAATGTTCTCAACTCAACCAACCTAAACGGAACAGATGGATGGTTCTTTGGCTTGGTTGGCGACAATCATACTTTGCATGCTCAAAGATTACATGAGGGAACCGGGACAGGATTCTGGTCTTTTTGCCCTGGAACTACTGGATCAAGCGTCCCCGTTATGGGTAATGGCAACACTCCTGTTAGTTTTGGCACAAAGACAGGCCAGACTCAGTATTTTAGGTCGGCTAGTTACGGAACAACAAACGACACAATGCAGTTTGGCGCATTCATTCACGTGATTGTTCATGCCGACGAAACGCCACAGAGAATTCAGGTGCGGGGCATAGAGACAGGTGGAAACGTTGTGTTTGATTATGATCTGGATGCTGTATCGGGTAATGATAATCAATTTGTTAATCGTCGGAAAATGAGGTTGGCGATATAAGCCAAAAGCTGAAACTGCACACTAACAACAGAATCATATTGAACTAAACAACAACCGGCATCAGCCGGTTTTTTATTACCCATAAAAAACTATGACTGCAACCATACCAACAACTGAACCATCCAGCTTCGTGGCGGGTGATACCGTCAAGTGGACGAAGAGTGTATCTGACTATCTGCCTGCCGATGGGTGGGTGCTGACGTATGCGCTAGTGCTGGCTGCTGATCAACAGACTATCACGGCCACGGATAACGGTGACGGTACGCACCTTGCGACAATCACTGCTGCAAATTCCGCTAACTATACGGCTGGTATTTATTACTGGCAGGCGTATGCCACCAGCGGGACTGAGCGCCATCAGGTCGGCGAGGGGCGCGTTGAGGTTAAAGAGAACTTTGCGGCACAGACGAGTGGCTATGATGCTAAATCTCATGTCAGGACGGTGCTTGACGCGCTTGAGGCCACAATCGAAGGCAAGGCGAGTAAAGATCAGTTGAGCTATACCGTTGCCGGTCGTTCACTGGCTAATATGCTGCCGGGTGATTTGATTAAGTGGAAGAACCACTACGAAATTCTATACCGGCAGGAACTGCAGAAAGAATCCCTCAATAACGGCGGCGGTATCGCCAACAAAGGACAGGTTCGCTTTTAATGGGCGTATTTAAAACAATCGCGCAGCGTGTCGTTGACATCGCCTGGGCTATGCGTCATGGCAAGCCGGTGCCGCAGCGGGTTCGCAGCTTTAATAGTGCGCAGGTGTCAAACCTGACATCGAGCTGGAAGACGATACCTAAGCCCATCGACACGGATATCCATGCCGGTCTGCGCAAGTTGGTCGCACGGTCGCGCCATGAGGCGCAGAACAATGACTATGTGCGCCGGTTTCTGGGTCTGTTGAAAACCAACGTGGTCGGTGCCCAGGGTATTCGCATGCAATCCCGGGTGATTGATCCTTCTGGCAATCCTGATCCACTGGCCAGCAAGGCTATTGAGTCTGGCTGGAAAGAGTGGGGCAAGAAAGGTACAGCAGATGTAACAGGTCTAATGAGCTGGAAGATGTGCCAGCGCCTGTATATCGAAACGCTGGCGCGTGATGGCGAAGTGTTGATTCGTAAAATCAAAAACTGGAAGCGCAACAAGTTTCGTTATGCCTTGCAGTTTCTGGATACCCAGTTACTGGATGTTGATTTTAATCACACGCTTGCAAACGGCAATGTCGTTCGTATGAGTGTCGAGCTGGACCAGTGGCGTAGGCCGGTTGCTTATTATTTTCTAGCAACCAATCAAACAGCAGAAGACTATACCTACATGGGGCGGCGCTACCAGCGCATTCCTGCCGCTGAGGTTATTCACGATTTTCTGCCCGAATGGGTATGGCAGACGCGCGGTGTGCCCTGGGTATCCGCTGGCTTGCTGCGTATGAATATGCTCGGCGGCTATGAAGAAGCTGAGCTGGTTGCCAGCCGTGCCAGTGCTGCGAAGTTTGCGGTGTATGAAAAGGTCGATGAAGAAGCGCCCATCATGGACCCGACTCAATCAGTTGGTGAAAAACAACCAGATGGTACATTTGTTCAGGACTTTGACAGCGGCACCATTGAGGTTACGCCGGATGGTTACAAGCTTAATCTTATCGACCCACAACATCCAAACAGCGCTTATAAAGATTTTGTAAAAGCTACGTTGCGCGGTATCGCTGCCGGGCTGGGTGTGTCCTATAACTCGTTGGCCAATGATCTGGAAGGCGTGAACTACTCAAGCCTGCGTCACGGTACGCTGGAAGAACGCGCTATCTGGATGATGTTGCAGGACTGGATGGTTGAGTCATTCTGCGAAAAGATTTTTGAAGATTGGCTTAATGAGTCGTTAATGCAAAATGCGCTGACCGTTAACGGTCGACCATTAAAACTTGATCGCGAATCGAATTACCAGAACGTAACCTGGCAACCACGTCGCTGGCAGTGGGTTGACCCACAAAAAGAAATGAACGCCAACGAGATCGCCTTCCGCAACAAAATCAAAAGTCCTCAAGCAGTCATTCGAGAGATGGGGGACGATCCCGATGCCGTGCTAGACGATTGGGAAGACTGGCAGAAAAAGCTAGCAGACAGAAACATTCAAACAGAACCCGCCACTTCGGCGGGTTCTTCAGTTATGGACGGTGAGAATGATGAAGAAGAAGACTCAGATCCGAAAGATGAAGAGTAAGCCGCTGTTCCGTACAGCGCTATTTGATCGCGAACATATTGACGCAGATGCCAGAACAGTTGAGCTGGCCTTTTCGTCGGAAGAACCAGTCGAGCGCTGGTTCGGACAAGAAATCCTTGACCATACCCCAAGTGCTGTCAGGCTCGGTCGCCTGCAGAACTCAGGGCCAATCCTGGTTGACCATGATCACCGTGACCACGTTGGTGTGATTGAGTCTGTTTCTATCGACAAAGACCGCCGGGGGCGGGCAACGGTGCGTTTTGGTAAAAGCGCACGGGCGATGGAAATCTTTCAAGACGTGGTTGATGGCATCAGAACATCAGTGTCGGTGGGTTATCGCATTCATAAAGCCGTGCTCGAAGAGACCGGTGATGATAGCGCAGATATCTACCGTGTCACTGACTGGGAGCCATTCGAAGTTAGCCTGGTGTCTGTTCCAGCCGATGATTCGGTAGGTCTAGGGCGCGGCGCTGATGATGAAGAAAACGAAATTATTATTGAATCAATTAACCATAAGGAAAGAACCATGGATCCTAAAGAAAATACCCCGGCAGTTGAAATGCCTGATGTCAAGGCTATCGCGAGCGAAGCGCGTACCGCTGAGCTTGAGCGCATTCGCACCATTACTTCTATTGGCGAAAAACATGACACCGCTGAGCTTGCCCGTACCTTTGTTGACAACGGCAAGTCCGTCGATGACTTCCGCGCAGCGGTGCTTGAACGCCGTGAAGATGTTACTCCAGTCGGCACCGAAGTGCCTGAAATTGGATTGTCCGACAAAGAAGTGCGCAAGTTCAGCTTTGTACGCGCCATTAATGCATTAGCCAACCCAACTGACCGCCGCGCGCAGGAAGCTGCAGCATTTGAAATCGACGCCAGTCGCGCTGCCGCTGACAAGACTCGCCAGACGCCGCAAGGCATTCTGGTTCCTGCTGATGTCATCAAGCGTGATTTGTCTGCAGGTACAACAACCGCCGGTGGCCATACGGTTGCCACTGATTTGCTGGCGCAGTCGTTCATCGAAATGCTGCGCAACCGGATGGTGGTTGAACAGTTGGGCAGCACCACACTTACCGATCTTGTTGGTGACGTGGCCATTCCATCACAAACCGGAGGTGCCACTGGTTACTGGATCTCATCTGAAGGGGGTTCACCAACTGAAAGCCAGCAGGTTTTCGGTCAGGTCACGTTCACACCAAAGACCGTTGGTGCTTATACCGACTACACCCGCCAGTTGCTGATGCAGTCATCTATCGACATTGAATCTTTTGTGCGTGCAGATTTGAGCCGTGTGCTTGGGCTTGCTATTGACCTTGCTGCGTTCTACGGCTCCGGTTCAAGCGGTCAGCCTACGGGTATCGCCAATACCACCGGCATCAACACCACTACGTTTGGGGCGGCTGATCCGACCTACGTCGAAGTTGTGGCAATGGAATCAGCGGTGGCAACGGATAACGCCGATGTCGGCACTCTTGGTTATGCCATGGATGCCGCTATGCGCGGTGCGCTGAAAACCACCGTCAAAGACTCTGGCTCTGGTCAGTTTGTTTGGGAACCCGGCAACACGGTCAATGGTTACCAGACCGGTGTCAGCAATCAGATGACTGATGGTGACATTATCTACGGCAACTTTGCTGATTTGATTATCGCTATGTGGGGCGGTCTGGATCTGACTGTCGATCCTTACACCAATTCGACATCTGGCACGGTTCGCATCGTTGCTCTGCAGTCGATGGATATCGGTGTGCGTCATGCAGTCAGCTTCTGTAAGTCTAACGACGGCGCTTAGTCCGTAGTCTGAATACTGGCACCGGGTTCGTTACCGGTGCCAATTATTAATAAATTTTAATGAGGATTTTTAAATGAAAATCAAAATCATCAAAGGCACCGTTTGCGGTGGCAAGAATGTAAAAAAAGATCAGGTTGTCGATGCATCAGAAACGGACGCAAAGATTCTGATTGGTCTCGGCAAAGCGATTGAGCCGGGCAAAGCAAAGCAGGAAAAGCCTGATACAAAGTAATCGGGTTTGAAAATAAATCAGGCGCTTTATTAAAGCGCCTGATTTTATTACCAGGATAAAGCGAAAGAACCACCATGGCATTCACTGAAGACCTCGATGTGTTTCTCACCGACTTCGGCGTAACGGTAAGCGTCACGTCTGGCACGGGTGCGCCGTTTGAATTCACCGGCATCTATGATAACGGCTATGCCGGTATTGCGATTGGTGGGGTGGAAATGGAGAGTACGAATCCGATGATTCAGTGTAAGGAATCGAGTGTTTCCAGCATGGCGAACGGGGATGCGTTGACGGTGAACAGCACTAATTACACTGTTGTCAACCAGCGGCCTGATGGCACTGGCTGGATGTATCTTGAGATGCACGAGGCATGATTGATCTAGATGTGCAGGCCGACTTTAAAGAAGTTAATAAGATGCTGTCTGACCTGGAAACCGGGCTGGTGACCAAGGCCGCGAACTCGGCGCTGAACAAAACCATCACATCGGTTCAAAGTGTCGCACTTAAAAAAATATCCAAAGATATTGGCATGACTCAAAAGAATGTTCGTAAATTTATGAGCAAGCATAAATCGACATTTAAAAGATTAGAGGCATTCATTGAAAGTAACGGAATTGAACGTGTTCCGCTCTTATTGTTGGGCGCAAGGCAAACGAAAAGAGGGGTTACATATGTAGGAAAAGGCGGAAAAAGAAAGCTTCTTAAGGGAGCGTTTATCGCAACTATGCCGAAAATGAGAACCGATCAATATAGAAGACATAGCGGTGTATTTAAGCGAACAGGTAATTTTTCTAAAAAAGGATTCGGGCGGTTCGCTGGGAAGAGAAGGGAAAATATAAAAGAGCGGTTTGGCGTTTCAATATCATATGTTATGGCCAGCAGTGCAGTTGAGCGCGCCATGAGAGAAGTTGCCGGTAAACGATGGAACAAAACCTTCCAGCATGAATTGAATTACAGGCTAAGGAAATATCGGTAATGACTCATCGCGCAGAACAAATCATAGCCGCTGTCGTTACCAGTGTAACCGGCCTGACGACAACAGCCGCTAACGTCAATCGTGGGCGCACTACGCCAGAGGACGCGGCCACGGCGGACTGGCTGGATGTGTATTTGGGGGATGATGATCCTGATGAGTCTGATAAAAATTGGACTATCACAGATTCAGATCTAACCGTCTATATCGATATCAACTGCAAAACATCATCAGCACAAATTGATACCCGGCTAAACCTGATCCGTTCAGAAATCACCGTGGCGCTGTGGGTAGATTATAAACAGGGTCTGAGCTTCGTCGCCGAAATGCGCGAAGGCAAAGCCGATGAACCGCAGTTATCCGGCGAGGCCAACAAGCCAGCAGCTACTATGCGCACTACCTGGTTGTTCAGGTATCGCCGTTCCACCACTAATCCAGACGCATAATCATGTAGGTACGGCTTCAGCCGTACTGTTCGCCTGAAGGCGAACCTACATCAGGAGATAACCGTGACAGAAAAAGAACGCAAATCCGTCGAGCCGAAAGAAGGCGGCGTGACCATCATCGGCGACAAGCCGAAACAGAAGAAAGAATCAAAACCGAATCAGGAGGAATCCAATGCTCGTTAAACGCGAAGTGCTGCTTGCCAAAATCGAGAGCACATACAATACCGACCCCACACCGACCGGCAGTGCGGATGCCATTCTGGTTGAAAATCTGAGCATGTCGAACGAAGGCGCGCGGATGAATGAGCGTAATCCTGTTCGTTCAAGCCTTGCGCCTCTTAAACAGATATTCGGCGGTACGCTGCGGGCTATTTCGTTTGACGTTGAAATCAAGGGACCGGGCGCGGCTTATAGTGCAACTGTCCGGCCAGAAATTGATGTTCTGCTGCGCGCTTGCGGGATGGGGGTCACGGTTGATACGACGGCCAGCTCTGAAACGGCAACCTATACGCCGGTATCATCCAGCCATGAAAGCTGTACATTTTATTATTACCAGGATGGTGTCCTGACCAAGATGACGGGTGCGCGTGGTAATGCATCATTTGCGCTCGAGGGTGGTACACACGGTAAGATCTCATTTACTTTCACCGGTCACACCTCAACGCCGACCGATACCACGCTGGCTACGCCAACCTACGACAGCACAGTACCTGCGCCATTCATTGGCGCATCGTTCAGCATAGATTCTTTTGCGGCGGTTATCTCTGCGCTCAACTTTGATTTAAGCAATACCCTGTCCACGCCGCCTGATGTTAATGCAGCAGATGGCTACGGTGAAATCCAGATCACGGCGCGGGATGTCAACGGCTCGTTTGACCCCGAGCATGAGCTGGTAGCCACTGAGGCATTCGAAGCCAACTGGCGTAGCGGTCTGGCTATGGCGCTGGCGACCGGCACCATTGGCGGCTCGCAGTATAATCGCTATGCGATCAGCATGCCCGCGGTTTCATATCGTGAAATAGGTCAGGCTGATCGTGATGGTGTCCGCACGCTGGATAACAGCTTCGGTGCGTACGAGTCATCGACTGATGATGAGGTTTCAATTCTGTTTAATTAGTAGGAAATTGAGGGGTAGTTATGTTTGACACGCTAGTAGCAAAACTTTCACCTGTTTGGTATACGCCAGATTCAGAAGAGGGAAAGGATAATCCTATTCGATTTCAGTTGAAACCGCTGACTCCGCCAGAATTGGATAGTGCATTATTTAATTCAACAAGAAATGAGCGGGGAGAGGTGAAAGAGTTTCATCCTAACGGCGTTCAGTTTGCGATGAATGTCGGGATTGTTGATTGGGAAAATGTTGGTGAAGACTTTTCGCCAGCAAAAATTAATTCTATACGATGGGCTTGGCGTCAAGAGTTAGTGACAAATATTGTCGCAATGGGTGTATTGGCAGGAAAAGAAGTAAAAAACTCCTAATCGCAGTTGAGGTCTATAAAAATACAAAAGACTTCAATTGCGAGCAATGTACCTGGGGGCGGCACTGCAATAGTGACAACCCGGCATCAATAAAACAGTGGGAAATACCCGGCTTGATTGAGTCGGACATTTGTTTAAAGCCAATGGTGACTGAGCAAAGTCACTTTCTGATCGAATTATACGGACACTACAAAAATAATATCCTGCCTTTGGCGGGTGGTTTGTTTGATCAGCCTGCGCGGTATATGCGGGCGATGAGCATTATTGATGGTGCTGCAAAAAGCGATTAACCGAATAGACCCTTGCGGTTTCCGCAGACAGAACACTGGCTTTGTGTTGAGTTATTAATTCCGACAAGTAGCCAGACTGGCAGCCAGAATCCAACTGTAATTACAGATAAAACTAGATGCAGCAGGTGCGATGTGGTGGGACCAATGTGCATTGTTGGTCTGTTGCACTTGCGGCATTTTGACATTAGTTGATGAGATCCCATTGTGACTCCTTGTGATTATTTTTGTTAAGCATAACAAATTTAACGATATGACACATTAACGGTAAAAATAAATGGCTGAAGCAAAGTTTACTATTCGAGCATCAGATAAGACTAAGTCTGCATTTAAGTCTGTCAATGCGAATATGAAGCGCATATCTAGCAAGGTTCTCAGTCTGAAAACTGCCATTGTTGGTCTGGCTGGGGTGGGTGGTTTAGGCGCGCTGGTCGTGGCGTCGGCAAATTCCGCTGATGCGTTGGCAAAAAATGCTGACAAATTGCGGGTAACGACTGAGGCTCTGAGCGGCCTGCACCTGGCGACAAAGCTCTATACCTCGGCTGGCGCAAACGCCATGAATGAGGCGTTGACGAAATCCATCAAGCGCCTGGGTGAATTTAATGCAACCGGCGGCGGTGCGGCGGCGGTGTGGTTGAAAAAGTTGAATCTTGATACTCAGGAGCTGGCAACGCTGGCACCCGATCAGTTGTTTGCGCGCTACGCAGAATCAGTCCGTGGACTGAACGACCGTGGCCAGCAGATGGCGGCAGTCAGCGCGTTGATGGGGGATGAGTCTCGGCAGTTGATCGGTATCATCGATGCCGGAAGTGTGGCGATTGAAGAGTCAACACAAAAATCTATTGCCTGGGGGCAGGCTATAAGCCGGGTAGATGCAGCAAAAATCGAAGCGGCGAACGATGCATTTACTGAGGTTCAGGAAGTTATTAAGGGGCTTGGTACAACCATCGCAGTTAATTTGTCGCCATATATTCAGGCGGCAGGTAAACAATTTACTACTGCTGCAACGGCTTCGCGTGGCTGGAAAGATGAAACCCTATCAGGAGTTGAATTAGTTATTACTGGAGTTGGTTATGTTGCCGATGTGTTTCGTGGCTTGCATGTTGTAATTAAAGGCGTAGAAATCGTTTTTGCCGCCTTTGCGGCAGGCTTGTATGACTCGCTTGCTTCTATTGAAAATCAATTCAGGTATGTCGCTAATCTTATTCCGGGAATAAATATTGCTCCGATCAGTGGGTTGACTGTAGTTGCGGCAGAAGCCGCCAAACGAGTGGCCGAATTAAAACAGGAGTTCGGCGAGTTGGTCGAACAACCTATGCCCTCTGAAAACGTGACGGCATACCTCGAAGAAGTAAAAAAAATATCACGCGAAACTGCGGAAGAAGTGGCAAAAGTGGCCGGTGGAAAAACAGGCAGCGAAGGTGCTGCAACTGGTGGGGGTGAGCAGGCCACGGCAGAAATGCAGAAGCAGCAAGACATGATGGCTCAAAAACTTGAGCAGGTGAATCAGTTCCTGATGTCTAAGGCTGAGCTTGAAAATCAGGCTTATGAAAACCGCTTGTTTATTGTTGAAGAAAATTTCCAGAATCAGTTGATTGGTGAAACTCAGCGCAAGGAAATATTACAAAACCTTGAACTAAAACATCAGTCAAAGATTTTGGCCATCGAAGAAAGTGCGGCACAGAAAAAGCTGCAAATGGATTCGATGCTGGCAAGCCAAAGGATGAGCGTTGCCAAGGGTATCACGGGCAACATGGCTCAGTTAATGAGTTCGTCATCAAAAAAGGAATTTGAAGTAGGCAAAAAGTTTGCTCAGGCAAACGCTTTAATAAAAGGATATGAGGCAGTTACGTCGAGTTATGCAGCCGGTGCAAAAATCGGTGGACCATACCTTGGTGCTGCGTATGCAGCGACTGCTGCGTATGCAACAAAAATTCAGCTAGATAATATTCGTAACGCACAGTTTGGCGGCGGCGGTGGCATATCTGTTGGCGGTGGCAATGTTTCAACCGGCAGTGGATTCAACGGCGGCGCACCAAATCAGCCTGCGCTTGAGTCGCAATCAAAACAGCCAAGTGGCGGCGTAACCACTATCACTCTCGTCGGCAATAGCAACTCACAATTTTCTGGCGAGCAGTTGGATGGTTTGTTTGATCAAATGGAAGATGCCATGGAACGGGGTGACAGGGTGCTTTTTAGCCGTAACAGTCGTCAGGCGCTGGAGCTTTCCTGATGGGTGTATTTACCTACGTTGCAAAGCGTCGCCTTGAGACGGTTGATTTTAGTGTTTCTGCTGCGGTCGATATCTCTGCTGATACTACCGATGATTCGTTTAATTCAGTTACCGAGGATTTGTCTGGGCTGACTGATGCTCAGTGGGTTGATGTATCCGGGTTTACGGATTCTGCAAACAATGGTTTTTTCAAAGTTAGCGGTAGTTCGACGACGACTAAGATTACCACTGATGCATCGTTGAATCTGGTGACTGAGGCGGCGGGTAATTCGATCTCGATGCAGGGTTATGCGCGCGGTAGTGGCCAGAGTTATGAACTTGAGCTTGGGTTGCAGCGTATCGAGCTGAGTGAAAAATCAGTTACCAATACAGCTGAGTCGCTTAGTGGTGTGCGTGAGACGCTTCTGCACCGTGATACTTATTATTACGATGTGACTACTCTATTTATTACCGGTGCTGAGTTGCCACAGTGGCAGGAGTTTATGGCCTCGGTTAAGGCTGGGGAAATATTCAGTTTCGATCCTTATGGGACGGTGGCCAGCCCTGACAACGTTGTTTCTGTAACGCTTGACGGTGAGCCGCGCTATCAGCGCATCGGCACGGGTCTGTTGTATTCGATCTCATTCAGGATGCGCGAACAATGAGAGCGGATACTGATTCGTTTGAGCTTAAAAATAAGTCGGCGTCAAAAGACCCTCGTTACACGGTTGAGATTGCATTCGATCCTGCAAATACAGATCTACATTATTTTACTTCGCATGCTGATTCTGCTACGCCAGCCGGTGCTACAGTTACGTCTGGTGTTATTAAAGGCCTGTCAGGTACTAGCCAGAGCGTGTCTCCTGAAAAGGCGCTGGCGACTATCGGCACTATCAGTTTTGATGTAGTTGATTCTGGTGATGCTGTTCGCAGCCTGCAATATACCAAGTTGCAGTTTGGCAAAGGTCTGCGCGGGATGCGTGTGCGGGTGTATGTCGGCTTTGATGGCCTGGCATGGGCGGATTATAGCCTGATTCAAACTCAGATTATTGAGTCTGTTTCGTATAGCAAGGGCGCGTATTCATTTAAGTGTTCCGATATTCAGCGCGAAGCACGCAAGAATGTTTTTGATTTTGCTGAAACTACGCTGAGCGCCAGTGTCGGCATCAGTGATACTACGGTCAACGTTTATAATACAAGCGATTTTGAGGCGCTTGAACACTCCTCGGGTTTCAGTGACGCACCCAGCCAGACTGTTTTCTATTTTAAAATTAAAGATGAGATTATCCGGGCAACCGGTAAAACATCAACCAGCTTTACCGGTTGCACTCGGGGCGTATTAAATACAAAAGCTGCGGTGCATAACATCGACAGCAGTGCGGCGACTGACCGGCGCACCAAGCTTGAGGAGTATGTTTATCTTGAGTTGCCTGCGTCAAAACTTATCTATGCGATATTAACGGGCGATCTACTAGGCCAGTCAACCACCCTGCCTGCGTCCTGGCATCTCGGCATATCAACCAGCTATGTGCGGCAGTCTGATTTCAGCGACGTCGGTGTGGATTGGTACGATGCATCAAATGATGCAAACGGTGTAGTGCTGCGCTTCGAGGGGCTTGGAAAGCAGGACGGTAAAAAATTCATTGAGCAGGAAATATTATTACTGCTTGGTGCGTTCAGCCCGGTTTACAGTGATGGTGCGCTTGGCCTTAAGCGCATGGTCAGCGTGCTGTCAAAGTCTGGCTATGTCACACAGCTGGATGAATCCAATGTTGTTAGCCACTCGGCGCTTACGCACGACATGCCTGCGATTTTCAATTACATTGAAATTCAGTGGAATTGGGACGATACAAAAGAGCGGTTTACGCGCCGCAATAGTCTGGTCGATGCCACTAGTCTGGCGGTAAACGGGCAATCAAAGAAACTGGATTTCAAATTTCGCGGCCTGCATGGTAGCCGAAGCAGCACAGAAACTATTGGCGAGCGGTTTAATGCGTTTCGTGATCGGTACACGGGGCCACCGTTAAGAATGTCGGTGGTGGCTTTGCCAAGTATGAACGTGCTTGAGGTCGGTGATACCGTCCGGGTGAACCTCGATGACATCAATGATTACAATACTGATGCCAGTCTTGATCGCACCTTTGAAGTGCAGAACGTTGCGGTCAACTGGGTCACCGGTAATGTGTCGCTTAAGTTATTCGGATCATCACAAGCCGCTGATGCTATTGCTCAGACGGTGGCCAGCAGCGTCATCCCTGATGCTTTTTATTCGTCGTCTGGAAACAATCTATCTACTTATGTTGGCGGTGGTTATGACGCGGGTACAGATTACACGCTGACCGGTAGCGTTGGCCATATTATTTCAGATTGCCAGTTAACCGGGAATGCTTCGCTTACGAATGCGGCGGCGATTTATTATCACGATGGTGATCTAACCATCGATGCCGGTGTGACGGTTACTATCACTGATAATGTGCAGTTGAGGGTTAAGGGGCATCTGACAATAAATGGAACGATTAATGGGGTTGGTCAGGGGTTGGCTGGGGCGGCGAAGCGGACGGGGGACAGTGTTAGCACATCAAATCAATCATACTACAATAATAAAACATTGGGTTCATCAGGATTTTTAGGGTCAACAAAATCAGGTGGCGGCTGGCTGTTACCGCTAGGCGGTAATGCGGTTTATTCGAGCGCTGATGGCTGGCTATCAGTAGCGCAAAATCAGGTGGCTCCCCAGTTAAACCTTAACGTATTAGCCGGTAGTGTCACAGGAATACCATCAGAAATACGGGGATCATCAGGTGCGACTGGGCATACCATGTTTAATGTGCCATCTGGATATAGCGTTGCTGGTGGAGCGGGTGGTAATGGTGGTGCTGGTCTGTTTGTTGTATCTCGTGGTGCATCGTTTGGCACATCTGGAGCAATTAACGTAAGCGGAACAGGTGGCGGTACTGGTGATTTTGGAGGTAGCACAGGGTTAAATTCTGGCATCCCATTTTATTATGCGGGATCAGGAGCAGGTGGTGCCCCTGGCGCGGTTTATTTTGTGCTTGACGGTGTTAGTGTAAACGTACCATTGTTGGCAACGATTACGGCACGGTTCGGAACAACGCCAGTTAGTGGTAACTCAATGGGCGCGCCAAATGCAAGCTTGAGCGTTGTGCGCGCAGCCGGTACGCCGTTGTATTCGTTTTATAAAGGCATCGGCTACCCACCCACCGACTTGTCTGGCAATAACGGCGCAGCCCGTATCCAGTTTGTCATTGGTGCTGAAACTCCCGAGGAAGATGCTGATTCTGGCGTTATTGATTCAGTTACAGGCCTGGCCGCATCGAGCGGTACAGCAGAGTTATTGCTAAATGAAGATGGCACCGTTACGCCAAGGGTAAAGCTGTCATGGACAGCATCGCTTGACCCGCGCGTTATCGGTGCTGAAATTCAATACAAGAAATCAGCAGATTCAATCTGGTTATCCGCGCCGCCGGTCATCGGCGAAATAGAAACCTACATTGCAAGTGTAGTCAGCGGCGTGGCCTATGATTTCAGGGTTCGTGCTGCTGATGATGTGCGCAACGCAAGCGAATGGGCAACCGTATCAAGCCACACAATAGCGGGTAAGTCTGCATTGCCGTCTGATGTAACCGGTTTTACTGTGCTGCAAAATGGCGGTATCGCTGTTTTTAAATGGGCGGCGGTTACTGATGCTGATTATTCCGGCGCTGATATCCGCTATGGCCCACAGACTGGCGGTGACTATGCCAGCGCGACACCGTTAACTCAAATCACAAAAGGCACTAATGTTTCATCGGCTGATGTGCCTGATGGTGATTGGCGTTTTTATATCAAGGCGGTCGATACCAGCGGCAACTATTCAGCTACTGCTGCAACAAAAGATGTGACGTTTGTGAGCGATTACGATGTCATCACTACGGTGGCAGAGCATCCGTTGTTTGGTGGTACGTTGACAAATATGATTAGGCACTGGACGGGTGTTCTTGTTCCAGACAGCCAGAACCTGGCGTCAGCCGATGGCTGGGATACGTTTGATGTATTTGTGATAAACCCGTATGCAATTTGCTCCTATGAGGGCGCTGAAATTGATATGAGTTTTGACGACACGATACGTGTCTGGGCTGATATCACGTCAACATTGGGGCCGGGTGAATCAGGCATTGCAAATCCACAATTCCAAATTGATTACAGGCTGGATGCTGGGTCTTATGATGGGTTTGAGGATTGGAGTATTGGCGGCGTAATAGCGCGCTATGTCAAGCCAAAAATTGAGATAGATACAAGTACAGGCGTTTATTTTATTTCTACATTTAGTCCAACTGTGGACGTTGTTGAATACACTCAGCGTGGATCTAATATCACTGTTGGCGCATCAGGTACAACGGTGACATTCGCTAAGGAATTTCACAGTGTACCTGCGTTTGTATCTGTGCAGGTACAGGGTGCAACAGCGCTATACCCAACGCGCGATAATATAACGGCTACAGGTTTTGATTTTCACATTTTTGATTCGTCTGGATCTGAGGTTGGCGGTACTGGCGATTATGAAGCAACGGGGGTTTGATTGATGGCGAGTTTACCAAATTTTACAAATCAATTGGCAACGCCTTATAAAACAAATATTGATGCAATGGCTGCTGGTTTAGCCGTTAAATATGTTAGGCGCTGGGAAACTAGAACTAATGCAGTTGATAATATTTGGCGCTCTGTAGCATGGTCGCCTGAGTTGACGCTGTTTGTGGCTGTTGCAGAGACAGGTACAGGTGATCGGGTCATGACCTCGCCTGATGGCGTTACGTGGACAATTCGGACTAGCGCGGCTGATAATATTTGGTACTCAGTAACGTGGTCGCCTGAGCTAACGCTATTCGTTGCTGTTGCTGGCACCGGTACAGGTAATCGAGTGATGACATCACCCGATGGTATCGTCTGGACGATACGTACTAGCGCCGCTGATAATACCTGGAACTCGGTAGTATGGTCAGCAGAGCTAACGCTATTCGTTGCTGTTGCTGGCACCGGTACAGGTAACCGAGTGATGACATCACCCGATGGTATCGTCTGGACGATACGCACTAGCGCTGCTGATAACTGGTGGGATTCGGTGGTGTGGTCAGCAGAGCTAACGCTATTCGTTGCTGTTTCTGTCGATGGTACAGGTAACCGAGTGATGACGTCACCTGACGGTATCGTCTGGACGATACGTACTAGCGCCGCTAATAATGTCTGGCGATCAGTTGCGTGGTCACCGGAGTTGACGCTGTTTGTGGCTGTTGCTAGCTCAAGTACAGGTAACCGAGTGATGACGTCACCTGACGGTATCGTCTGGACGATACGTACTAGCGCCGCTGATAACGCATGGTACTCAGTGGCATGGTCAGCAGAGCTGGCGCTATTCGTTGCTGTTTCTACCGATGGTGTAGGTAATCGGGTGATGACGTCACCTGACGGTATCGTCTGGACGATACGTACTAGCGCCGCTGATAACTGGTGGTACTCAGTAATATGGTCACCTAAGTTAACGCTGTTCGTGGCTGTTGCTGGTTCTGGTACTGGTACCAGGGTAATGACGTCATGGTAATAACGTTATCGGCCTGGAGGTTAATGTATGTCTAGTTTGCCTGATTTTACAACTCAGTCAGTAACGTTATATAAGGCAAATATTGATGCAATGTATGCTGATTTAGCTGCTAAATATGTTGGGCGCTGGGAAACGCAGGCCAGTGCCGCTGATGAATCATGGTCAGGTGTTGTGTGGTCGCCGGAGTTGATGCTGTTTGTGGCTGTAGCAACATTGGATACAGGTAGTGGGGTGATGACGTCACCTGATGGCATTAACTGGACTATCGGTACTACTGCTGCGAGCAACGATTGGCAGTCAGTAGCATGGTCACCAGAGTTAACGCTATTTGTCGCGGTATCTCTTACGGGTACGGGTAATCGGGTGATGACGTCACCTGACGGTATCGTCTGGACTGCACGTACCAGCGCTGCTAATAATGATTGGCGCTCAGTAGTATGGTCACCAGAGTTAACGCTATTTGTTGTGGTTGGATCAACCGGTACAAATAACCGGGTGATGACGTCACCTGACGGTATCGTCTGGACGCTACGCACTAGCGCGGCCAACAATCTCTGGGTCTCAGTAACGTGGTCGCCGGAGTTAACGCTATTTGTCGCAGTTAGCGTGCCTGGTATCGGGACAGACGATAGGGTGATGACGTCACCTGATGGCATTAACTGGACTGCACATACCGGCGCTGCTGATAATAGTTGGTACTCGGTGGCGTGGTCGCCTGATTTAATGTTGTTTGCTGCGGTATCAACGTCTGGTACTGACAACCGAGTGATGACGTCGCTTGATGGTATAACGTGGACGGGGCGCACCAGTGCCGCCAATAATGGTTGGAATTCTGTCGCGTGGTCATCTGATCTAGGGTTGTTTGCTGCGGTATCATACTCGGGCACAGGTAACCGAGTGATGACATCACCCGATGGCATAGTGTGGACGATACGTACTAGCGCTGTTGATAATAGCTGGGCGTCAGTAGTATGGTCGCCGGAGTTGATGCTGTTTGTATCTGTCTCTAGCACCGGTACAGGCAATCGAGTGATGACGTCATGGTGAGGCTGTTGCTGGCTATGGTTTTAATGCCATTCAGCCTGTGCGCCGATGGGCTATATTTTGATGCTGGCATAAATATGCACAGTAATTACTATGACACTAGCAACCACCCAAAGAATAAATCAACTGTCCGTATGCAAAACCCTCTAGGGACTGTAGCGGTAGGATACTGCAAACAAAACTGGTGCGGATACTATGAGCATATCAGTAGTATTACAGACAAATATGATAATGGTTTAAATATGATCGGGGTTAGATATAGGCTGTTTGGTGATTAATATGCAAACAGCAAACATGCCACTGTCGTTCGGTAGTAAATTAAATAACCCAAACCGAATCATTGTCCACGCTATGGGCGAATTCATTGACGATGGAACGGGGCGCATTTATTCCGCGCGAGACTTTTTAAAGTTGATGCGATTGTCTGTGCATGCACTGGCCACGCCGAGCGGCGTTGTCATCCGAACCCGTAGCGACTATGAGGGTGCGCACCACGCAAAAGGCTACAACAATAATTCACTGGGTATCGAGTTTCTTGTACCGGGCATTTACACCTGGCAGACGTTCCGACGCGCGATAGATAATGATTATTTGTTTGCAGAGCAGTATCAGGCTGGTGTCGATCAGGTGCGCGAGTGGATGGAGATGCATCAGATAACCAGCATCGAGCGGCATAGTGACGTAAGCCCGGGCAGAAAGAAAGATCCCGGTAATGGGTTTCCGTGGACGCAATTCTTGCACGACATAGGAGCAGGTTGATGATTGATAAAATCGTAAAGCGCAAAGATGGCACAATTTCTCGGACTCAAATTGTTAACGGTATTACTGCATTGAGCGGTGTGCTGTTGATCACCCTGCCAAATATCCAGTCTCAAGTCGAGCCAGACGTGTATGGCTGGATTGTCATGCTGTTAGGCACAGTCAATCTGTACCTGCGTAAAACCACTACAAAAATATAATGCTCGCAAAGATAAAGTCAGCAGGACTCTGGTTGCTGTCTGCTGCCGTGTTCGTGCTGGGAATATTGGCCGCAATATTCAACGCAAAGGCCAGTCGTACAGAAAAGGAAATGGAATACCGCCGCCGCAAGGCACAGGAAGCCAAAACAGAAACCCTGCAAAAAGCGCAGGCCGCTCAGAGCAAAGCCGCCGAACAAGGCCAGCAATCAATCCGGGAGGCCATCGATGAAGCAAATAATCCTGACAATCCTCGCAATCGTTTCACTGACCAGCTGTAACTGCAAGCCGGTTATCGTCGAACCTGTCCAACTCCCCATCCCAGCAAAACCAGTCCTGCCAACTATCCAGCACCATGAGCTGACCTGTTTGCCGCATGCCACCTATGCAAAACTAGCTGAGCGAGAGGCAAGAATTATCGCCTACGCAAAAGAATGTCGGGCGATATTGGAGTCAACGCAGTAGAAATAAAAACCTATATAAACTTTTATTTTTTACGCACCTAAAACAACACGTTTTGCACGCAAGTCTTTGTTTTTTGGTAGCCATCAGCACTAAAAAATACAGGTTAAGTCTCTGAAAATAAAAGATAAAGCCAACCCCTCATAACCCGAAGGTCGTGAGTTCAAATCTCGCCCCCGCTACCAAAATTTATTCAATAGAACCAGACAGTTAAAAGCGTCTGGTTTTTTTATGCCTGATACTAATAATTTCTCGCACTAAATCCCGCACTAAAAATTACCTGGTTGAGCCTACTTCGTCGGGTAATACATCGTATATTTCCAGCATCTTTGGATCGCGGTGACCAGACGCCTTAAGTTTATCGCCGGTAAAATCAGACACACCTTTGCGCTTCAGATCATGCAGCCAGAACCGCGTCCCACCATTAGCTTCAAGCGTGTGCATGCGGGTTTTCCATGTGGACTGTAGTGCTCCTACGGTGATGGCTTGGCCTCTGCGGTTATGGATTAATGTTAAGGCATTTTTGTGTAGCGGGATTATATCTAACGGCAGTGCATGGCAGACCTCTAACAATTTATTTAGACGCTTACCGGTAATGATTGAATCTTTCGATCCTTTCCCTCGTTTCACCCACAATCGACCATCCTCCATAATGTCGTTGCGATTTAGCGATAATGCCTCATTCTCACGCAGGCGGCACAGATAGCAAAACTCCATTACTAACGGGACGTAGAATGGTCCAGGCATAAATAGCGCATGATAATAGTCGCTATCTTTTGCGTAATGCTGACGTTTGTTTCTTGGGTTTTTGGGTACGCCGATGCATGGATTAACCATTAAAACTTTGTCCCGGCTTCGTGCCCAGGTGTAGGCTGATGAGATAAGCCCAACCTCTTTGTTACCGGCAATCGGAGCGTCTTCCTCTAGCCGTTTATCAAGATATTTTCTGATGGTGCCTGGCGTAACTTTTTCAGCTAAGATATTTCCAAACGGTTTTCCGTTGGCGGATTTGTTAACTATGATCTCATTATAACGCTCATAATCTCGGCGAGTGCGTGGAGCAAGTGCCTCACATTGTTTTGATTTTAGGAATTCTTTTAAAATAGATTTTAATGTTGTAGCCGTGTTCGTCCCCTGCGCTTCTTCATATCGTTCCCAGATTAGCGATTTTAGATCACCCTCTCGCCCAAGCTGAATTCGTGAACCGAAAACAGGCTTTCCTTTTTCGCAGCCGAGATACGGCGTGTAAACATACAGCCCACGTTTAATGGTTACGTGCTTCGGTAACCATGAATTATTTTTGTTTTTCGTGCGCCCCATTAATCAAAGGCTACTATTTCTAGGGCTTGGTTGTCTACTTTGCCGACTAATGTGGCGTTAAGTGCTTGAATTGTAGTGACAACCGTGCCACCTTTGCCGAGATGGTACGGTATTTTTTGGGCGTCAAGGCACCGGCGAAGATCAGCGGCACGGGAATACCCAAACTTATCTAGTAGTTCTTTTTGAGCAATTACATCACTCATACTGTACCGTTTTTGGTTAACATCTGCGTGGTTACCTATTTATCAAGAGTGGCTCAAGACGGTTCTTGACGGCGGTTAGTTGCTGTTTCAATGCGCACCTTCGCCTTCATTCCGCAGTTCGGCTGATTTGGCAAATGAACAGTGATCGACCACTTGCCGCTTGCTAGCTGGCGCAGGCCTTTTACAACTCCCGGTAGACGCTGTTCCTGGTGATGTTTTTGGCGGCAGGTTTTGCCTGGAGTGCTACAAAACCGCTGTGTGATTTTTGCGCCCTTCGGCAGCGGTTCGCTGCATGAATCATATTGGCATTGCCTGGCTTTCATAATGTTTCCTTTTTTATTAATGTACGGCTGCATTAACTCGCGGAAGGCTTTTTCTAAGCCCCTCCAATACCCGCGACCAGCCGATTCGATCTT
>VAPL010758708.1_pt1 | contig 22223 bp, 19 predicted proteins | sample 3395061 | NCBI WGS metagenome assembly VAPL01 (sample SAMN08290444, study PRJNA428436) | hydrothermal vent metagenome | isolation source: Deep-sea hydrothermal vent chimney 2 | place: Pacific Ocean: Juan De Fuca Ridge | depth 2182 m m | reverse complement strand
GTTTTCAAGCCACTCCATGGCCAGTGAATCAGTTTCGGACAGGTAGCTTTCGGGGAACCCCCCACGCAGCCACAACGTTTGAATTTCTTCCCGCCTAGTGGCGGGCACTTCTAGTACGTTCAGGCCAGCCAGCTCGATATAGCTGATACGTCCTGCAAGACTCTCCGAGGATTGCCTGAGTAAATCCATAGAAGCCGACCCCAAAAGCAGGTATTGCTCGCCTTTACGTCCGGCCCGCCTATTTTTATCAATCAGGCCACGCAACACCATGAACAAATCGGGAGCACGCTGTATTTCATCCACAATAACAAGTTTGTCTCGATGCAAAGACAAAAAGGCCGAGGGGTCGCTTAATTTCAATAAATCTTCAGGGGCTTCAAGGTCGAGATAAAGCGTTGACCGACGTTGAACGATTGTTTGTGCGAGCGTTGTTTTGCCTACCTGCCGTGGCCCCAACAGGGCAACGGCAGGTGTATACCGCAAAGTTTGCTCAAGTTTGTCTGTCATCCATCTTTTTATCATACCTTGCATTTTCGTATACTAGTTCCGAAATTGCAAGGTAGAAACGACCAGAAACACCCACCTAAATTGTCAAAATCCCCAATGGTAAGTTTAAATTGATTTCAGAGAAAAATAGAATAGAAAGGTAGCGTGGATTAAGCGCAGCGAATCCACCGGAACAAGCGTTGAAAACCCATGAATCCACCCTGGCCTTGCCGTTATTTCAATGCGATACTGGCACGTTATTACATCACCATGGCGGATGTGGATTCGCTACGCTTAATCCACGCTACCCAGGGAGATGACGCGTTATTTTTTAATGATTTTCCCTGAAATCAGTTTAAGCTTACCCCAATGGTCCCCAATTTACATGCTCGACGTTTCCATCGGTATAATCAATTTTTGTCCGACTCGAATATAATCTTTCGAAGACAAATGATTGAGATCACGAATCAATGTCAAGCTCACGGAATACCGTTGAGCAATGGTTGATAGGGTATCCCCTTTGAGAATGGTGTGAGTACGATCGATCGCGGCTAGGTGAGTACCTGGTGGCGCATTGTTTTGGAAATACTGGCGAATTCCGATCATGATTGAGCGGGCCAAACGTGTTTGGTAAGCCTGATTGTTTAAGCGCTTTTCTTCTTGTGGGTTACTGATGAATGCTGTTTCGACTAACATTGAGGGAATATCTGGAGATTTTAACACCATAAAGCCCGCATGCTGTACGTTATGTTTATGGACTGGACCCACCTTGCGAATTTCAGACAGCACTTGTTGGGCGATGCGAGTGCTGACATCAATGGTACCGGTCAGTGATAAATCCAGCAACACATCCACTAGCACATCTTCTTTGTTTTCCAGGCTGACGCCGCCGACTAAATCCGAGGCATTTTCTTGTTGCGCTAACCAACGTGAGGCATCATCACTGTCATTGTTTAATGATAAAACATACACAGACGAGCCTTTCACCGAGCGATCTTTAAAGGCATCCGCATGGATCGAAACAAATAAATCCGCCCTCTTTTCGCGGGCGAATTTTCTGCGTTCATTGAGTGTGACATAATAATCACTATTACGTACCATCACTGCCTTCATGCCTTTTTGCGCATCAATCAAACGCGCCAATTTTTTAGCTATTTTTAGCACAACATGTTTTTCTTTTGTTCCACGCCGTCCCTCCGCTCCAGGGTCTTCACCGCCATGTCCCGCATCCACGGCGATGACAATATCTCGCAATCCGGATGATGGTTTTTTGGCGAGCGTTTGAGGTATAGCTGGCAGATGCTTGATCGATGGATTTTTCATTTCCAGCACCACTCGATAGCCATATTTTTTATTCGGTTGCCAAACACGCATTTTGTGGTCCACCAATTTGTCCATATCTAAAACAACGCGCAGGTTATTTTTTTGGCGGATTGCGGTTCTAATGTTTTTAATAAACGCATGCGGCTGATTTATTTTGGGTATACGCGTTGACAATTGGGTATTTTTGAAATCTACCACAATGCGTTTTGGATTCTTTAAAGTAAACAACTCATACTTCATTTGTTTAGAGACTTCAAAAATCAGGCGGGAATATTCAGGCGACGTTCGCAAACGAATATTATTAATATCTGAAAATGATTTTGCCCACGCCATACTGTCAATCAGCAAAGATAGAACAACAAACAACAATACATGAAATTTTTGTTTTATCATAAGACCACTATTTTCAATTTTTCCGAGTATTAAATACTATGTGGCTAAAATTTAGCCCGGCAAATATTCAGGATAATTTTAAATCCATCAGGATAGTTCATTTTCTCTTGGCAAACTGAGTCTTAACGATGGCTTGTTGAGAAATATATCGGTGATGATCCCAGATTGTTAACAAAACGACCAGGCTTGGTCTGCAATCATCAGGGAAATAAATTCATCACCATGGCGGCTTTTTGATTCAATGTCAATATGCCGGCGTTCACCACCATCATCGTAAGCAAGGGTGATAATAATATCGCTTTCAGGTAAAAATCCAAAGCCACGTACTGGCCATTCGACTAAAAATACAGCATTGTCGTGAAAATAATCTCTGATGCCGATATATTCCAATTCCTCTGGCGAGCCCAAGCGGTATAAATCAAAATGATAAATATCTCGATCGATCAGATGATAGGGTTCCACCAAAGTATAGGTGGGACTTTTCACATTGGCGGTATATCCTAATGCGCTCAAGAATCCTTTGACTAACGTTGTTTTACCGGTACCTAACTCACCGTTTAAAAAAATGACCAGATGCCGAGGGCAATATTTAGCGAGTTGTCCGGCTAAGGCCAGCATATCCGTTTCACTTTCGATAAAAAAATTGATTTTACTGGTCACAGCCACTGTTCACCATTCACCAAACTTCGCACCACCGGCAGTAAATCCGTGGCTAACATTCCTCGCTGACCGCATGTTTCGGCAACCCGATCGCCTGCTTTTGCATGTAGCATCACCGCAAAACTAGCCACATTAATTAACCCCAGCGACTGATGCAGTGACTGGCCAAGCAATCCACCTAACATACCGCTTAAAATATCTCCCATGCCGCCACTGGCCATGCCCGGATTACCGGCATCACAGACATTGCTGGCTTGCCCATCGCCGACTATACTCCCCGCCCCTTTTAATACAACCACGCCACCATAACGAGCTTGTAATTGTGTCACCGCCGCAAATCGATGTTGTTGTATCTGTGAGCTTGTGCATGCCAGCAAAGCCGCCGCCTCTCCTGGATGTGGTGTCAGTATCCAAGATGAGCGCTTTATCGCCTTTTGTTGTGCTAACAACAAGAGTGCATCGGCATCAATAATTAGCGGTAAACGGCTGTGAATGGCTTGATTAAAAAGTGCCTTGGCCCATTGATCTTGCCCTAAACCGGGACCCAGCACAATCACATCGGCGCGTTCCAACAAAGCCTCTAACGACTGAGATGAATGAAAACCGTGGGTCATGATTTCAGGCTGCGCCGCATTGGCAAAATTCGCATGGTTGGCATGGGTCACCACAGAAACCCGCCCTGCCCCAATCCGAGCGGCGGCCATCGCCGCCATCATAATCGCGCCGACCATGCCTTGATTACCGCCCAATAATAAGACGTGACCAAAACGCCCTTTATGTGAATTTTTTTGCCGGGTAGCTAAAGGATTGATCAGTGTCTCGGCGGCTAAACGGGTGCATGTGCTAGGTACTTCAGCATAGACTTCAGGCGGCACCGATAAATCATTAAAAACAATTTGACCACGATAATCCGGCCCCCAAGCTGTGAACAAGCCTTGTTTAAGACCAATAAAACTGATGGTAACGGTGGCCCGTATGGCAATCGCCATGACCTCTCCGGTATCCGCCTGTAAACCGGACGGAATATCAAGGGCCAATACCGGCTTATTACTGTCATTAATGTCAGAAATCGCCGCCGCCCAAGGCCCGCTGACATCTCGATCCAGGCCAGTCCCGAATATTCCATCAACAATTAAGTCAAACTCATGCAAAGTCTGATTGCCATAAGTTTGAGCAACGATGCTGGTTTGCTCCATTTCTTGTCTAGCACGCAGTGCATCACCTTGTTGCCGATGTGTCTGTCCTAACTGATATACCGTCACTTGCAATCCGGCTTGTTGAGCCAGACGAGCATACACATAACCATCACCTGCGTTATTACCTAAACCGCAAAAAACAGCAATTCGTCTCACCGCTGGCCAATGGACTAATGTGCAGTCAAATGCGCTTTGCGCGGCACGGGTCATTAAAGTATAACCCGGGATCGAAAATTTTTGGATGGCAATACGATCGAGTTCACGTACTTGCTGGGCTGTATAAAGAGTCGTTGGTAATGACATAATAAACCACAAATTGATTAAATTAACTAAGAGTCCTTTTACATTATAAGCAATACTTGCGCTATCGTAAAATAAGTCAACGACCCGGCCCTGAAAGAACGACGCTTGAATAAGCTTGAACTGACCAGCCTAAGGAATGGGCGACGCAATCACTTCCCTGTAATGCCCCTGAATAATCAATCCATATCGACGTATCTACCAAACTCGCCATTAATGGCGAGTTCGGATATCATCGAGGTCAATATCTAAATCAATTTTTCCTTTAAAATCCTTTAGACTAGAAATTTTTGATTTCCTTATCAATTCTTCCAAGGCCAATACAATGACTCCGGTTTTTGTGTCAGTATGGGTTGCCTTCATTGCTTCGTTCAGTAAATCCTCGGGTAGATTGAGAGTCGTTCGCATATTTACCTTCTCAATTTAATGCATACGATATTATAATTATTTACTTTTTATAAACCTATGCTCTCTCATTTTCCATTATTTAAATGAACAACATAGCTAGTTAATTGACTAAAACTAACAGGTTAGCCGACTGAAGACTACCCATGAACTAATCCGAGTGCGAACGGATCATCGAGACAGTCAACGAGCTGGCCCATAGCGACCTGTCACCGAGTAAAATCGTTTCATTGTGACCAGGTTATCTTGATTTTTAAACGTTAGGCAACGCCGCTGTTTTTATGACAACACACGATAAGAATATCAACTTGACTGAACTCAAAAAAAAAATTCAGTCTTGGAGCGATGAATTAGGATTTAACAAAATAGGCATTAGTCATATCGATCTGCCGCTTGCTGAAAATCGACTCAACCAGTGGTTACAGTCGAAATATCACGGCACCATGCAGTATATGGAAAAACACGGTAGCAAACGTTCGCGACCCAATGAATTGTTGCCAGGCACGCTCAGCATTATCAGCGTGCGTATGGATTATTGGCCCGAACCCAGTCTCGATCCTTGGCAAGTGTTAGCTAATCCCGAGCTTGCCTATATTTCGCGTTATGCGCTGGGACGTGATTATCACAAAGTACTCAAAAAGCGTTTGCAACAATTGGCGCATCGCCTCGGTGACATTATTGGCGATTTTGGCTATCGTGTTTTTGTTGATAGCGCCCCGGTATTAGAAAAACCTATTGCTGAACAAGCGGGCTTGGGCTGGATTGGCAAACATACTAATTTACTCAGCCGTGACAGTGGCTCTTGGTTTTTTTTAGGGGAAATTTATACCGATCTTGCCTTGCCTGCGGATCAAGCGATGGAAAAACATTGTGGCACTTGCCAGGCTTGTATCGATATCTGCCCGACCAAGGCAATTATCGCCCCGTTCCAACTCGATGCCCGATTATGTATTTCCTATTTAACCATCGAATATAAAGGCGTCATTCCCCAAACACTTAGAGCGATGATGGGGAATCGGATTTATGGATGTGATGATTGCCAGTTAGTTTGTCCTTGGAATCGCTTTGCTTCAGTCACTGCCGAAGCCGATTTTCAAACCCGGCATCGTTTGGATCACGTGTCTTTAATTGACTTATTTCAATGGTCTGAAACGGTATTTTTACGCAACACCGAAGGCTCTGCCATGCGGCGGGTGGGTTATGAATGCTGGTTGCGTAATATTGCCATTGCCATGGGTAATGCGCCACCACATTCGAAAATTCTGCAAGTACTGACCCAGCGCTTGCCAACCGTGAGTGCTTTAGTGCAGGAACACATCCAGTGGGCCATTGAACAACAAGTATAGATCTGGCCGTTGATATCCAGTCGAGTTTAGGATATGCCCAAACTCTGAGCCTTCAGCCAGCGACTCAATTCTCACCCCTTTAAAAAATGGCGTCGATAATGGCGCAGTTCCTCAATCGATTCTTTGATATCATCTAAGGCTAAATGGATTGATTTTTTTTGCACCCCGGCGAATACTTCGGGTGCCCAACGGCGAGCCAGTTCTTTAATGGTACTCACATCAATATTGCGATAATGGAAAAAACGCTCTAATTCGGGCATATGCCGATATAAAAAACGTCGATCCTGACAAATACTGTTGCCACACATGGGAGAAATACCAGGGGCAAGATAAGCTGCACAAAAATCTAGCGTTTGCTGACAGGCCATGACTTCTGTTATGGTACTGCTACGCACTCGGTCAATTAAACCCGATTCTCCATGGTGCTTGGTATTCCAAGCATCCATCGCATTGATGGTGTCATCATGTTGGTGGATTGCCAACATCGGCCCTTCTGCGAGCAGGTTCAAATTTTTATCGGTAATGATGGTCGCAATTTCGATAATTTGATCAACATCTGGGTTCAGACCTGTCATTTCTAGATCGATCCAAATTAAATGGCTGGTTTGTTGTTGGTTCATGTACTTGGTCCATGATTGATGATGTTGAACGATGGAAACGTTAATCCTGCTGATGGCAACGGCTGTCTATCTTATATATATAATAGTGTAATGCAAATAACTGGCGCTTTTTAATATCACTTATGGCTAAACGTTCACTGACTCGCCGACAAAGCTGGCGAGCAAAAAAAGTACAAGATGAGCGAATCCAACGCGCCCAAAAGAAATTAACAGCCATCGACGAAGATACTCTATCTCCGCCCGAGCAAGCACTGGTCATTGCCAATTATGGCGTGCATATCCTGGTGGAAACCCAGGCCAAGCAAACATTAAAATGCTTTTGTCGCCAAAATATTGGCGACATTATCTGTGGAGACCATGTGATTGTGCAAGCGCAGAGCGATGATAGTGGTGTAGTCACTGCGATTTTACCGAAAAAATCATTGCTTGCCCGCCCCATTGCCCAAGGGTCACCCAAACCTGTCGCGGCCAATGTGGATCAAATTATTATTGTCAGTGCCGCTCATCCGAAACTGGATCTGCTATTAATTGATCGATACCTCGTCACCATCGAATTGGCTGATATCACGCCGATAATAATGGTCACCAAACTGGATTTATTGTCAGCCGACAAAAAACGCGCATTAGAAAAAAGCTTATCGCTTTATTCCGCATTAGGCTATCCATTGTTTTATTACTCACCTAACCTCAAACAGGGCATCGAACAACTACAAGCCCAGCTCGATAACAAAGTCAGTATTTTGGTTGGGCAATCCGGGGTGGGTAAATCCTCAACGATTAAAAGTTTGTTACCCGAGCAAAATATCAAAATAAACCAAGTATCAATGAGAACCGGGCTAGGCCAACATACCACCAGCGCTTCCCAGTACTACCATTTATCTCATGGGGGGGCAATCATCGATTCGCCCGGTGTGAGAGATTTTGGACTTTGGCATATTCCTGACAATAAAATAGCCTGGGGATTTCGCGAATTCCGTGCTTTAATGGGACGATGTAAATTCAGTAATTGCCGCCACGAGCAAGAGCCTCAATGTGCTTTTCAAGCCGCCGTTAAAGACGGTCAAGCTAGCCAAACGCGATTAAACCACTTGCAGTGGCTAGCGCAAGGTTATCAAGTGAAAAAATATTAAAACGGTTTCAGGATAAAATACGTTTAATTTGTGCAATTTCATCGGAGGCTTCCTCAAGCAATTCAATACTTGAGCTAGGCCCTAGACTGAACACCGGAAATTTTTTAAACGCGGGGACTTGATCTAGCACAGGTCGATCTTTTATATTTTTATCGCTGAATGAGGCATGAATTTGAGCAATTAACACAATATCACATAAATCAGGTTCCGGACTTGGGTTTCTCTGCCATTGTTCCGCTTCCCTCGCGACCATTAAAAACGCGTCATCAATACCCCAGTCCAGTAAAATCAGTTCCCCTAAGGGACCACGTAATTGCGCCAATAATTCAGTCTGTGTGTTTTCATCCACACCAAGTTGATCTGCATGATTTTCCATGTAAGCAAGAAAGGGTAATACACCGATATCATGCACAATACCGGCTAACATCGCCCGGTCAGGATCGAAACCCAAGCTAATACGAGCTAATACAAAACTGATGGCAGCCACTTTGACACTATGGTTCCAAACACTTTCTGTTTGTCGTCTAATTTTTGAATTTTTGGCAGTAAACAACCGCTTTAATGCAAAACTGGTCACCAAATTGCGCGTCACATTAAGCCCTATTCGGCTAATGGCATCGCTGCAATGTTGAACGGATCGCCCACCGCGATACATGGGACTATTGGCAATTTGGATGATGCGTCCCGCGAGCGGAATATCAGACTGGATAATTTTAGCAATGTCATCGATTTCGAGATCTTGTTCGTCAATGGCTTTTTTGACACGCAACGCGATATCCGGCAACGCAGGTAACTGCAGTTTACCTTCATCCAACAACCACTTAATATCGTTAAATACTTGATTATGAGATACCACTTGGGTCAAATCCTTTTGTGTACTCGCGGATTAAAATGAATATATTTCTTTTGGGTGCAAAACGGGTGACGAGAAACCCGTCGTCAATAAACCAAATTTAGCCAGGGTTTACATGATTGCACGAGCACACAATGCCATTAAAGCCCCTGGAAAAATACCCAATAACAAGATCGCAAAACCATTGACACTAAGGATCGCTTGCAAATCAAAATTCGCACGGATGGCTGGTGCCTGCTCGTCAGGTTTATCAAAATACATCAGCTTAATGATACGTAGATAATAAAATGCCCCGACAATCGAGAATATCACGGCCACCACCGCCAACCAAGTATAACCCGCTTCAACCACCGCTTGCAGCACCGCAAGCTTGGCATAAAACCCAAGCAGTGGAGGAATGCCTGCCATGGAAAGCATTAAAATTAGCATGACCGCCGCAAACCATGGGCTACGATCACTGAGGCCCTTAAAATCATTAAGCTGATCAGCTTCATCATCTTTTCGACTGAGTAAAATAATGATACCAAAACCACCTAAGCTCATGAGTGCATAGACGATGGTATAAAACATGGCGCTGGAATAACCATTCGCTGTGGCTGCCAAAATACCTAAAAACAAAAAACCCATGTGAGCAATCGTTGAATACGCCAACATACGTTTGATATTCGTTTGCGCAATCGCCACCACATTGCCAACCACCATGGATAATACTGCCAGGATAACGATCATATCTTGCCAATAAAAATGCAAGTCACCTAATCCTTCGACTAATAAACGCATCACCATGGCAAAACCGGCTAATTTAGGTGCCGTGCTAATATATAAAGTAACGGCGGTGGGTGCGCCATGATAAACATCCGGGACCCACATATGAAACGGGACCGCGCCTAGCTTAAACGCTAAGCCGACAATCACAAATACGGTACCCATGAGCAACACCATGTCTTTGCTATTGGTGGTTGTCGCAATAAACTCGCCCACGGTGTGTAGGTCGAGACTGCCTGTGGCACCATAAATCAATGACATGCCGTATAACAGCATGCCTGAAGCTAGGGCGCCTAAAACAAAATATTTCATCGCGGCTTCAGTGGCCACTTTGGAGTCTCGTTGCAAAGCCACTAAAGCATAGAGGCTTAATGACAACAGCTCTAAACCGAGGTACAAACTAATCAGGTTATGGGCAGAGACCATGACCATCATGCCCAGCGTGCCAAATAAGGCTAAAACAAAAAATTCACCACGAAATAATGATCGCTGTATTAAATATTCACGCGAATAAATCAATGTCACTGCCACGATTAAATAAATAAACATTTTTAATACGACACTCATGCTATCGTTCACAAAGGTGCCCGATAACACCACCTCTGGTGAGCTTGGGCTACCTGCATAGGTCAGCATGGCGGTCACGACTAAGGTCATCAGTGATAACACATAGGTGATAATGCGAGCGGTCTCTGTCAAATAAAGATCAATCACTAAAATGATACACACCATACTTAACAAAAAAATCTCGGGTATCAGCGGTGCAAATTCAGATAGTTCAACGGTCATCTTAACGTTCTCTTGATAGGATTATAGTTTTGGGTTCGCGATATGTGCCACCAAATTTTCTACCGAGGCATGTATGACGTCCATTAACGGATTTGGCCATATCCCCACCAATAACACCAAAGCAGCCAAACTACCAAGCACGAAAATCTCTCGATGATTGACATCTTTTAATGCCGCCACTCGCTCATTGGCCACCTCACCGAACACCACACGCTTGACCATCCATAAAGTATAGGCGGCCCCGATAATCAGTGTTAATGCCGCGGTAAAAGCTAACCAAAAATTCGCTTTCATGGCGGCAAGTATCACCAGAAACTCACCGACAAAGGCCGAAGTGCCGGGTAAACCGGCATTTGCCATGGCAAAAAACACAACAAAAGCCGCAAAAATCGGCATGGTATTCGCCACACCACCATAATCACTAATTTGGCGACTATGCATGCGATCGTATAAAACACCGATACAGAGGAATAAGGCACCCGAAACAAAACCATGAGAGATCATTTGCACAATCGCCCCTTCTATTCCCATCGCACCACCTTGGGCACTGCCGGTGTTATCAACAATGGTAAAAATCAGAAAAAAGCCTAAGGTCACAAATCCCATGTGAGAAATTGAAGAATACGCAATCAGTTTTTTCATGTCTTTTTGCGCCAATGCGACAAACCCAATATAAACAATGGCAATGAGTGACAGCACAATGATCAACCAATCCAGCTCGTTACTGGCCGCTGGCGTGATTGGCAAACTAAATCGTAGAAAGCCATAAGCCCCCATTTTCAGCATAATCGCGGCCAGGATGACGGATCCGCCCGTGGGTGCTTCCACGTGAGCATCAGGCAACCAAGTGTGTACTGGCCACATCGGTACTTTCACCGCAAAAGCGATCAAAAAGGCTAAAAAGATCCATATCTGTTCATTCATACTTAGCGGCATGGCATGAAAATCTAGAATCGAAAAACTGCCACTTTCCGTTTGGGTGTACATGTATATCAGTGCCACCAGCATAAAGACCGAACCTAAAAAGGTATAGAGGAAAAACTTGATGCTGGCATAGACTCGGCGCTCACCGCCCCAGATGCCGATAATCAAAAACATCGGGACCAGCATGGCTTCCCACCACACATAGAACAAGATGGAGTCCAAGGCTGAAAACACACCAATCATGAGACCTTCCATGATCAGGAAGCAACCCATGTACTGAGCAACTTTGGTTTTGATCGATTCCCATCCGGCAATGACAACCAATACGCTGGTGAATGACGTTAACAAAATGAGCGGCATGGAAATACCATCGACACCCAAATGATAATGAATATTAAGCAATGGAATCCAGCTGGCTTTTTCCACGAACTGCATTTGAAAGGTCTGGGTATCAAACAGCGTAAATAACGGCAGGGTAATCAAAAAAGTCAATCCCGCAATCATCAGGGAAAACCACCGTGTTAGCGTAGGACGATTGGCATTGCCAGATAACAACACAAAAGTGCCACCTAAAATAGGCAGCCAAATTGCGAAACTTAGTAACGGAAAATCAGCAAACATTCAACAAATTCCTTGGTCCGGTTTTACCTAGATCTTGCGGTCGATGATACGCACGTGGCATTGACGCCCTTCGGGTACAGACGCTTGCCTCGTATTGCGATATTAAAATTTTCGGAAATCACAATAAGGATTCTACTCGAATTTTTATTCGCTCTACGCATCAATATCTTGTACCCTGCCTGCACGGTCATACGCAGAATATAGGTATTTTTAGACGAAAAATATCCAGGTCAATAAACCTGACAAACCTATGATCATAGCAAACGCATAATGATATAAATAACCCGTTTGCAAACGCCTTGCAATGGTCGCTGTCCAGCCCACCAAGTTGGCGGTGCCATTCACACATAAACCGTCGATTAATTTAACATCCCCAATCTTCCAGAAACCGTTGCCAATGCCACGGCTGCCGCCGGCAAAAACGGTATCGTTAAAATCATCGAAGCCATACTTTTTATCCAAGATACGGTAAACCATGGATAGTTTTTGTTTCGCTAAGCTGGCAATTTCCGGTTTAACCATATAAATGTAATAAGCGACGCCAACGCCTGCGACGGCTAACCACAGGGCCGGTGTCAAAAATGCGTGCAAAATAAAACTAAAAGGACCACTGTAAGTTTCGCCGAGTTGCTGCAACACATCGTGCGCTGGCAGTACAAAAATAGTATCGCCAAAATACTCACCAAATAGCATGGGACCAATGGCAAAACCCACTAGCACCGACGGAATGGCCAGTAAGATTAACGGAATCGTCACCACTTTGGGGCTTTCATGCAAGTGGGCGCGAGTGTGTTCATCCATCCGCTCCTTACCATGAAATACGAGGAAAAACAGGCGGAAGCTATACAGCGCCGTAATAAATACACCGAGCAAAACGGCATAATACGCAAACGTGGCGCCCGGAATCGTCGAGTACCCCACCGCTTCGATAATGCCATCTTTTGAGAAGAAACCCGCCATCCCCGGAAAACCAATCAAGGCTAACGAACCAATCAAAAAAGTCCAATAAGTAATGGGCATATATTTCTTTAAACCGCCCATTTTGCGAATATCCTGTTCATGGTGCATCGCGATAATGACTGAGCCGGCCGCTAAAAATAACAAGGCTTTGAAAAACGCATGGGTCATCAGATGAAACATACCCGCCGCATAGGCCGACGCGCCTAATGCCACCACCATATAACCTAATTGAGAGAGTGTAGAATAGGCGACCACGCGTTTAATATCATTTTGCACGAGCCCTAAACAACCCATAAAGAAAGCGGTCAATGCCCCAATGACTAACACAACACTTAAGGCCATTTCAGAATATTCAAATAATGGTGACATCCGCGCTACCATAAACACCCCAGCCGTGACCATGGTCGCCGCGTGAATCAATGCAGATATCGGTGTTGGACCTTCCATGGAATCGGGTAACCATACGTGCAGGGGCACTTGTGCGGATTTGCCCATCGCCCCGATGAATAACAAAATACACAGCAAGGTCAGCACCGACCACTCAACTCCTGGGTAGATCTCGATGGTCACCTCTGACATCACCGCCGCTGACTGGAATACATCCGCATAATCCATGCTATTGAAATACACCAAGATCAAGGCGATCCCCAAGATGAAGCCAAAATCGCCGACTCGGTTGACAATAAATGCTTTTAAATTGGCATAAATCGCGGTTTCTTTTTTATACCAAAAACCAATTAATAAATAAGAAACTAAACCAACGGCTTCCCATCCAAAAAACAATTGCATGAAGTTATTGGACATGACCAACATCAACATGGAAAAGGTGAACAACGAAATATAACAGAAAAAACGCTGGTATCCCGGATCATCTTTCATATAACCGATAGTATAGATATGTACCATCAAGGAAACAAAAGTCACCACCATCATCATCAGGGCTGATAGTTTATCAATTAAAAAACCGACCTCGAAGGTAATGCCATCACTGACCAACCAGGTATATACTGCTCCGTTAAATGGTTCCGCCTCTCCCCATTGGATTTGGATGAAGACAAAGAGTGAAAGGATAAATGAGATACCCACGCCAATATTGGTCACCCAATGGGCGCCAGCACGTCCAATTTTTCGGCCAAATAATCCAGCGATAATAGCACCGAACAGTGGCGCGAGTATGATTGTTATATATATGTTTTCCATGCGGCTTATCCGTTATTACCCTTTTAGCAAATCTAAATCATCCACGTTAATTGTGCCTCTATTTCTAAATAACACGACCAGGATTGCCAAGCCAATGGCCGCTTCTGCCGCCGCCACTGTGAGGATAAAGAAGACAAAAATTTGGCCTTGGGCATCGCCGAGATAATGAGAAAAAGCGACGAAATTTATATTAACCGCTAATAACATCAATTCGATGGACATCAATAGGATAATGACATTTTTCCTATTTAGAAAAATCCCCGCGATACTGATGCAAAATAAAATCGCAGCTAAAATCAAATAATGTGATAGTGGAACCATTATTCCTCCGGCAATGAATGGGCAAAGCCTGAATGTTGCAGGGCCTTGCTTGTTTGGATCAAAGATGATTCCATTTATGGTTTTTCATCCGCGTTCATTTTAACAAGTTTGACACGATCGCGACGCTTCACTTTCACTTGTTGCTCCGGTGAGATATATTTGGGTTGACGCTTGGTACGCAAGGTCAACGCAATGGCGGCAATAATCGCGACCAACAAAATCACCGCTGCAATCTCAAACGGATAGACATAGGTGGTATATAAAAGGCGGCCAAGTTCCTTGGTATTGCTATAGCCCTCCGCTTGCCCCGCCGGATCCGCGATCACATCCAGCCCAAACCGTTCCGGCCCAACGATGATGGCCATTTCAACCATTAACACCAGTGCAATGAGTCCCCCAACGGGCAAATATTTAGCAAAGCCCTCTTTTAACTGGGCAAGATCGACATCAAGCATCATGATCACGAACAAAAACAGCACCATCACTGCACCGACATAAACCAATATCAACGTCACCGCTAAAAATTCAGCTTCCAGCAATAGCCATAAACCCGCGCACACCACAAACGCTAACACTAAAAACAAGGCCGCTTTTACCGGGTTGCGTATGGTGATCACCATCAAGCTGGCTAAAACCAGTATTACAGCAAAACCATAAAAAATTAAAAGTTCTACAGTCATGAAATCATTTCCATCGTTATGTTAGCGATATGGCGCATCAAGCTGACGATCTGCCGCAATTTCTGCTTCATATTTATCTCCGATCGCGAGTAATTTCGCCTTGTCCATGATGCCTTCTTCTCGCGTCTCAAATATATATTCAAACTCACGCGTTTCCACTATTGAGTCAACGGGGCACGATTCTTCACAAAATCCACAATAGATGCACTTAAACAGATCAATATCATATTTTGTGGTTCGTCGGGTGCCATCTTCCCGTTTTTCGGATTCGATGGTAATGGCTAAGGCCGGACAAACGGCTTCGCATAACTTGCAGGCAATACAGCGCTCTTCTCCATTAGGATAGCGACGTAAGGCATGCAATCCCCGAAAACGATAAGATTGCGGGGTTTTTTCTTCGGGATATTGTACGGTTATTTTTTTAGCGAACAAATATTTTCCCGTCAGTTTCATCCCTTTCAATAACTCCCAAAGGAACAGGCTTTTTATATAACTCAATATCGTGCTCATTAGCCGATCCTCTTATTTAATCAAACCAGGGTCCAACGTTTTGTAAGATAGCCGCTCCCACGACCAACAACCAAACAATGGTAATTGGAATAAATATTTTCCATCCTAAACGCATAATTTGATCGTATCGATAACGTGGAAATGTTGCCCTGAACCATAAAAACAAAAATAGTAAAACTGTTGTTTTAGCCAGCAACCATAACAGGCCCGGCACCCAGGAAAAAAGTCCTTCCAACACAGGAATGCCCTGAAAAGGTGATAACCAGCCCCCTAAAAACATTAAGGCTGTTAATAATGAAATGAGAATCATGTTGGCATATTCTGCCAGGAAAAACACCGAGAACGTCATGGCTGAATATTCAACATGGAAGCCAGCCACAATCTCTGATTCACCTTCCGCGACATCGAAGGGGGCGCGATTGGTCTCTGCCAGGCCGGAAATAAAATAAATTAGAAACAGCGGCAACAACGGTAACCAGAACCAGTGTAACAAGCTGCCATCTTGTTTCAGCACAATCTCGGTGAGATTCAAACTACCGCCGGCGAGCAACACCCCAACCAGGGCAAACCCCATGGCAATTTCATAGGACACGATTTGTGCGGCCGAACGTAAGGCACCGAGAAAGGCATATTTGGAGTTTGATGCCCAACCGGCAATAATGACGCCATAAACCCCCATGGATGTCACTGCCAGAATATATAATAAGCCGGCATCCATATCGGACAGCACCATCCCCTCATCAAACGGCACGACGGCCCAGGCAGCGATGGCCGGGACAAAGGTCAATACCGGCGCAATAATAAATAGAAACCGATTGGCATTCGTGGGGATAATAGTTTCTTTCAACATCAGTTTAATGCCATCAGCAATTGGCTGTAACAAACCACGCGGCCCAACCCGGTTCGGCCCAATCCGTACTTGGATATAGCCGATCACTTTTCTTTCCGCGAGGGTAATATAGGCGACCGCCAGCATAATCGGTATGACGATGGCCAGTATTTTAATAATGATCAGTAGCAGGGTTTGCACTCCTTCCGGAAAAATCGAAAGGATGTTTTGTATTATTTCAAGCATGCAGTGCTCTCACGATTCGGTTTTTCATTGTCCATCAAGCCTTTAATAATTCAACCTCATCAAAAGGTGAGCCTAAACTTAAATTTGCCGTGATGGCTGTTGACAAATATACACACATATCCGGCACCCGCCCATCGATTTCTAGCGGTAATGTCACCTCTCCACCCGCTTGACGAAGCTTGGCTTGACTCGCTTCTGACAAACCGGCTTGCTTGGCAGTAGATGCACTGAGGCGTATTTTGCCTAGCTGCGTAACATCAGCGGTTTGTTGCAATGGCTGTGATCGCCGAACCAAACTATCGGTGGCATAAATCGGCAAATCACCAATGCGTTGATAGCCTTGATGAGTAGCTAAGGCATTGGATACCGGAAATGCGCCATGATCGCCTGACGTCGAATCCCCCATTTGATTTTTCAGCTCAGTATATACCTCTTGACAAGACATATATTCAAAGCCATCTAGCTCGCAAAGATTGCCCATCACTCGCAACACCTTCCAAGCGGGCCGCGCTTCCCCAACGGGTTTGAGCGCCCCTTCAAATGATTGCCAACGTCCTTCACAATTTACCAAGGTACCGGCAGTTTCAGTAAACGCGGCGATGGGCAATAACACATCGGCATACTGCTTCATCTCATCCGTGACATAAGATGACAGTGACACGACAAACGAGGCTTTATCGAGCGCCTGTCGCGCATTGCTGGCGTGTAAACTATCAAACTCAGGTTCAACGCCAAGCAACACATAGGCCTTTAGCGACTCAGCCAACATCGCATGAGCACTTAACCCAGGATCCTTAACGGCGGCGCCACTCGCCATACGATGCGGTACCATGCCAGCCAGCCAAGCGCCGGAGGTGTTGGCACCATCGTGTAAAATAGCCAACCGACTTTGGGACAATTGAGCCACCGCCTGGGAAAGGGCTAGCAAGTTGCTATATTGCGGGTGCATGCTGGCTTGGATACCGATGATTATCAGGCTATCTTCAGCGTCCAATAAATCTTGCGCCATGGCTTGCTGTTCTGCCTGGCAAGTGGCCGATTTAACAAGCGAGCTGATCTCATCAGACAATGCTTGTTTGGTGGTGCCCGCTAGTGCTTTGACAACACCGGCTAAATTAGCCAGCATTTCCGTCGGTGGGACAATTTGTTTTTGTGCTACCTCAAAATGAAAATCATAATCTACTGCATTAATCAGCGATAGCTTGGCACCTTCGAGAGCGGCTTTGCGCAAGCGATGCGCTAAAATAGGCTGGTCTTTTCTGATATTGGAACCAATCAGTAACGCCGCTCCGAGTTGGTCGATGCTTTCAATCGGGATGGCTAATCCAGGAAAACCATGAATCGCCGCTTGATAAGCCACATCGGCTTGGCGTAATCGGTGATCAATATTTTGGCAATCTAAACCGCGTGCCAATTTTTGCATTAAATAATATTCTTCCAGTGTTGCATTTGGCGAGGCTAAAAAGCCCATTTGCGCGGCGCCATACTCACCCGCGATTTTTCTCAGGCCGTCACAAGCCGCCGCCAGCGCCGTCTCCCAATCGGTTTCCCGCCAACCATTCGCGTCTTTCAACATAGGCTGGCTTAATCGATCATCACTGTATAGGCCTTCATAACTAAAGCGATCACGATCCGATATCCAGGTTTCATTGACGGTTTCGTTATCATGAGGGACGACCCGCAATACTCGCTGGTTATGCACGTGCAAACAGATATTTGAACCCACATTATCATGCGGGGCAATGGTGCGCTGTTGGCGCATTTCCCAGGCACGGGCAGAAAAACGAAAAGGTTTTGAAGTTAACGCACCAACTGGGCATAAATCAATCATGTTGCCTGATAACTCAGAATCAATGGTGGCTTCCACATAGGTACCAATCTCCATGTGTTCGCCCCGCCCAGTCGCCCCTAATTCTTTAATGCCCGCAATTTCATCACCAAAACGAACACAACGGGTACAATGAATACAGCGGGTCATCTCGGTAGAAATCAATGGGCCTAAATCTTTATCGGCAACGACACGTTTTTTCTCGGTGTAACGTGTGATATCGCGACCATAACCCATGGCCACATCCTGCAGCTCGCACTCGCCGCCTTGATCGCAGATGGGGCAATCGAGCGGATGATTAATTAACAAAAACTCCATGACGCCTGTTTGTGCGGACACCGCGCTTGCCGAACGAGTGAATATTTTCATTCCCTCAGTGACCGGTGTTGCACAAGCCGGTAATGGCTTGCGTGCTTTGTCAACTTCAATGAGGCACATGCGGCAATTGGCGGCGACGGATAATTTTTTGTGGTAACAAAAACGTGGGATAAAAACCCCGGCAGCATCCGCTGCCTCTATCACCATCGAGCCACCTTTAGCCCGTACGAGTTTACCGTTTATTTCTATATTAACCATGTTTTATTGAATCTCGTTCAGTACGGCTGATCGCTAACAAACCGACAGGTATCACAATATACATACTTAAGAGACACCGACCATACATTTTTTATGATCAATGTGATATTGAAATTCGTCTCGATAATGCTCGATAAAACTCGCCACCGGTAAAGCGGCCGCATCGCCTAAGGCACAAATGGTGTGACCTTCAATTTTCTTGGCAACATCGGTTAACAGATCTAGGTCTGCATTTTTACCTTGACCATGTTCGATACGATGTACCACTCGGGATAACCAGCCGGTTCCTTCCCGACAAGGTGTGCACTGACCACAGGATTCCTCATAGTAGAAATGAGAAATGCGAGCCAACACTTTAGCCATGCAGGTATCTTCATCCATAATGATAACTGACCCAGCACCTAACATGGAACCCGCCCTGGCAATCGAGTCATAATCCATAGTGACATCCATCATCACGTCGCCCGGCACCACCGGTACCGAAGAGCCGCCAGGAATCACCGCTTTTAATTTTTTGCCATCTCGCATACCACCGGCCATTTTCAAAAGCTCGGCAAAGGGTGTCCCCATGGCAATTTCATAATTGCCGGGTTTATTCACATGTCCAGAGATAGAAAAAATCTTGGTACCGCCATTGTTGGGTTTTCCTAGCTCTAAAAACCATTGACCACCTTGCCGCATAATGGCAGGGATCGATGCTAAGGTTTCGGTATTATTGACAGTCGTTGGGCGTCCATACAAGCCGTAACTCGCAGGAAATGGCGGTTTAAAACGCGGCTGACCTTTCTTCCCTTCCAAAGACTCTAGCAGGGCCGTTTCTTCACCGCAGATATAAGCACCGGCACCCAGGTGAGAATATAACTCAAAATCGACCCCCGATCGTTTAATGTTTTTGCCAAGAAAACCCGCCTCTCTGGCTTCTTTTAGCGCGGCATTAAAGCGTTCATAAGGTTCCCAGAATTCACCACGAATATAGTTATAACCCAGGGTTGCCCCAATGGTATAGGCGGCAATCGCCATCCCTTCAATCAGTGCATGAGGGTTGAATCGTATAATATCGCGGTCTTTAAAAGTGCCCGGCTCACCTTCATCTGAGTTACAGACAATAAATTTTTGGCCAGGCGCGCTGCGCGGCATAAAACTCCATTTTAACCCGGTGGGAAACCCAGCCCCACCGCGTCCTCGTAACACCGAAGTTTTCACCTGACTAATGATTTGTTCAGGTGGGGTTTTTTTCTTTAATATCTGCGTCCAGGCTTCATAGCCACCCACCGACTGATAGGCGTTTAATGTCCAGGGCTTGTCTAGATGGAGCGTGTTAAAACAAACTTCGTTAGCCATGCGCTCCCCTTTGTGAATATGTCATTTCTGATAAATCTGCTGAACCGATCATTTGTCAATTTTTTCAAGTGAATTTAAAATGTCATCGATGCGCTGAGGCGTTAGGTTTTCATAATACTGATTACTAATTTGAAACATGGGTGCGCCACCGCAGGCGCCTAAACATTCGACTTCCTTCAAGCTAAATTTACCATCCTCCGTGGTTTCTCCCAGCTTAATACCCAGCCGTTGCTGCAAATGACTGACGATATCATCGCTGCCAAGCAACATACAAGAAACGTTGGTACAAACACTTATTTTATGTTTGCCGACAGGCTTGAGTTCATACATGGAATAAAATGTGGCGACTTCATACACAGACACCCGAGGCATCGCTAAATAATCGGCCACGGCATCCATGTATTCTGTCGTGAGTGAGCCGCCATTATTATCTTGCGCGATACGCAGCGCCGTCATCACAGCCGATTGCTTTTGATCGGCAGGATATTGTGCAATCCAACGATCGATCTCGGCTTTTGATTCAGCGGATACCAGTTGATCTAAAGTTCTAGCCATTAGCGATCAACCTCCCCAAACACAATATCCTGGCTACCAATAATGGCCACCACATCCGCCAACATATGCCCTCTCGTCATTTCATCTAAGGAGGCTAAGTGCATGAACCCCGGTGCTCGAATTTTCAAGCGATACGGCTTGTTCGCACCATCTGAAATCAAATACACACCAAATTCCCCCTTAGGATGCTCAACACAAGCATAAGCTTCACCTTCTGGTAAACAATATCCTTCGGTAAATAATTTAAAGTGATGAATCATGGCCTCCATGTCACCTTTCATGTGATGACGTGAAGGAGGGCGAATTTTTTGGTCATCAACCATGACCGGACCTGAATTATTTTTCAACCAGTCAACACACTGTTTAATAATACGATTGGATTGACGCATTTCTTCAATTCGAACCAAATAACGGTCATAAGTATCACCGTTGACACCAATGGGAATATCAAAGTCCAATTGATCGTAAACTTCGTAAGGCTGTTTTTTACGCAAATCCCAGGCAATACCCGAACCACGTAACATCGGGCCGGTGAAACCGAGCTGATACGCCCGTTCAGGCGATACCACGCCGATCCCCACCGTTCTTTGTTTCCAGATGCGATTATCGGTTAATAAGGTCTCGTATTCATCGATATAGGTTGGAAATCGATCAGTGAAGTCTTCAATAAAGTCTAACAAAGTGCCTTGCCGATTTTCATTCAGCTTGTTAACTTCTTTTTCATTATGCCATTTTGAGGGAGAATAGATCGGCATTTGATCCGGCAAATCACGATACACCCCGCCTGGCCGATAATACGTTGCATGCATGCGTGCGCCCGACACGGCTTCGTAACAATCAAACAAGTCCTCCCGCTCGCGAAACGCATAAAGAAACACCGTCATCGCACCAATGTCCAGTGCATGGGCACCGAGCCACATTAAATGATTTAAAACACGCGTAATCTCATCAAACATCACTCGAATATATTGCGCACGCAGTGGCACAGTAACATTCAGTAATTTTTCGATGGCCATTACATACCCGTGTTCATTACACATCATCGATACATAATCTAGGCGATCCATATAACCAATGCTTTGATTATAGGGTTTGGACTCAATTAATTTTTCGGTACCACGGTGCAACAAACCAATATGCGGATCGGCACGCTCGATGACTTCACCATCCATCTCTAAAACTAGCCGCAATACCCCATGGGCCGATGGATGTTGTGGCCCAAAATTCATGGTGAGATTTTTAATTTCTGCCACGTTATTTCTCCTCTTCGGCCCGGCCATGATAACGATGGTCGTCTCGTATTACACGCGGCACCAGCACTCGAGGTTCAATGCTGACGGGCTCATATACTACCCGTTCTTTCTCT
>VAPL010455087.1_pt1 | contig 22255 bp, 21 predicted proteins | sample 3395061 | NCBI WGS metagenome assembly VAPL01 (sample SAMN08290444, study PRJNA428436) | hydrothermal vent metagenome | isolation source: Deep-sea hydrothermal vent chimney 2 | place: Pacific Ocean: Juan De Fuca Ridge | depth 2182 m m | reverse complement strand
TCATCTGATGGCACCCGCAAATGGCTGCTGCAACTTCATGACCTCTGGCAAAACCTCTGGCGGATAAAGCACCCGCTATACCTTTATGCGAGCTGCAAGACCAAACCTTTGTGGTGCGTGAGCAGGGTTCAGGCACCCGAACGGCCATGCAACGTTTTTTTGAAGAACATAATCTTCGAATTACCTCCAGCATGGAAATGAATGAAAATGAGGCGATTAAACAGTCGGTTCAGGCCGGGATGGGGCTAGGGGTGGTATCCATTCACACCATTGAGCTGGAACTTGAAACGAAACGCCTGGTTATTTTAAATGTTGAAGGCTTCCCAATTATGCGCCATTGGTACCTTGTACATCGAAAAGACAAGCGTTTGTCACCGGTTGCGCAAGAATTTCGAGCCTTTGTGCTTTCAAAAGCGGGTGAATTTGTGAAAGCCGATTATTAGGGATAGACAGTGTCTAAATTTAAGTTATACTCTGATATTTCAATTTGTGGGATACGGTCATTATCAGCAGGTAATTGATAAGACTCGATTAATTTACATGGAACTTAAGTTATACTCTTGAGTCATAAAAAAACATAATAAACTGATATTCGATAATTTGATGAGACTCCTGATAAAAAAAATAAGCTTGCTGCTGCTAGTTGTTTCCCTAGGCTGGTTTCCTGTCCAAGTTACTTTTGCAACGTCATTTATTATGTCAAATGCTCAGTCCACGGGTGTTAAGGCCAAAAATAATAATGTCCAAAATAATAATACTAGAAGCAACCATGCCAATCGGCGCCATAACATAAGCCAGGCAAATTTTGAATCAAAGTCGGCATTCCCAGCTATTTCCAAAATAGAGAAATCAAAGTCACATTGCGCTATGCATGAGAAAGGCAAGGATTGCTGTGCAGATAAATCAGACTGCGGGGGCATGGATCAAGATTGTGGTCATTGCTTCAATTTTGCTGCTATGTTGCATGAGCAGTCTCAAGCAAATTTTCAGGCTATCTATATTGCTCAAAGCAGTTCTGCTTACACGCTCAGTGGTATAATAAGTATATCCGCATACCGTCCTCCGCGTATCTAATTTCGCACTACCCTAATTCCCCCTAATTTTATTTTTACCCCGTTATTAGTTTTGCAGCTTGTGGTCTACTGCAGGCTGAGAATGTAACTTTAATATAATCAAACAGGAGCTGATTATGCCCTTTGTCGTTAAACAACAGGTTGGTATTGTTGTATTAATCGTGTCTTTAATGAGTGCTGCAAGTATTTTTGCCGCTGAAGACCGAGCCGATACAAATGCATTAACCTTAAAGCAGGCTGAACGTATTGCCATAAAGCGTGATGCAGTGCGAAGTGCTATTAAGTCGAGAGAACAGGCGTTTCGAGATCAAGCCATTGCAGCCAACGCACTTCCTGATCCACAGCTTAAGCTGGGATTAATGAATCTTCCAACGGATACCTATAAACGGGATCAAGCACCTATGACCCAAAGCCAGATTGGGATTGTGCAAATGTTTCCACGTGGCGATACCCTGGATATACGTTCCAGCCGTGCCAGCCATGTTGCCGATGGTCAGTTATCAAACTGGAATGATCGAACACTGGTGGTACAACGTGAACTCCGTTTGAACTGGTTGGAGCTACATTACTGGATAAATGCCGAGAAGGTTATTACCAAGAACCGTAAATTGTTTGAGCAATTGGTAAACATTACTCAGTCAAACTACGCTGCTGGCCGACAGAAACAACAAGACGTTACCCGAGCGCAGTTAGAACTGGGATTGTTGGTCGACAGAATTATTATGATTAAAAATATGCAGGAAAAACAACGTGCAAAATTAGCTCGCTGGCTAGGCGAAGAATATTTAACAGCCAACGTTAGTTCGGTGTTTCCGGAGTTTGAAACACTAAAAGATAAATCAGTTATTTTTGCACAGTTGAATTCTCACCCGAGTATGTTGGTTGAATCGGCGCGCATTGCAGTGAGTGAAGATGGTGTGCAGTTGGCTAAGCAGGCATATAAACCGAGCTGGATGGTTGATTTAACTTACGGATTTCGTGATGGCAATGAGCTGAATGGTAACCCGCGTGCTGATTTTTTATCAGCAATGGTTAAATTTGATTTACCTTTATTCACTGCCAATGACCAGGATCGAAAAGTGGCAGCAAGTAAACGCAAATTAATGGCCGCTCAGGATATGCGTGAAGACAAATTACGCCGTTTACAACGCGTGTTAAATGATGAATATGCCAGCTGGCAGCGATTAACCCAGCGAATGGAGCAATACTTCAACGTACTGGTTTCCAAAGCAAAAGAAAATACCCGTGCAGCACTTAATGCCTATCAAACGGATAAGGGTGACTTTACAACGCTTATGCGTGCCAGCATCACGGAGCTGGAAACACAATTAAAAGCCTTACGAATACATGTAGACCACATAAAAGCCAAAGTTAAAGTGCTTTATCTTGCTGGTCAAACTACAGGAGAATTAAAATGAAGCGGTTATTAGTTATTAGTGTATTTTTATCATTCACAGTTTTATTGAACGCATGTAGTGATGATGAAACAACATCTTCAGACGACATGGCTAGTGATACAAAAGACAGCGGTGCGTCAGCTAAGAAAGAACGTAAAGTTGCTTATTGGGTCGCACCGATGGATCCAAGTTACCGACGTAATAAACCGGGCAAGTCGCCTATGGGGATGGACTTAACGCCGGTTTATGACGATGGTGAAGATGGCAACGTGGTAAGAATAAATCCAGCGGTTGTTAATAATCTGGGTGTACGTACTGCCGAAGTTCAGCAAGGTCGGTTAGGTCGGTTAATTAATACCGTGGGCTATGTTTCATATGATGAATCTAAACTCAGTCATGTCCATGCAAGAACCGATGGCTGGATTGAGAAACTGTATGTTAATTCAGAAGGTGAAGAAGTTAACAAAGGCGATATTTTATATAAATTATATTCACCTACCCTGGTGAATGCACAGGAAGAATATCTGCAAAGCATGCGCAGTGGTAATAAAATATTATTGGCAGCTTCATTTGAACGTTTGGAGGCGTTAGGTATATCCAAAGCACAAATTACTGAATTGCGCCGTACACGCCATGCACGTCAGACAATTGATATTTATGCACCGCAAAACGGTATCGTGGCACGTTTAAATGTACGTCAGGGTATGTACATTAAACCATCAACAGAAATTATGAGTCTGGCTGATTTATCAAGCGTATGGTTGTTAGCGGATGTGTTTGAAAAACAAACGGCCTGGGTTGAAACAGGTAATCCTGCCGATGTACGTTTATCTTATTTGCCCGGGCGTGAATGGGAAGGAAAAGTTGAATACATCTATCCTGCATTAGACAGTAAAACACGAACATTAAAAGTACGTTTGTATTTTGATAATCCCGGTGAAGCACTCAAGCCAAACATGTTTGCCAAAGTACGTATTTACGGTGGCTTTAGAGATAACCTGACTTATATCCCTCATGAAGCATTGATCCGTACCGGCGATGAGGAACGGGTTATTCTTAGTATGGGTAAAGGCCGTTTTAGTTCTCGTGTTGTGGTTGCGGGCATGGAATCGGGTAACTATGTTGAAATAAAAGAAGGCCTGACTCCGGGCGAGATGGTTGTTGTTTCCGGTCAGTTCTTAATTGATTCGGAAGCCAGTACCAAAGCCAGCGTGATGCGCATGGGCGAAGGCAATGTTTCTGAGATGGATGAGAAATCAGATTCGATGAAAGCCGGTAAAGCGGTAATGGGCATGGGTAAAGTAAAAAGCATTATGGCTGGTCACGGTATGCTAACGCTTGAACATGAACCGATTGAATCTTTAGGTTGGCCGGCAATGACGATGGACTTCACAACCGTAGAAGGTGTGGATTTATCGAACATCAAAGTCGATCAAGCAGTTCATTTTGAATTACAAAAGCAGGGCAATGGCGATTATAAAATCACTGCCATTAAGCCAACTAAATAAAATCCAGTTGAATAAAGCTATCACGCTAAATTTAGGAGTAATAAAATGATTGAATCAATTATTCACTGGTCGCTACGCAATCGCTTTATGGTATTGCTGATGACGGCTGTATTGGTTGTTGCTGGCATTGTCTCGATTAGACTAACACCTCTGGATGCGATCCCCGATTTATCGGATGTCCAGGTTATTATTAAAACCAACTTTGCCGGTCAGTCACCTCAGGTGGTGGAAGATCAGGTGACCTATCCATTAACCACCGCGATGTTGTCTGTACCAAAGGCAAAAAACGTACGGGGTTATTCATTCTTTGGTGACTCTTATGTGTATGTCATCTTTGAAGACGGTACTGATCCGTATTGGGCGCGTTCCCGAGTACTCGAATACTTGAGCCAGGTGGCGAGTAAGTTACCCGCTTCAGCACGTCCAGAGCTTGGCCCAGATGCAACCGGGGTGGGTTGGGTGTACCAGTATGCACTGATAGATCGTACTGGTAAAAATGACTTGTCTCAGTTACGTAGTCTACAAGACTGGTTCTTAAAGTATGAATTGCAAACGGTACCGGGCGTATCAGAAGTCACAACGGTAGGCGGTATGGTGAAACAGTATCAAGTTGTATTAGATCCTGACCGCTTACGTGCTTATAAATTACCCTTATCTAAAATTCGCATGGCGATTAAACGTGCTAACCAGGAAGTGGGTGGTTCCGTTATTGAAATGGCCGAAGCAGAATATATGATTCGTGCAACAGGCTATATACAAAGTGAAGAAGACCTCCGCCAGATACCTTTAGGGATGAACAAAAATGGTGTACCTATCCTGCTAAAGGATGTGGCAGAAGTACATATTGGGCCGCAATTGCGTCGTGGTATTGCTGAGCTTGATGGCGAAGGTGAAGTGGTTGGCGGTATTATTGTGATGCGTTTCGGTGAAAATGCCATGACCACCATTCAAGGTGTCAAGGACAAACTGGAAGAACTTAAAAAGGGTTTGCCTGAAGGAGTGGAAGTTGTTGAAGTCTATAACCGGGCTTCACTTATTCAGCGTGCAGTGGATACCTTAAATGCAAAACTAGTCGAAGAGTTTATTGTAGTGGCACTGGTTTGCGTTATCTTTTTATTCCATTTTCGTTCAGCACTGGTGGTTATTCTTTCCTTACCGGTTGGTATTCTAGTTGCCTTTATCGTTATGAAGTGGCAGGGGATGAATGCAAACATTATGTCTCTGGGTGGTATAGCGATTGCGATTGGTGCGATGGTCGATGCAGCCATTGTAATGATAGAGAACGTACACAAGCATATTGAGAAAGAACCGATCAGTGATAAGAACCGTTGGGAAGTAATTGCGCGAGCTTCGGTTGAAGTCGGGCCGCCCTTATTTTTCTCATTATTGATTATTACGCTTAGTTTTCTCCCTGTCTTTAGTTTAGAAGCACAGGAAGGTAAATTATTTGCACCGCTTGCCTTTACTAAAACATTTGCAATGGCGGCTGCAGCGGGCTTATCAATAACGTTGGTGCCGGTGTTAATGGGTTACTTTGTTCGTGGTAAAATTATAGCGGAAGAGAAAAACCCTATTAACCGAGCTTTAATCGCTATTTACAAACCATTTATTGATATGGTGTTAAAATATCCTGCACGTATTTTGTTAGTGGGAGTTGCTGTTATTGCTTCTGGTATTATACCTCTTTCTAATATTGGTTCTGAATTTATGCCGGATTTAGACGAAGGTGATTTGATGTATATGCCAACAACCTATCCGGCTATTTCAATCGGTAAGGCACAGCAAATCCTGCAACAAACGGATAAGCTTATTAAAACCGTGCCGGAAGTTAAAACCGTATTTGGCAAAATTGGTCGTGCAGAAACTGCTACCGATCCAGCGCCTTTAACGATGATTGAAACCACCATTCAGTTAAAACCAAAGAGTGAATGGCGTGAAGGCATGACATCCGAAAAACTCAGGCAGGAATTCAGGGATTTAATCAAAATACCGGGGCTAACCAATGCCTGGGTTATGCCAATTAAAACCCGGATTGATATGCTGGCAACGGGTATTAAAACACCGGTGGGTATCAAGGTGGCAGGTTCTGATCTAAAAGTAATACAACAGATTGGCAAGCGCCTCGAAGAAATTCTTAAACCCGTACCTGGTACAGCTTCCGTTTATTCTGAACGGGTAGCCGGTGGCCGTTATGTTGTTGTTGATATTGATCGTGTCGCTGCAGCTCGTTATGGCTTAAACATTGCCGATGTACAGGACGTTGTTAAAACAGCAGTGGGTGGTATGAATGTTTCACAATCGGTAGAAGGTCAGGAACGTTATCCCATTAATGTTCGTTACCAGAGTGATGTTCGTGACTCTTTGGCCAAATTACGTAACCTACCTATTGTAACGCCAATGGGTGCCAATATTCCGCTAGGTGAAGTGGCGGATGTACGGATTGAATCAGGACCGGGTTTGATTAAAAGTGAAAATGCACGACTTAACGGCTGGACTCTGGTGGACATTCAGGACAGAGATTTAGGTTCTTATGTTGCCGAAGCTCAACGAGTTGTTAAGGAACAACTTGAGCTTCCAGCAGGTTATTCGCTGGCATGGTCAGGACAGTATGAATACATGGTTCGTGCGAAAGAACGTTTAAGCGTCGTTGTACCGTTTACCCTGTTTATTATTTTGCTTCTGTTGTACTTAAATTTCAAAAATTTAACAGAAGTATTTATTATAATGGGTACTTTACCGATGGCACTTGTAGGTGGCGTCTGGTTGTTATATTGGTTGGATTACAATATGTCCGTTGCGGTTGGGGTGGGCTTTATTGCCCTCGCCGGCGTTTCGGTCGAGATTGGTGTGGTCATGCTGGTTTATTTAAATCAGGCCTACAAACGTCTACATCACCATTCTGAACGTGAACATCGTTTAACATTGGATGAGTTACGTGAAGCGGTCATAGAAGGTGCGTTATTACGTATACGTCCAATTATGATGACGGTCGCAGCTATCTTTGCCGGCTTGTTACCTATTATGTTAGGCACTGGTACCGGTTCCGAAGTGATGCGGCGGATTGCTGCACCGATGGTTGGCGGAATGATTAGTGCAACCATATTAACTTTAATCGTTATTCCAGCAGTATTCTTTATCTGGAAACGACGTGAGGTGGTTAAGCATAACAAGTAGCTAAGTGAATAGCTGGTTAGTCTGAATTGTTTGGACTGTTCCAAATTAATTCAACTAACCGGCCATTTAAAATAAAGTAGATTTACTATATGTGATTATGCGTATTGTTTATTCCTTAAGGAATGCGCTTGATAACACTCACAGGAAAATTAAGTATGTTTGGTATTAAAGTAGCGTTAACGGTTGCCTTGCTTACGCTTGCTGCAGGTTTTATATTCGTCTGGACAGGTGTTTTTAATATTGCTGCAAATAATCAGCATTGGCAAATAACAACAAATTTTCTTGAGCTAGTACGTAACCGCTCAATCAGTGCGCGTGCCGGTGATTTAATCGTTCCAGATTTAAAAGACTCGGAACGAATTGAACGAGGTGTGGCAAACTATGCTGCAATGTGCGCACAGTGTCATTTAGCGCCGGGTACGAGTACCTCCGAACTATACGAAGGCTTAAATCCGAAACCCCCCGTTCTGTATAAAGACTCTCAGTTCGCTCAAGTGCCCAATGAAACATTCTGGGTAATAAAGAACGGAATTAAGATGACGGCTATGCCGGCATGGGGAGTATATAATAGTGATGAACAAATATGGGACATGATAGCAAGCGTTAAAGCGATGGATAAAATGGCGCCAGAAAAATATCAGGAACTTGTTAGCAGTGGTATGCATGCACATAAAGGTGGCGGCCATGGTGAGGATGGGTCTGATAATGCAATGTCCCATGATAAAAAATCTGTCGCCACAAAAGCGGCGCAGAAAAAACCTATTGCGCATAATGCTGATGGTCACTCACACTAAAGAAACTATTGGGCATGTTTTTTGGTTAAGCTGATACAGGTCAAATGAATCTCTGATCGGGTATTATTATTGTGAATTTTTTATATTTGTGAATGTCCTTTCTATAGATTTCGCTATAGTGCGGAAGTTGGAGTTTTTTAGATAATGATAAATGAACAATATATCTGGTTACTCTGGGCAAGTGCTTTTTTAATCCCGTGGGTTGCAATTTATTTATCATTCCCTCAGCATCGCCAGAGTATGTTGCGGGTGAGTTTATTTACCATGCCATTTGGATTAACCGAGCCGTTATTTGTACCTGAATACTGGAGCCCACCGAGTTTATTTGATCTTGCTCTACGCACAGGCTTTGATATTGAAAGCCTGATATTTTGTTTTGCGATTGGTGGCATCGGTGTTGTTCTTTATAATGTGTGTCTGAATCAGACACCTGTAAAAGTTTCAGAGCCTGAACGTCAACAGTCATTGCATCGGCATCATTATAAAGCTGTTGCGGCCCCCTTTATTAGCTTCCCCTTGTTTTATTTTTTCCCGTGGAATCCTATTTATCCATCAATTATTGCGATGTTTATTGGGGCGATAGCAACTATGCTTTGTCGGCCTGATTTAAAACGTAAAACATGGTTGGGCGGTGTTTTATTTTTGGCGTTTTACAGTATCTTTTTAATGGGACTTCAATGGAGCGCGCCGGATTATATTGAACGTGTCTGGAATTTATCGGCTTTATCCGGTGTTATGATTAGTTTTATGCCATTGGAGGAATTACTTTTTGCTATTGCCTTTGGAATGTATTGGGCGGGTGTTTATGAGCATTTCACCTGGCGTAAATAATAATAGCAGTATGCAACGTGTTCTGACTAAAATTTAGAGGAGCGTCGTTATGTCTCATCATTTATATTGTTATAAAAAAACAGCTACAGTTGTGGCTTATACGCTGTTATTAATGATTGCGTTTATGGTTAATAGCTATGCTTCAAATAAGACAGATACAGCTGGAACAAGTCAATACAGATCAGCGGGTGACTATGTTATTTACATGGGCGTCTTGCCTGCAGAAATGATACTTGGGCATGTTAAAATGCATGGCGGTGTTCCCATCGGTGCATTTCGCTATCATGTTACGGTTGCTGTTTTTGATCGTGATACGGGAAAAAGAATTGTTAATGTAAATGTTTCAGCACGAATATCCAACAGTAGTAGCGATACAGGGTTTAAGCAACTGCAAAATATGGCATTTAACAAAATGCATGTTTATGGCAATTATTTTAAACCCGCTTCGCCAGGGCCATACCGGATACAAGTTATTGTTGAAGATAAAAAGCGTACAGAAAAAGTGATGGTTGAATTTCAATATCTACAGGCACACGTGCATATTGATAACTGATTTAGCATTTCTATTTACGTTAGCGTAGTTAGCTTTATAATCCGTAAACAGACATTTCTCTAGAATTTTTTTACAGAACAGGAATTTATTATGAAACGAATATTATTTATATTGCTTGTTAGTTTAACATTGGTATCGTGTTCAAAAGACGAAACATCAACAACCCAAAAACAGCCTACTGCTTCGGTTGCCGTAGAGCCCGTTAAGCAATCTTCACGCTCGGAACTTGCATCACAGTCTGATTTTGAATTTTCAAAAGTCGTTTCAGGTGGTAAACTTTTTAAACAGAATTGTGCTGAATGTCACGGAGTTAACGCCCAGGGAACCCCGGGTTGGCGTAAGCGCAAGCCAGATGGAAAATTAAAACCACCGCCATTAAATGGCACTGGCCATATGTGGCATCATTCAAGAGCAGTGTTAACGAACCTTATTATCAATGGCACGTTATCACAGGGCGGTGGTATGCCTGCCTGGGGTGGCAAGTTAACGCAGCAGGAAATAGATGCAATCATTACCTGGATACAATCTAAATGGCCAGAAGAAGCATATAAGTCATGGCTTGAAATTAACAATCGTTAGCACTAGTAATAACTTTTTAGAATTTTATATTATAGGAGACAATCATGTATGGATTTAGCACAAGCTTTTCAGGAAATTTTGACGAAGCCATTTCTAAAGTAACCGAAGAGCTAAAAAAAGAAGGTTTTGGCGTTTTAACAGAAATTAATGTTAAAGCCGTTATGAAAAAGAAATTAGATATTGATAAACGCCCTTATACTATTTTGGGTGCCTGTAACCCCGTATTAGCCAATGAGGCTATCACTGCTGAGCCCGATATTGGGTTATTGCTTCCATGTAATGTGTTGGTGCGTGAAGAAGAAAATGGTGATATTACCGTAGCCTTTATGGACCCTTCTGCCGTGTTAACCCTGGTAGAAAAAGATGGCATTAAAGAACTTGCGGCTGAAGTTAAGACGCGTTTAGAGCGTGTAAGGGATGCACTTTAAAAAAGACGACAGATTTTTTTTAAGCGGCTTGTTTGGTATAAAGGATTCGTAAGACAGCCTGTACTTTGCCGGTCGTTTTTTCTTGAATGTCGATTAAAATATTCTCATCGATACCAAGAATTTCAAGTGTGCCGGGGTGAATTATCTGGTTATCACCTATCAGGGCGGTGTCATGGTTATTATTTGCGAGTACATTTGCAACTTTTAAAATGGCAGTTTCCATTGGGTAGCGTAAAGCAGGTTTATTGATTTGTTGAAGTTGAATGGGTTCGATAAATGACTCAGGCAAATTCCACTTTCGTATCAACGCGACCCCCAGGTCACCCTGGCTAAAGCCGAATACATTCATTTGTAATTCGTGACTGGATTTACTCGTATTGTGCGCCAGCTCTAGTATCTGACGAGTTTCGTCAGGTACTGTGATTGCCATAATAAGCAAGCCTAAGTCATGCAGCATGCCGCAGGTGAACAGACGTTCATTATTAGATAGCTTAACTTCTTTGGCGAGTAGCTGTGCAGAAATGGCGGTCGCAATACTGTGGTTCCAGAAAGTTTCCGGGCTGAGTAAATCGCTTGGGATGTGGTTATATTTATTGATGACGGAGGTCATAAAAACTAAATCCCGTAACTGGCGGATGCCGAGCACGGTTATTGCCATCGGGATTGTTTCTATTGCTGATGGGAAGCCATAAAATGGGCTATTTACAATTTTAAGTAAGCGCATGCTCAGAGCGGTATCGAGGCTAATTAGGTGCCCAATATCTGCTGCAGTACAATTTGGATCAGCAACCATGTTATTTATCTGGAATACAATATCTGGTAGAGAGACAAGATCGATATTGTTATTTAAAAGTGAATCGGGGCTGATCGGCATAGATTAAGGCTCCATTATCCTTCTGCAATGCTTGGTATAGTAGCATTGAATATGTCGTTTCCAGTAAGTACTTAGGTACCAGTTGAATAAGCCTATAAGTATAGAATGGATTTTAAGATAGTTAAGTATTTATATGATTTATTTACAAATTTTAATCAAAACAGGTGATTTGGGCGGCGTTTTGTATAGATTTAGATGCTGTCTTAGTCGCTTGTTTTTTAGATAGGAATAGGTGATATGGTCATTGATATGATTGATAGAATGTTTTCAGCTGGAATTAAAAATTTAAAATAGGTAAAGGTGTCGATATGGCCTGGTGGGGAAAAATAGTTGGTGGTGGTTTTGGTTTTTTAATGGGTGGGCCTTTGGGTGCAGCTATGGGAGCCGCGTTTGGTCATCAATTTGATAAGGGGATGAATCAGGACTTTGAAAGCCTGGGCTATCAAACACAGGAAAGAACACAGCTGGCATTTTTTACAGCCGTTTTTTCGGTTATGGGCAATATTGCCAAAGCCGATGGCCGAGTAACCCCCGATGAGATTGCCGTTGCACGTACCATGATGCAGCAAATGGCATTGGATGAGCAGCAAAAGAAAGTTGCGATAGAATTATTTAATCAAGGCAAGCAAAGCGATTTTGATCTTGATGGTGTGTTACATCAGTTTAAACAAGAATGCCGCCGTCATGTCACCCTGGTGCAAATGTTTATCGAAGTACTTTTGCATGCCGCCTATGCTGATGGTGTTATGCATGCAAAAGAAAAAGAATTACTCAAACACATTACCATTACACTGGGTTTTTCATCTATAAAATTTCAACAGCTTGATGATATGGTGCGCTCGCAGCGTAGTTTTCACCAGGGCGGCGGCCAGTCGTACACCGGGCAAGCACCAACGCGTGATATGCTTAAAGATGCCTATGCTATGTTGAATGTAAATGAATCATCAACTGATGCCGAAATTAAAAAATCCTACCGCCGTTTAATGAATCAACATCATCCTGATAAATTAGTATCAAAAGGTTTGCCAGAAGAAATGATAAAAATGGCAACCGAAAAAACGCAGGAAATTAAAGCGGCGTATGAGTTGATTAAAAAATCCCGAGAATAAAAGGTAATTATTATTCTTTAACCACAACGAACACGACGAAAGAAATTAAATGTGATGCTAATAACTTATCAGTCAGCCATATCAATCCATGTCCGGCGGCGATAGGCGATAGTATTATCATAAATGTAGACACTGCTTCGCATTTCGACAACATTAGATCAAGTTAATGGGACAGTAGTGATTAAATAACTTGAATGTATGCCTTTAGGTATCGTTGTGGTTAAAAGAGATTATAAATATCGCCCAGCCGCAGCAACACTAATAACAATTAATCCAATCGTTAAATTAACACCAATTAAAATTCGTATCTGCGCAAGTTTTTTACCTGCCGCTGGCCAGTCTTCTATGGCAACAGCTTGTTTTAATCTTTTATAAGGTGCAAAAAATACGTGCAAATAAAGCAAAATCATTACTATACCCAGTCCATTCATTGTATGGATAAACTTGGGTGCATTTTCAAAACCCTGATAAAAACTAAACATCATGATATAACCGGTTAACGGTAGCAAGATTACCGCAGCCCATACATACGGAAAGAATCGACTGAATACACCAACCCATAAGGTCAGCCTGACCGGTGGTTCAAGTTGCGCCGCCGCCGTTGGCCGTAATACAACATAGGCAAAAAACATTCCTCCAACCCAGATAACGGCGGAGAGTACGTGAAGAGCAAGTAAAATATATGATGGCATTTTATTTTCCTAAATAAATTTAAAGAGTAAGTATATTGTTATAACCACGCTGACATAGGCTTTTTTATCAGTTTTATTACTGCTATCGCGTTAACTTGAACCCATTGTTGTTGAAATGCAAAGCTATGTCTACATTTATGATAATACTAACGCCAGCCATTCTAAGCCCTACTCTTATATTCAGTTCAAAAGTTAACGGGAGGGCAGTGGTATTTTGTATTTTTTGCGATGCTGCTGTGGTTAATTAATAGAGGGAGTACTCCTCTACTAACTAGATGCAGCGTTGCGAACTTCCTTACCCGGTGCATTTTTTAAAAGCCACAGACGTATTGTTTTTATCAGTTGTTCATTTTGACTTTGATAAAAGTGGTCAGCACCTTTTAACATTTTTTGTCGGTAGTTTGGGTTGGCTTTTTTGCCTGCCTTTAAACGCTTTTTAGCGAACCGTAGCACTGAATCAAGATCCAGGCTGCCATAGATATCCAACATTGGCAGCCCCTTGATTTTTGATATTCTTTTAATATTGTCGAGCTCAACAACTTTAGGGTTGGTTGGTGTGCTAATGGCGATATAGCCTCGAATTGCTGGATCGGGTTTAGCTGTTAAGTAGTTGTTGGCCATGGTGGTGCCCATACTATGAGCAATAATGACAATATTGTGAATATTTTTTTTCTTCAAAAAGCTTACCGCAGCATCGAAACGACCATTAACCTCTTTGAGCAGTGGCACGTACTCTTTGGCAGATTTACCATTTTCAAGAACAGGCATTTGTAGGCTTAAGCTCGCCCAACCATAGTCGGGTAATTCGGTTCGAACGGGCAAAACGACGTCCGGCCAGTTTGGGTGTACCCCAATACCATGAACCACAATGACCGCGCCAAGGGTTTTGTTTTTGGTACTTTCAGTAAAAAGGGCTAAAAATTTGTTTTTTCCATCGGGAAGCCAAACGGCTTCGCCGGTCATCAAGCTATCAGTGATCTGCTCCGCCCAACGTTTTTCCTTGGCTAAATTAGATGCAAAACTAGCTGAGCTAAAAAGAGCCAGAAAAGTAAAATTTGCGAGTAAAAACAATATATTAAGCTTATATTTATTAAACATTTCGGGTGCCCGAGGCGATTAGTCAGTATTTCTATACTATATATATGTATTTTATTTGAGGCAATGAAACACTCAGGATATTTAAAGGCGGAGTGATTTATATGAATGTCGAGCCCGGAAAGGCTGAAAAACTTCGCACAATCATGTAAAGTGGCGCTTCAAATTTTTTCGTGGTCAGCGTAAGGCATCAACCATGTATTTTGTAGGTTATAAGCGCGGCTTTGTTTAACAGATTTTATTTTATAAAGAGACGAATATTATGTCAGATTTTAAAATTGCTCCTTCAATATTATCAGCAGATTTTGCAATGTTAGGTCAAGAAGTTGATAACGTACTTAAAGCCGGCGCCGACATTGTGCATTTCGATGTTATGGATAATCATTACGTGCCTAACTTAACCATCGGCCCATTGGTTTGTGATGCCTTGCGTAAGCATGGTGTCACCGCTGAGATTGACGTGCACTTAATGGTAAAACCGGTTGACCGCATCATTCCAGATTTTATTGCGGCCGGTGCAAGCTATGTTACCTTTCACCCAGAAGCATCCGAGCATATTGACCGTACCTTACAAATGATTCGTGAAGGTGGCTGCAAGTCGGGTTTAGTGTTTAACCCATCCACGCCGCTAGACGTTTTATCGCATGTGATGGATAAAGTAGACATGATTTTATTAATGTCGGTTAACCCCGGTTTTGGTGGTCAAAGCTTTATTCCAGAAACACTTAATAAGCTACGCCAGGCACGTAAGATGATTGACGATAGCGGCTACAATATTCGTCTTGAAATTGATGGTGGCGTTAAAGTTGACAACATCCGTGAAATTGCAGCAGCTGGTGCCGATACCTTCGTTGCAGGTTCAGCTATTTTTAATGCCAAAAACGACAAAGACGCTAATGTTTATGACACTGTTATTAAACAAATGCGTGATGAGTTGGCTAAGGCGTAAATTTTTATAACCACAACGGATATAACGAAAGAAATAAATAACAACGTTAGCTTAACTGAGTTTTCGTTGTGTCCGCCGTGTTATTGAGAGTTATATTAAATAACTTGAATGTATACCTTTAGGTACCGTTGTGGTTAATGCTCTCAAAATATATAAAGCAAAAACATGATTAAAAAACCCGAAATGATCCTAATCGATGTTGACGGCACTCTGGTCGACAGTGTTCCCGACCTCGCCTACTGTGTAGACGAAATGATGAAACAATTCGACATGCCGGTACACGGCGAAGCCAAAGTCCGCGAGTGGGTGGGCAATGGTGTGGAACGTTTAACGCGGCGTGCTTTAATTGGTCAGCTCGATGGTGAGCCTGATAATGCCCTGTTCGAAAAAGCCTACCCCATCTTTATGGCACTGTATGCCGAAAACACCAGCAAGCGAAGCTCGTTGTACCCTGGCGTTGCTGAAGGTTTGGCCTATTTAGATTCATCGGGTATTAAGCTTGGTTGTGTAACAAATAAAGCGGCTGAATTTACCGAGCCATTACTGAAAGATTTAGGCATTTTTGATAAGTTCGAGATTGTTATCAGTGGCGATACCCTGGCGAAGAAAAAACCCGATCCCATGCCGTTACTGCATGGCGCTGAATTTTTTAAAGTGAAACCGGAAAATGCGATGATGCTAGGGGACTCGGTCAGTGATGTTAAAGCTTCACGTGCCGCAGGCTTTCAGATAGTATGCATGTCATACGGTTATAATCACGGTGTTGATATTCGCGATTCTAATCCCGATGCGGTTATTGATAGCATGACAGAGTTGCAGGCGGTGTTAGAACAAAATTAAATTATGCTTTCAGAACCTAGTTGTGAAAGTAAAATCGTCATTCACGCCCCGAGAATTTTAATCGGGGGCGTGAATGACGAGGCAATAAGGCAGCCGTATAAAGTCGTAGAACATGAAAAAAACAATATTTAATCATAAAGAGTGCTGGCATCGCTAAAGAAAAAACGCGGGTTAGTAAAACCTGCTATTTAATTATTGTGCTGGCCTATTTAAAAACAGGCTGCTTCATTTCTAAAACCACTTTATCTGGTTATTGTTCAACATTATGCAACAAATACAAATTACACAATCGGTTTTTAATGACCTAGTCAGTCAGGGCTATAACCGTATTCCTGTTGTTAGTCAGGTACTCGCCGATCTTGATACTCCGCTTAGCACTTATTTAAAACTGGCCAATGGCTCGTATTCCTATTTATTTGAGTCGGTACAGGGCGGCGAAAAATTTGGTCGTTATTCTATTATTGGCTTGCCGTGTCGAAAGCATATTCGAATTCACGGCAAAACAATTAAAATTATCGAAGACGAGCAATGCATCGAAACGATTGAACACAACGATCCCCTGCAATGGATAGAAGACTTTCACGCCAAATTTAAAGTAGCCGAATTGCCCGACATGCCTCGCTTTACCGGTGGCCTGGTTGGTTATTTTGGTTACGATACGGTTCGCTATATTGAACCGCGACTAGGCGACTGTCCAAACGATGACCCATTACAGGTGCCGGATATTTTATTAATGGTCTCGGACGAAGTACTGGTATTTGATAATCTTGCCGGTAAATTATTTCTAATTCATTATGCAAATCCTCAACAGGACAACGCTTACAAAAAAGCCTGTAGCCGTTTAGAAGAACTGGTTTTACAGCTGCAGCAGAGTGTACCGAGAACCCTTTTAAGTAAACCGACTAAAGTCAAAGAGTCTGATTTTGTATCGGGCTTTACCGAAGACAAATTTAAACAGGCGGTACTTAAAGCCAAAGAATATATCGTTGAAGGCGATGTTATGCAGGTGGTGTTATCACAACGTATGTCGATTCCTTATTCGGCTCCACCGTTAGATTTGTATCGTTCATTAAGAAGCTTAAACCCATCACCGTATATGTATTATCTGGATTTAGGCGATTTTCATATTGTTGGTTCATCACCTGAAATTTTAGTACAGGTTGAAGATGACATGGTTACAGTGCGGCCTATTGCCGGCACCCGCCCTCGAGGCGAGACAGCAGCTGAAGACAAACAGTTAGAAAAAGATTTATTAGCCGACCCAAAAGAAATCGCCGAACATTTGATGTTGATCGACCTTGGTCGAAACGATGTAGGCCGCATTGCACAAACGGGTTCAGTTGAAGTTACCGATAAAATGATCGTTGAGCGTTATTCACATGTTATGCATATTGTGTCGAATGTTACTGCTAAGGTAAAAGACAATCTATCGGCAATGGATATGTTGCGGGCAACTTTTCCCGCTGGAACCTTATCGGGTGCACCTAAAATTCGCGCAATGGAAATTATCGACGAGTTAGAGCCGGTTAAGCGCGGTGTGTATGGTGGCGCGGTGGGTTACCTGTCATGGAATGGTAATATGGATACTGCCATTGCCATTCGTACTGCGGTTATCAAAGATAAAGTATTGCATATTCAAGCCGGTGCCGGTGTGGTTTACGATTCTATCGCGCAGAGCGAGTGGGATGAAACCATGAACAAGGGGCGTGCTATTTTTAGAGCCGTTGCGCAAGCGGCTGCCGGCCTCGATGGAGCACATAAATAATGTTATTAATGATAGATAACTATGATTCGTTTACTTATAACCTGGTGCAATATTTTGGTGAACTCGGTGCCGAGGTAAAGGTTTTTCGTAATGACCAAATCACAATTGATGAAATTGAAAAATTGAATCCTGACTACCTGGTTATTTCCCCTGGCCCCTGTACGCCAAATGAAGCGGGTATATCGGTTGAAGCCATAAAATATTTTGCCGCTAAAACCCCCATTCTGGGTGTCTGCCTTGGGCACCAAAGTATTGGTCAGGCTTTTGGCGGGAAAATTATTCATGCCAAAGAAATTATGCATGGAAAAACATCCATGATTCATCATTCAGACAGCGGCGTGTTTAAAGGGTTAAATAATCCATTTGAAGCCACTCGATATCATTCACTTGTTATCGAACAGTCCAGTTTACCTGATTGTTTAGAAGTGACCTCCTGGACTGAAAATTCAGATGGTAGTATTGATGAAATTATGGGTATCAGGCATAAAGAGTTTGAAATTCAGGGAATACAGTTTCACCCGGAATCAATTTTGACTGAGCATGGACATGATATGCTCAAAAATTTTTTAGACAATATGTAAATTCAATAAACGCTCGCATTGATGAGAAACGTTTTACATAGGGGAGGAGCATGAATATACAACAAGCTATTCAAAACGTATTAGATAAGCAAGATTTAAGCGCCGATGAAATGAAGCAGGTCATGCGCATTATTATGACCGGCGAAGCGACACCGGCTCAAATTGGCGGCTTCTTAATTGGTTTACGTATGAAGGGCGAAACGGTAGATGAAATAGCGGCGGCTGCCAGCGTTATGCGTGAACTGGCATCGGGTGTTAAAGTTAGCGGTGAAAATATTGTCGACATTGTTGGCACCGGTGGAGACGGTTCAAATACCTTTAATATTTCAACTGCCTGTACTTTTGTTGTGGCCGCCGCCGGCGGTACGGTTGCTAAACATGGTAATCGTTCTGTTTCGAGTAAATCCGGCAGTGCCGATTTATTAGAAGCGGCGGGTGTTAATTTAAATTTAAACCCCGAACAAGTGGCCGAATGCATAGCAAAAGTAGGTGTGGGTTTTATGTTTGCGCCATTGCATCATAGCGCGATGAAACATGCGATTGGCCCGCGTAAAGAAATGGCCGTGCGTACCATCTTTAATGTGTTAGGACCGTTAACCAATCCTGCCGGTGCGCCCAATCAATTGCTGGGTGTATTCTCAGATGAGCTGGTTGAGCCATTGGCAGAAGTTTTAAATAAATTAGGCAGTCAGCACGTTTTAGTAGTGCATTCAAAAGACGGCATGGACGAAATAAGTATCGGCTCCAGCACACGGGTTGCCGAGTTAAAAGATGGGCAGGTGAAAACCTATACCATTACACCGGAGCAGTTTGGCTTTGAATCCACTGATATAACGACACTTGCAGTTGATAGCGCCGAAGAATCTTTAGCTGTTATTAATCGTGTGCTGGATAATATTCCGGGTGCAGCAAGAGATATTGTCGTATTAAATTCAGGCGCTGCCATTTATGCGGCTAACCTTGTCGGTTCACTTGAAGAAGGCATCAAAAAGGCAGATGGTGTTATAAGCTCTGGCGTAGCAAAACAAAAGCTGCTTGCTTTAGTTGAATTATCTCAATCGTTTTAAAGTTGAAGTTTAAATAAGTATGAATAACACACCCGATATATTAGTGAAAATTATAAAACGCAAACAGGAAGAAGTGACTGAGCGTAAGGCAAAAGTGTCTTTAGATGAGCTAAAGAAGATTATTGAAACAGCCTCGCCGGTACGTGGTTTTGTAAATGCGATTCGCAATAAAATAAAAGCAGGAAAAGCAGCGGTTATATCAGAAATAAAAAAAGCATCACCGAGTAAAGGGGTCATGCGAGAAAATTTTATTCCGGCAGACATTGCCGTTTCGTATGAGAAAGGTGGCGCTTGTTGCCTGTCTGTTTTAACCGATGTTGATTTTTTTCAGGGTAGTGATGAATATCTGAAACAGGCTCGTGCTGCCTGCAACTTGCCGGTGTTAAGAAAAGAATTTATTATCGACCCTTATCAGGTTTATGAAGCAAGAGCGATGGGCGCCGATTGTATTTTGTTAATTGTTTCCTGTTTAAGCGATAAACAACTACAGTTATTAGCGACCTTGGCAACGGTGTTGAGCTTAGATGTATTAGTAGAAGTTCATGATGCGGATGAATTAAAGCGAGCTCTAAAACTGGATTTATCTTTAATTGGTATCAATAATCGAAACCTGCGAACATTTGAAACAAGTTTAAATACCACGCTTGATTTATTAAAAATTATCCCAAAAGATAAAATAGTTGTTACTGAAAGTGGCATCCATAAACCTGAAGACATTGAGTTGATGCGAAGTAATAATGTAAACACATTTTTAGTCGGCGAAGCCTTTATGGTCGTTGATGAACCCGGTGTAAAATTAGCAGAGTTATTTTATTCTTAATCTTTTAAAGAAGGATTAAGCTGATGTTTAAGCTTTTGTTGTTTTAAGTATAGATGGAAGGAGTAATTTTGAATCTTAAACAAATAAGAATGGCAATTTATTCGTTATACTTGACTAATAAATATGGACTGAAATTAAAAAAGGCTAAAACCAATGCAGATAAAAAGAAACTTCGCTGTGAGTATGCCCGCTTAATTCTTTCTCGATTAAATATTGAGGTCGTAGTTTCTGGCCTCGAAAAAATTAATCCTGATGGACAATATGTTCTGCTCTCTAATCACCGTAGTATTATAGATCCTTGCATTATTGAAGAGACGTTAAAAGATACAAATATTTTAGCCTTATGGGTTTCAAAAAAAGAACTTTACTATTCATTTTTCTTTGGTTTGTTTGTTCGAAATGGTGGTTCAGTTTTACTCGACAGAAGTTCAAAACAAATAAGTCAGTTTTTGATGGCAGTTAAAGAAGGGCTGAGCAGTGGAGCGTCGATTGCTGTATTCCCTGAAGGCACACGTAATAAGCAAGGTACCGATTTAGTTGAATTTAAGAATGGCCCCCAGGTTATAGCGATAAAAAATAAATTGCCTTTGTTACCCGTGCATATAAAGACAAACTCGAATGAAATATTACATATGGCTATTAATAAACGAAAAAGAGGCTTGTGTATAGAAGTCGAAATTGGTGATGCTATTGAATATGGAGATAGAACGATGAGCCTTGAAAATCTATATCGAAGCAGGTTTGAAAACCTTAATCTTGAGTAAATGCAACCGTCTTATACAACTTAATTATTTATGATAAGGCAACAATGACTTGCATTGCCGAAGATACTTTAATTAAGTCATCTTCATTTATAATGTATGCTGGCATAATGTAAATAAGATTACTGAAAGGCCTTACCCATACATCACGTTTAACAAATTCCTGAGTCATCCATTTCTGGTTAATACTCTGGTGTGTTTCAATTACACCAATGGCACCTTTTACTCGTACATCTTTAACTTGTTTTAGTTTTATACAGTTCTGTAGATTTTCTTTTAGTATTGTTTCGATTCGCGTAACATTTTTCTGCCACTCTGAATCTAATAGTAAATCTATGCTTGCGATAGAAGCAGCGCAGGCGAGTGGGTTGGCCATAAAAGTAGGCCCGTGCATAAATAAGCCGGGTTGGCCTTGTGAAATAGTCTGGCTAATTTCTTTTGTCATTAACGTTGCGGCAAGGCTGAGAGTACCACCGGTTAATGCTTTGCCAATACACATAATATCCGGGCTAATGTTTGCTTGCTCGCAAGCGAATAAAGTTCCGGTTCTACCAAAGCCGGTAGCAATTTCATCCGCTATTAATAAAACATTATACTCATCGCAAAGTTTGCGTACTTGCGTTAAATATTTAGCATGATAAAAACGCATACCACCTGCACCTTGTACGAGTGGTTCTAAAATAAAAGCGGCAATGTTTTCGCTATGTTGTTCAAGTTGTTGCTTAACTTTTGCAATATCTTCCTGGTGAAATTCATCAGCGCAATAGGGTGCATCAACAAAGTAATGTTGCGCGAGTGTGTCTTTAAAAAGAGAGTGCATGCCATTGACAGGATCGCATACCGCCATTGCGCCAAAGGTATCACCGTGATAGCCATTTTTTATCGTGAGTAACTTTGATTTTTTTTTCTGATTTTTTGCTTGCCAGTATTGTAGCGCCAGCTTTATAGAAACTTCAACTGCGACAGAGCCTGAGTCTGAGAAAAAAATATTTTGTAAAGGTTCAGGTGTAAGTGAAATCAGTTTTTTCGCAAGTTCAACAGCGGGTTGATGGGTTAAACCACCAAACATAACATGTGCCATTCTATCGGTTTGATCTTTAATAGCCTGATTAAGAACAGGATGATTATAACCATGGATTGCACACCACCATGAAGCCATGCCATCAACTAACTCGCGGCCATCTTCCAGTTTTAGGCGTACACCTTTTGCTGATACAACTGGATAAGATTCAAAGCTTGCTGGCAGCGAAGCATATGGATGCCATATATGTTGTTGGTCGAACCCAGTATCTATTTTATATTGAGACATAAATAAATTTTTAGCCTTAACTAAATAAGATTGCCGCGCTGTCGCTCGCAATGACG
>VAPL010022614.1_pt1 | contig 22264 bp, 18 predicted proteins | sample 3395061 | NCBI WGS metagenome assembly VAPL01 (sample SAMN08290444, study PRJNA428436) | hydrothermal vent metagenome | isolation source: Deep-sea hydrothermal vent chimney 2 | place: Pacific Ocean: Juan De Fuca Ridge | depth 2182 m m | reverse complement strand
TTAATCTCACGATATTGACCTGAAATTACAATACCCTGCAATAATTTCACCGGATTTCTTTCTATTACAGTTACTTTTATTAAATCAAATTCGTTAAAACAATCACCCCACGGTTTTATTACACTTTTTAGCCTAGCCACTTCAATGTTAAACGTCATTGGCTTATCACTAACACCCGCGCTGACTGACAATTTCACTATGTGCAACACTACTTCCCTAACAACTACAATATTTCGAATTATTGATTTTTTTAAATACAAACTACTATTAGCAGCAACAATATCGATTAATAATGAATTTAAACAATAGTTACGCCAATAATTAAATACACGGTGATTTTTTTCTACTGGTGCTAAAGTATTTAATTGATGGCTGATATCAACTAGGCTAGTGTTGATGTAAAACAATTCATTAATAAAATGATCACTAAAATTGTTAATTAAACGATGCCGCGCATTGTTATCTGAAATGATTAGTTTTGTTAATTCAAACCATTGATTTTTGACTATAGTGTTAACTAACGACTCAAAAATAGTTAAACGATTGTTCTTTTCATCACACGATACGTAACCATACTTTAAAAATAATAAAAGTTGATTAAATTTACTGTTACTATTTGTAGTAATTTCAGTTTCTTCAAGTTTTCTAATGTTAGCGTGTTGCTCTGATAGCATAGTGCTACGCAACAAGCCCTGCAATTTATTAAGCAATGTTGACGTTAACTTATTTTTCCAATCTGATTCTTGTACGTCCCCCACATCTACTATTATTTTATCAATATAAAGATTATTTTTTCCTGCAATGTTATCAAATAACGTTTCAATATCAGGAAGTAATTTTTTTGTAATAAAATATGATAACTCACGTTGACATCGTGCAGGATCAGTAGTGTTAAGCAAGTCTAAATTAATTAATTGCTTTTTAATTTGATGTGAGTTTAAATTACGCATTGGCAATCTTATTGAGTGAATTAATTAATGCATTTCGACTATTCGTTATAATCGATGCTGTTGTTCCCGGTATTAAGATGCTTGTTAACCAATTAAAATAATATCCTTCAAAACGGTTAAAACTGGCATCCGATGGCGCTGTCCCGGGTAACTCTTGATCAAGCCAATATATCATTGGTAAAATATGCGCCGGACAATTTTTCTGGATAACGCGTTGTATGTATTGTCGAAATTCTCTGTCTCGAAACCGGTGTGGTGTTGATTCAAGCGGTTTACCATCGTCAACTGGAATACTAAAATCACGCGCATAACCCGATGGAAAAACAAAGGACATTCGTTGGCTATAAGGATCCCGTTCTTTTTGCAGTGACTCGCTATCATTAACCGGAATGGATAACAATAAATCAGTATCGTGTTGCGGTCGCAATAAAATATGTTCGACTAAATGAAAACCCTCAGCACTATAAAACTTAACCATTGCATCAGCGACTGTTGCTATCGCATTTTGCGTTTCGTCAATAGAAACCAACGGTGTATTACTTAAACCAATTTTTTCGCCTTGAAGGCTTCTGAGTTCAAAATTAAAGGTATCTGCACCGGCTGGTGATATAAAATAGTTCCACTCATTAATACCATAACGAATCACACTGTTAATTGCCTCACGTGCCAGTGATCGTGCAATTGCTTCTTGCTCTAAAGGATCAATAATATCGTCTGGCGCAGTAAAATTAAAGACACTGCTCATCAATACCGAGCCACTATAGGATTTCTCTGACCATAAACGCCAACGCTTTTCTATAACCGAATCAACATCAACTTCATCATAAATTTCAAAATAACTATCAATATCAACTACTATTTTTTTTCGAGCTGTTGCATATAATCCTGACTGATAGGCAATTAGGCTTTCCATTGCTGTTAAAGAACTACCCAACCGCAAATTCAGAAAATAGCGAGCGGTTTGTTGCAAGGCCTTTTGAGCAGAACGACTGGATGCCCATGTTCGTTTGCTTTCAGCAAATATTTGATCAATTGAATTTACCCCATCTCTTAAAATATAGCGAAATCGACCGCCAGTCACAGAGATCACAGAATAAAATAAAACCTGACTGGCTAAAATAATAGTTTGCTCGGCAGTTGTGGTTGCTGCTGCCTGAGTATCAAAGTCAGTAACCGATTGTAATACGACAGATTCATCATGGAACAATTGCCATTGATAGCCGGGATCAACATTAAGTGTTACTAGCATATTAGGATATCGAATAATGGGGTTTGAAAAAGCCTGTAAACGATTTGCACTTAACCTAGGGCTTGCTTTTAACAACTCAGATTTTGTTTTAATTAATTGAGTATTAATGGCCTGCCGCATAAAAGCGGTTTTTTCATGAAATTCATTTATCGCTAAGCCTAATACTGATACTTGCTGTTGCCCCCAACGATGAAACTCTTGTGACCAAGCCATTATATTCATCCCATGCCGGGCTAATAAATGATCTAACATTCTATTTCGTCTATCGATAAAACTATTTTTATCTTCGAGCGCTAACTGAATAGCAGCTTGATAGGGGTTGTTTGGATCGTTTATAAAACTAGTCCAATCTTGAGCTGTTGTATAACGTTTTAATAACTTATCAATATCCATTAAGTCAAAAACAGGATGTGTAAAATACGTTGTTGTTTGATCAGAATCAGATGAAAAAAAATTATTTATATTCGCTAGCTGCGCAGTAACATCAGCTAAATATTGTTCAGTTAATAATAAATAAGCTTTTGTTTGTAATGCTTGTGCTCGACGTTCAATGCTTGCATTTTTAGGTAAACCAACTTCACCAACACCATAGTTAATGGGTAACTCATTTTGATAAGGGTAATAATCATCTACAACTAACTCTGAGCCTTCAACAATAGGCCAACTGGATTTTGTATAACCAGCATTTTTTGGTGTTTTTTCAGCTACTAATGCCTTAAATAATTCTTCTACACGTTGAAAATCATAAATTACTTTAATATCATCACGCACAAAAATAACATTTGACTTTGCAATACTCAGTTTCGGCCGATACTGTTCCACTTCGACTAAACGCAAACAATCCGTTGCATTTTTTGTTAATGGCCTATTATTAATAAAATTACTCAAAGCCAAATCACTCACCGCGATAATATTTCGACTGGCTATCTGTTCTTGCTTAACAATGTCGGTTGTATCATCTTGGCTTCGGGCGCTCATTATTAAACGCAAAATATCAGAAACAAATATTTCTGTTTTGGAAGGAAATGTATTGTCACCTAGTGAATTGGCATTGGTTAAAAAACCATGTTTTAAATCGGGTCCATCATAAATTTCAGCGGCAGAATAATCGGTTGCTAATAATTCTTCCAACGAGTCAAATTCTAATGGTGGTGATAAGTTACAATCAATAATAAAAAACAACGTGGCAAGTAAGGATTCTACATCAACACCGCTATTCACTTCTATTCGAGCATTAATGGCGATATCTTGAATCTTAACAACCGATAATTGTGCTGGATACTCTGCTAAATTACGCCAACTATCTAAATAGTGACGCAAACTATTCACACCACGTTGTACTTCAAAAACACGGCGTGTAAACTCAGCAACTAGACTATCCGGTAATACATTCTCGATAACGGATGTTGCTTGAGTCAAGATAGCCGGGATCGGTATTTCGATTTCATCTAAATCATCAATAATCCGCAGCAATATCCAAAGTGCAGCACTGCTAGAGGCACTTAAATTAGTGTAGTTTATCTCCAGCTGAGCAAAATAAGTGTTGTCTTCTTCTAGGGCACTCCATATACCAGCAGGAGGATTACGTAGGGCAACCGAATCTAAGGTTACATTTTCATAAAATGGCTTGGCTTCATCCTCATCCCAATAGGGTAGTGCAATGTCCAAAGAATACGTTATGCCATCAACTACCACTGCCAAGCTATAATTATTACTATTTAATTCGGCGTTTTTAAATTCTAATAAAACTTCATACAATCCGGCTATTTTTATGCGCTCAACACCCGTTGTATAAGATATTGGCGGTGTTAATGATGGCTCATGAAAAACAGCCACTTCACTTTTTATATTTATTTTTACCCAAGCATCATTAATAAGGTAGTGATCCAGTAATAACTTTCTTAAATCGATAGCTGTAACCGGTGCACAGTTTAATGCTTTATCAACAGCAACAAAACCTGTTGCATGATATTTTTCACCACTGCGTAACAAATCGGGCATATCGAGCTGAATTCTAAACCCGATATCGGTGCTAGCATAACAATAAGCTTCTAAAAAGCTGATCCCCGGATCATGTGCATTATGATCAGTCCAAGTTTCTTTTGAATATTGACGAATCAAGGCTAAGCCTTTTTCTCGCAACGCTGCATAATTCATGCTTGTTGGAGCAGCATTAACCGATATGTTTTTTATGTGTTCCATTAGATTAGTTTAATTTGCATTAACCTGTTTCACAGACTCAACCGTGCTTTGATTTTGTCTGGCTTTGGCATCCATTAATTGCGGGCTGGATTCTTTTTGAATCATATTGATTAATTCATTAACTTGATGGTAAGGTAATTGTGCTAACGCCACTAAAATTGTATTAAGTTGCTCTGCACTAAAATTTAATTTTATGATTGCTTCCATTATGTTTACCTCTTTATATTTTACTTAATGCCGTTATTTTTTTATTTTGTTGCTCAAGCATTGTTGCTAATTCCTTAACAGAATTAATTAAAACGTAGATTAATGCCGAACCGTTATACACTCGTAAATCACCAAAATTATCTTTATCGCCGGTTTCATTTAAGTTTATTTTTTTAACTGTTTCAGGAATAATTTTTTCAATTTCCTGCCCAATAATACCAATACATTCCAAATCTTTTACCGTTCCTGCTGCACCCGTATATTGATAGCGCACCGGACGAATATGTTTTAATTCAGCAAGACCCAAATCAAGATCTCGAATGTCTTTTTTAACGCGCACATCCGAGGTTAAAGTCCATAATGTATCGCCATCATTTTTAAATGCACTGCCATTAACTTGAAACACTGCTGCTTTGGTATTATCAACATCATTTGATGCACCAATAACAACATTGCCAGTTTTACTGATGGTCATTCGATCTTTAGTACCATCTTGCACAAAACGAATACGTTGTGTTGATATGGAATTAATACGTAACTCACCACTGGAACGTTGCCGCAAAGCATAACTTGTGCTGCTATCCATCGCTTGGTGATAAATAAAAGCATCACCCGCCGAACCACCCGTGCCGTTACTGCAAACAACATTTCCAAAACGCACTCGATCACTAGCACTTGCGTTAGCACCAAGCTCAACCTCAAATCGGTGTGTTGGTGCTGCCGCAGAAAAATCACCAATACCAACATTACCCGCAGCATATGCAACCTCGCCCGCCGCGCCTGTTGATTGGAAAACACTACTGCCACCGCCGCCACCAAGCTGAGTCCAACTGCTGCCGTCATATAACTCAACCGTGACACCGTTAAAACGTAATGTCCCCGGTGTTGTGCTATCACTATTGCCCAATTTAATTCCCCTTGATAACACGAGATTACTGTCTAAATCCAACGACATGCCATCGTCTTCCAAATTTAAAAAACTATCTAAAAGATCTGAAAAATCTTCGCCATTGGGACGCTCGCCATCTTTAAACTCTTGTTTAAGATATAATCTGTTTCTCTCTGTCATAATATTTTCTTCGCTAAATGTTGATTAATAAAATAATTTTTATTCCGGATAAACATCAAAATCAAGTGCCACCGCCATGTATCCAATACCAAGCTGATCAACACCGGTGCACTCGGTATCGTCAACATTAATTGCTGTGATAGTGTGGTTTGGATGCGAAACCAATATCGCATGAGGTTTAGTAGTCTCTGCCACTTCAACACCCCGCCCGACAATATAACTTTCGCCTACTGTCATCGCACCAATGGCCGGTGTTGCGCGGGCTGGTATAACAAAATCAAAATCAACCGACATGTGTCCAATGCCATCACGTCTTGGACCATCGTAAATATGATATAGGGTAAACTTCGTGACATAATCAACATAATCTCGCCCTTCAATAAAAGCGAGAATCTCTGATTTATAAATACGGGATCCAAACAGAATATCTTGACCATCTTCGTAAGCCCAAGGCGATAAAAAACGTTGTAACTCATCATTAAGAACTTGAGAATAATAGCCGTCATCAACACCTGATTTAAACGTTATATTGGCATCCACTTTTATATATTCAAATAGTGGATTAATGACGTTTATTATCGAAAAACTGGAACAATGCTGTAGTAAGAACGTTTTAATTTTTCGCATTAAAACAATATCAGCACGGGGTTCCAGCACATTGATTGTCGAAGTTGATCGCAAATTAGGTATAATAACAACCGCTAACGCACCAATTTTCTCAAAGGCATTCTCATCACTATGAGGCAAGCATTTCACTTTAAATACTTCTGAAAATTCATTTAGAACTAATTTTTCAATATCCCATATCGTAACCGCTCTATTTCGATGTCGTAGCAACTCACTACTACTTTGAAAATGCTCACTATCTTGTTGCTTGCTGCGCCCACCAAAGGAAGCATAAGGTTGCAGTACTTTTTTAATTGCTGCGTTACGTTTTTTTAATTTCGATATGCTGTTTTCAGGAAGCATTTTAATAAGGTGATCATTATAATCATCAATATTATTCGTCAAATTATTTAGCTTGGCTAAAGCTGCATTAGCGTGTAGACCTATTGTTCGACAAACACTATCCTCTGATTTATTTATACTGGCGCACAACCAAAGCATGGAATTTGGCATGAGATCATGGCTCACACTGGCGTCCTGACCAATTTCAAGTGCAATTAAGCCCGGGTTTTGAAAACCATACGTGCTGTCATTTAAAACACTTGATGAACTAATTGTTTGCCATTTATTATTGGCCAAATAACGCCACTGCGTCTCCCCCAAGTTTAATGTTGCTCCGCTTGTGGTTGCTGTGCCTTTATCAAGTTGAAATAAAAATGAAACATTAGCGGGTGCTGAAATATTATCAATCCCAATAAATAAGTAGGCTTGATTTTCAATCGTGGGAATTAGCTTAGCATCGATTTGTTGTTGTGCTGCTGCATATCCAAAACTATCGATTGAATAAAATTGCTCTAAAGCTTGATTATCACCGGGAACAAATTCTGCGGTCGCTTTATAGTTTACGGATAAATCGGATATGGTTGGTGTATAAGGTTCATTTGGTAATACCGGTTTACTTCCTGAATCCCACTGACTTAATTCGATGGCTTTATTGGCATAACGCAGTGCAAAAGCTTTATGACCAAAAGCGTCAAACGCGGTTTCCGATGCAAACGGCGCACCGTAGGATGGCCCATTGAGTACTAATTTGATAAAGCCATATTTACTTTTAGTATTGTAGGGCTCAAGATTTATTATTTCTGGTTGTGTTTTATAATTATTTTCTCCAAAAATAAGTTCGGGTTCATTAAATACAATCACAAATGTTTTACTATTTAGATCGCTAGCATTAAATAATGTTTGAGAATGTAATAAAGTATAACGCCAGCTACGTTTGTATAACATTTTAATATCAATCAAAAAATCGTTAATAAAACTGTCTTCGATACTGGAATCTGTTAAAACACTATCAAAATACTCTCGATAATAAGCAAATAAATCTTCTGGCAAATCTTGCCACTGCATATTAAGCTCTAAACGTGTTAATCGTTTACTGAATATTTCTCCACTGCCAATGTAAAATTCCGAACCAATACGAGGTTGGTTACTAAATAACGCCATCGGTTTTTCAGTATTAAGCGAGCCACTGTCATTATTGACTAACAGGTTTTTTACACCACTAACGTCAACTGTAATAGAACATTTAGCAACAGATAAACCTTCAAGAACCTCATAATGTCCTGATTCACCAATTAATAAAAAGCGTATTACCGGCCAGTCAGATCGTGGGCCTGAGGCATGTAATTCAGAATCAAGTGCAATAATGGCTGCTTCAGATTCATCAATAGTAAAGTTAATTTTTAGTGTAGTAATATCAACATTGGCTTTAATCATTTCAGCTCGAAAATTTTTCGGCTTAATCCAACCTTCTTCCCCTGTTATCTCTGCTGTTAATGCAAAGGCGACACTGTGATCGGCCGGAAAATTTTCTTTTGTGGTATTTAAATCCAACACTAAATCAATTACACGATTTCCTTCGGCCATAACTAATACTGGTGAAGTTATCGCAAAACCAATGTTTGCTTCTGTCATAAACCGCAAACTATTATCATAGTCCAACTGTTTACGCCCAAAGGTATACCAGCTATCACCTTCCAATTCAGATAATTCTGTCGAGATAAAAAACCGTGAATTACCGCTTTTATCTCGTTCTTTCACTAAACGATGAATTTTTTTTATGCTTGATGGCGTAATAACGATATCACTAGTAGTACTATAAACTAATGCATTACCATTACCGTCTTTACCGCCATCTAACTCGGTACCCGTTTTTAGTAAAGTCGCTGGCATATTTTTTGAGGATTCAAAAAAAACATGCACTGCATCTAATGTTGTATCACGACGTAATAAGCCAAGCTGTTGCTCATAATAATGACGCAAATGTCGAATGGGCAATTCGTTTAAGTCGTCTTGTAGATAATTAAATAACTTTAAAAAAACCAGGAGTAATGCAACATGAGGGGACCAATCTTGTTTAGTATCCAATAACATTTGCAATTGGCTTTGGTTAACGATATCACCTGTTGTTTGATCCACCAAGCTATCAAAAAATGCTTGCCAATCACCAACTGATTGACCTGATAAATTATAAAATCGTAATTCTGCTGCCAGTTTTTTTGCATAACATAGTCGATCTCGAAATGAGCGTTCATCTGGAAGAATATAATCATACTCCAACGCCGTCGGCATACGCTGCAACTGATTCGTTCCATTGAGTCTAAATATATTTCCATAGCGCCTAAAACTGTCCATGACTATACGATTGATGCCTCCGTGATGTAATAAGGATAAACCAGGTTACTTCTGCTGTTGGTCGTTCGAATGGTATAATCAAGTCGAATATCAATAACACCACTGTCTTCTGATGATGGTTCAAACCGCACATTATCAAGTGTTATCCTCGACTCAAAAAACAAAATGGCCACTTCTATTTGATTTTTTAACGAAGCCGAAAATGTTATCGATAACGGTTCAAACATTAAGGCATCCCGTTTCCAACCATAGCTAGGTCGCATTAATCGTTCACCAAGTTGGGTTGATAATAAAATTTCCAAACTTTGTTTTATATCTTGCTCCGCATCAACCATTTTGACAGTACGTCCCTGATGTTCAAAGCTTGGTGGAAAATGCCAGCCACGACCTAAAAAATCGTTATTAATATCATCTTCCATTCTTTTAACCTCCAATTAAAACTGTTGGGCAACCTATAATGATACTACCACCGTGGGCACAACTGTCTCCCATTCGAGCTGCTGGCATACTGCCAATTAAAACTGTCGCACTTCCCATAATCACGGTATCCGGTGGCCCACTGCAAGTCAGCATATCGCCTAATCGCAACGCCGGCATACCACCAATAAGAACCGTTGGCTCTCCCGGCGGTAAAGCAGGCCCACCTACATGCGGCACAACTCCGGTAACCAACGGACAAACGTGCATATCACCTGCTCTTGCTGCCATTGCCATAATTTTATTCTCTATATTTTATATCTTAAATTCTAATCAGTTGATTTGTACTAATGAGCCTTTTAACGTCATCATACCGCTGCTTGAAACTTCTGTAGATGCACCACCATCTGCTTTAAATTCTGCTGATGCTTTTATTTCAGCGTTAACTGCTTCCACTTTTAAATCAGCACTTGCGTTAAGAGTTATTTCACTTGCGCTTGTAATTGAAATACCATCACTATTTAATTCTATTTTATTACCATTTTGATCTTCTAATAAAATACCGCTATCAGCATCGCTTAATATTATTTTATTGGCTCCAGGTGTCTCTAAAGTAATAATTTTTTGATCATCATCAAAATGAAAACGTAAGCCTTCACGCGAGACATAGGCTTTTTCATGATTATCTTCACTAGGCTCTATAGGCGGTGCTTTGGCACTGCTATGCAACATACCCAGTATTACCGGCTGCGCTGGGTCGTCATGAAAAAATCCTAAAACAATTTCATCTTCTAACTCCGGACGAAAAAAAGTACCCCGTTCAGAACCAGCATCCAGTGTTGCGACTCGCGCCCAAATACCTTGTTCGTCCATTCCTGCAATAGGAATTTTTACTTTAACGCGATGTTCTCCGGACGGATCATCTGCTAATTGAGTTACGATTCCAACATGTAAACCTGCAATCGATGGCGTTAAACCTGCGGCAGGCATTTGGCTAATGTCAAATTTCTCAGCATGAGTTGAACGTGCCAGACCAAACTCAACATCAGTAATCCAACAATTATTAGAAAATTCATGGCGCACACCGGTTATATGCACCTTGCCATTAAAACGTGTGCTAATTGCTGAAAGCTGCACCGTGTCCCCCAAGCGAATTTCAGTAACACCCCGAAACCGAGCGCGGCCTCTTGATGCCGCTAATCGTGAACGCAGCAACACACCATCAGCCCATGCCTGTAAAGCATCACTCGCTAAACTACCCCCGTGTGCCAATAAATCAGTTTCACGCTCAGTTGCGTTAGTCATATCTTCGGCATCAAGATCACTATTATTTTGCCAAGCAGGATCAAGCGCATCCACTTCTAGTAATTCTTGATCAGCAGGATTCCAAGACATACTAGTGACAGTTGCACTTTGGCTACGCGCATCAAATTCCGCATCGAAGGCAATGAGTGTGTCACCAAAAGCAACATCAATGTTTGCATCGGCATCCAAGTTTGGTACATAACTACGAACGCTGCCATTTTCAACAACACAAATTTGGCCATTGCTTTCCAAACGACTTATCATAAAATCCCAGTCACTTGCCTGATATTGCACTAATTGCGGATGCACTACTTCGCTCGAAGTGATATCACCTGTTAGTCCATATTCAGCAATTAAAGTATCAGCAATATCGCTATCACTTAATTCTTCGTGATAACGTGTTTTCTTACTCAACGCCATTTTTATAACTGGATCACGACACTCAACCTCTAACCAACTTTTATTACTCCGCACCACGGTTTTTTGACGTAACACTAAACCAGTAAAAAGTGCTGTTACATCATCACGATAACCGGCAATAATATTAAGCTCATTGCCCGGTAAAAAATAATCACCCGAGCTATACGCAAAATCACCATCTGCTGCACTACCGTCATTTATTTTAATACGTGCAAATGGAATTCGATTTGCTTTATAAATAATTTCGACTGTTGAAATAGGAACCGTACTGGGTAGCGCCACACCATCAACTTCAATAGTTAACATCGGTACATCGGCTGTTTGTCTGATAGAAATGGCTGCCATCATGCAGCCCCTTTATCAACGGGTGGCAAAGATAACCTTGTTCCCGATTGTAAACGACGAAAATTAACGAGTTTATTTACTCTTGCTAATTCCAAATATAACGCTGCATTGCCATAGATCTTATGGGCTAACAACGGCAATGAGTCACCATCTTTTATTTCTCTAATGTGTGTTAAATCAGGTGATGCGTTGCTCTGTTCTAATGCAATTTGTTTTTCGGATTTAGTCCCTTGAAAAGTGCAATTTGCTTTAACGCGTAAAGCCGTACCGTTTGGTCGAAATAAAGTATGGCTATAACTAATCGACGATAATGCACCGTCAAAAAGCATCGTCCCCCAGGATATTTGAACTTTATTCGGTTGGTGTATTTCACCATCATATAAATAAACGATCGCTTCAAAATTTTTAATTTGATCTTCAACTTCAAATGACTCATCACTACTCGCTGCAAGGGCACCAACGATAGGAATAGCATCAAGCACACCTTGAGTATTAACAACACCGGTGCCATCAAATACAATTTCAAAACTAATGCTTGATGGGCCAGAGCTGGTAAATGTATTCGTTTTTTCTGTTGTGCCCGGAGTGCCGTTATCCTGATAATTAATTCTTTTATTAAGGCTAAAAGAAGCTGGATTAATTTGAACGGTGTAACTATCACTTTCAGATACTTCAGGCATACCATCACTAGCATAACTAATGAGTTTAAATTTTAACTTACTCAATTCACCGTTATCAACAGCCATTTAACGCTCCTGCCTATCTTCTAAAATACGTAACACTTCCATCACACAGGTTTCAACAATAACCTGCTGCTTATTTTGTCCATCAGGAATTTCAGCTGGCGTAATTGAATTATCATTACTATCCGCTACCACGCGAGCATTAATAATAAGCTGACCAATTTCAACAGGCATCGATTATTTTCCTTAATGAATTAATTCATACACCCAAAGCATCTAATGCAATACTGGCCGGGTCATAATATTTAAAATACTGATATTTCAACGTTAAACTCTCAACTACAATTTCGCTATTCATGGCATTGATACCTGAAATCTCAATTTGCTTTGGAATAGCATTAACGACATACCAATTATAAAGCGGTAAATGTTGCTCAGTTAAAAGTGATACCATTAGGTTCACTGGCTTATATTCAAATTCCTCAATTGCTTGTCGTGCCCAATGCAAAACACCGGATCCTAGAAATTTTCCACGTTTTAAGACTAAATCAGAATATTGTGTGCGCTCGGGTAGTTGGTGAGCAAAACGGTTTTCACCACCTTCCGGCAACGATAAAAATTGAGTATCCACCGACAAACCAGAAACTTCCTGAAAGCGAATGTCATTTGGAAACTGTGGCAGCAATTCAAAAATAACTGAAAAGTGAAAACCCGGTTGTGGATAATCAAACATAACAACTAACCACTATTTGCCATAACCAAACCTTCATGACTTAAAACCAACGTTTCTATTGCTGTCTCATTACCAGTAGAATTAAGATCCGTCGACGTTACTTTAGTCGGAAAAGCACTTTTAACCGTCCACACAACAACCGGCTCATGGCTTTCGTTTAACAAACTTATGGTAATATCGCGACGTTCAATCGTGTTGAGTGACACACTATTCCACCACTCATAAAATTCATTATCACCAGCAAAAATTCCCCGCTTAAAGGTAAGATCACCATAGGTCTGCATGCCCGGCATTTGTTTTTTACTGTATTCAGGACTAGCCCCATCTCGGTATTCAATTTTTTCAGTTGTAACTTCTAAACCGGTTACTTCTGTGAAACCTATCTTGGTACCACCCCATTCCACCTGAAAGTGAAATTTAGGAATTGGATAATCTGCCATGGTTTAATTCTCGCTTGTTTGTGTTATAAAATTAAGAAACTTGCATCTTGTGTGAAAACTTCAGAATAATAAATTCAGCCGGCCTAACAACAGCCATGCCTATTTCAATAATCAAACGTCCTTCAAGAATGTCTTGTGCCGTCATGGTTTCACCAAGCCCCACTTTGACATAAAAAGCATTACTGGTTTTCTCGCCTACCAAAGCACCTGCTCGCCATTGCAAGGTTAAGAAATTCTCAATCATCGCCCGGACACGCACCCAAGTATTCGCGTCATTTGGTTCAAATGTAAATGGTATGGTTGCTTTTTTAATGGATTCTTCGGCCATATTAAAAAAACGTCGAACAGAAACATATCGCCATTCATTACTATTACCATCTAAAGTACGTGCACCCCAAACCAAACTGCCTTTGCCGGCAAAAGCGCGAATAGCATTAACACTTTTTCCTGTTGTATGAACATTTAAATCCCCTTGCATCGCATCGTTGATTTTAATTGTCGGACCACTAATATCCGCCAAAGAAATATTAGCCGGAGCTTTCCAAACACCACGAGCCCTATCAACCGAGGCATAAACTCCAGCTATTGAACCACTGCAGGGTAAAACCTTCATCGTTTGTTGAATTTGTGCCACGACTGCTGAAAAAATCGGGTGTTGTGAAAATAATTTTTTCTCCGCTTCAAAAGCCAAAAATTCTGCTGACTCAAAGATAGATAAAATCCCTGAAGTCAATTTGTTTACCAAACCCTCCAGCACCGCAGCGGCATTCACCGCACGCTCGGCTGTTGAAGCACCAAAGCTTTCCGTATTTGTTGCAATGCTACTAACATCCAGCTCGGGTAAAATCCACGGTGTGCCATTGAGAGAAGCATAATCAGATTCAACGTTTGCAACACTCCGACCCGAAGCAACAGCACCACGAACATGAGCATTTTTTTCAAAAGCAACCAAATCTTTAATCACCGTACCCAGCGAGCTATCGTTGCTTAAATCTGAAATGATTTGTGCTAGTTCAGGTTCATCCGCAAAAGGGGTATCGCGCAATACTTCAAATGCTAATGCAATCGCTCCCGGCAGAAATACGGCCTCACCAAATGCAGCACGCACCGATTCTAGAGAGCCTCCGGCAGTTGCACGTAGCGCATCAAATAAAACACTATAATGGCTCGACATAACATTAAAATTATCACGCGTTAACGTTATCGAAAAACTACCCGGTAAGATATCAACAACAGCAGCGACAACAATGGCTACGTTGGCATTAGCTGATCGGGCATCGGTGGTTAAGTCATTTAAGCTTGCATCGGTTGCCAAGCTATCAATAGTTGCATTGGGGATAGCAACATCCGAGCTATCAATAAATGACAGTTGTCGAAAAGAAACAGTTTGGCCGTAAATCGTTTTTAACCAAGGATAATAAGCCGTGCCGTATTTTAAATTTGATGTTCCAGTTTCTTGTCGATAAACCGCAACAGGATCGAGTGAAATCGTTTTTGCTTTATCACCATCCTTTAAATCCATGATAACAAATCGATCTTGAAGATCGGCACACTGTGTTAACGCTGCTTTTTGAATATTACCAAGTTCAACTGCTGTTAACGACACAGCATCCGGGAACAGTAATAAAGTTGGTTCATCGTAACTTTTTAATTGCGTTAAACCACCAAGCAAACCCAATGGCGTTGTCGTATCACCATAAGCTGGTGCTGTGGTATAAGAACCTACCGATACGATATAACATGCACCGCCACCATTTTGATAAAAGTGCTTAATGCTGTTATAAAGATAATAACGACGATTGGCATTAGACGCATCACGAGCCTCGGTAAAAATCACTTCATTGTTTGCCATGGTGTTTAATTTTACCAAATAACTACTTGGTATAAAATCACCACCAAATAGTGTTTCATACTCGAGTAATGAATTTATTCTTGTTGGCACAAAACTAAGTCTGCTTGCATTTGCATCAAGCGCCTTTTCCGAATAGCCAACAAAAGCAGGTATCGCTGTTTCAACAGGAACTACCGAAGCAGGAAAGGATGCAATCTCTTCAACGTAAACACCCGGGGTTTTATATGCCATGTTTAATTTTCCTAAAGTTGATTATTGTTACTATTATTCATCATGTCATTTATGATTCTTGCATTTTGTGTGAAAATTTAAGAATTATAAACTCAGCAGGACGGACAACAGCCATGCCTATTTCAACATTCATTCGGCCTTCAAGAATATCTTGTGCTGTCATAGTAGAACCTAGGCCAACCTGCACATAAAATGCATCATCCGGTTTTGCTCCGGCTAAGGCACCAGCACGCCATTGCAAAATTAAAAAATTTTGAATCATACTTTTTACTTTAACCCAGGTATTAGCATCGTTCGGTTCAAACACAAAAGGTTCAGTGGCTTTTTTGACAGACTCTTCAACCATATTAAAAAACCGCCGCACTGAAATATAACGCCACTCATTATCATTACCGGCTAAGGTTCGTGCGCCCCAAACAATATTTCCACGGCCATTAAATTGACGAATTGGATTCACCGATTTACCTGTCGAATCAACATTCATAATATCGTTCAAACTGTTATCTATTTCGACAGTTAATGATCGTATCGCGGTTAAACTTTCATTCGCCGGTGATTTCCACACACCACGCGTATTATCAACACTGGTATAAACACCAGCTATCGCAGCAGCAGGTGGTAATCTAACACTAAACCTATCTAACACCACTCGCACATTACCGTAAATTGTTGGGTTTGCATTCACTGCATGGTCTTTTAAATCCGTCATGCTCACCGTATTAAAAGCACCCGGTTGAACCAAACTACCATCCTCAGCTCGACTGGCCAATTGAGAAATGGTTATGCTATCGAAATCCCATCGCCACGGTAGTGTCGTATTAAGATACGGATGATACACTGCACCGTATTTTAAATTGCGTGTTCCCATGCCATTACGAAATGCTGTTATACCATCAAGTCCAGCTTGATCACCATCCCATAAATCCGCAACGAGAAATCGATCACCTAAAGTTGCACATTGATTTAAAGCTTGAATAAGCACTCCATGATAGCTCGCCCTGACATTATCAGTTGCAATCGCATCCGCTGCCGCATCACCAGTTAATGTTGGAGCCATACCACTTAAATCTGGAAAAACAATTAGTGTGGGTTCGTCTTCTTTCGATAAGGCATCAAGTGCCAACAAATGCGCCGCGGCTATATCTGAATTAATAATACTCGATGAATAATCACCCATCGAAATAATATAACACCGCCCACCACCATTTCGATAAAAATGTTTCAACGCATTTGCCATGCGATAACGTGCGGTTGATGCTTCATTCGGATCAGCTATCACTCCAGTAACCTTACCATCAGCATCAACAGTTACAGAGAATGATCCAATCTTAGGTGCTAAACCAAAAATATTTTCATAATCAAGTAATGAACTAATTTCCACTGGTTTATTGAGTAAGCTTTCACCGCTATAATCAATTTTTTCGGTGTAACCAATAAATGCTGGAATTGCAGTTTCAACCGCAACAACCGATGGAGGAAAATTAGAAATTTCTTCTATGTATACGCCAGGTGTTTTATAATTTACGCTCATATTGGTTTCTTGGTTTATAATGTTAAATTAGACATGTGTATCTCGGAAAACCATTGTGAATTTTGATACCGGATACGATTAGTTTCTGGTTTTGGTAAAAGCACTTCTTCAGAAATTTCTGAGGTTTCAGATAAATCGGCTTGCAAAATAACGCCATCACCAAATTGTGTTAATGGTTTTGGTAACTCGGTGACTAATATTTGATTATTACTATCTTCAATTGCAACTTGGGCTCCCGCCCCAACAGCTTGGTCTTGTGGGAAAATATAACGCCAACGGGACGCTCTATTCATAAATCGAATTTTATATACTGGCGTGCGCAGCGCGCCATCATCTGCCAATAATGAAAAATCACTTTCAGCTGCAGTGATAGCAATCACCCCAAACCATTTATCACTAACGGCTTTTGGATTTAAATAAAAATTAAAACTCGAATTGGCTATTTCTGAATTACTAGTATCATACAGTGTTAAATTAAAATGTCCTGTTGCCAAGCTTTGTAAATTTAATTGTAACGTTTCTAAAATTCCCGACTCACTAATAAATTGTTTTTGCCAAAGCACCTCTAACTCAGCACTGCGAGTTATTTTGACATTAATTTTTTCTAAACCAAATTGGGCCACATCCAGATTACTATAATGACTGTAAGACTGTATTGCGTCCAAAGGCGTTACATATTGGTTAGCCAATATCGCAAACTGTGACCATTGAGTGCTATCTGTCAAATCACTCGCTGGATCGGCTACCAATGCGCGATATAATTTATTCTCTGACAAAACAATGGCATCAAGACTATAAGAAACAGTTGGGTCGTAAGTATTATTCGGCACCTGTTCCCAATCGGCTGCCACAGGTGAAACAGCAGGTCCAGTTTCGCGGATTGCTCGAAATAAATTTAATGTTGAATCAGAAGTTGCTACATATATTTGATCGGCTTCATAAATAGTGTTTGGATCAAATTCAGCAACCGCTTTACTCAGAAAAAGTTCAGAAGCAACAATATTGGTTGATGTATTTTCGAATAAATAAAAATTGGGTGACGTGGTTTTTAATGCTGTGTAATTAAAGAAACGAGGATCAACAATTTTTAACGCAAACTCTAATTTAAAATTATTTGCTAACGGAATCATTGGACGAATAGTGTCACCAGAATCGTCAATTTGAACCGCTACAAAAAAACCATCCGCCGTTGAGCGAAATAACATTTTTTGTCCTGCTAATGCTTTTTCTGAATTGCTTGTAGGAAATATATCGACATGTCTCGTTAATGAATAATTATCATGAGCCCCTTCTCTCATTGAATCAAAAAGTGCTTCATGCGGTACATCGCCCAGATTCAAAAAATAATCATGAAAAATTTTCACCTCAAAAAGTTTTACATACTTACTCATTTAACCGCATCCTTGGTAATCACATCAATTTCAGAAATATAACCACCACCATCCAATACACGTTCACTGTGAACTCGAATTAAGCGTGCACGATAAGCAGAGAAAGGTAGTTGCTTGCCACCCAATGATCCCCATAAATGATTAACTTCTTCAAAACTAAGCGATAGCAAATCTAAAGTTATTGACATTTCACTTGTTATCGCGATATTTTGTAATACCCCAGGAGAATTTGAAGTTGAGAATTTAGTCTGGCCTTGAAAAAATGTGATCACTTGACTTAAACGTCTTAATGCCGTGCCATAATTACTATAATTAGCACTAAACAGTAAAACGATATTCAAATACAAATCTGGATTATGATAATTAACCGTATCAAGTGAACTCCGAGTATACGTTTTACCATTTCGCAATGCCGCTTCTTCACTAAAATTAACCAAGGTTAAAACAATTTTATTTTCCAATTCACCCGAGATAGCACCATTATCCAATTGCGCAATATTGCCATAAATAACGACATCAGTAGTACCAAGCGGACTATCGTCTACATAATGAATGTATTTATTCAGCTGCGATAAAACCAATGTTGCTGCCTCAACAATCATCTCGGTTAATTCCTATTTCGGTGTTGTATAAATTTCTCGACCATCGGATAAAACCTTTCGAGTTATTAAATTATTCTCAAGCATAAATTCTAACGTCTTTGAAACCATTTCAATTGATCGCACACCCAATTGTTGTGGCAACCACCACGTCGCAATACCTTCAACAGTATCCGCCGCCTGTGGATGTCTAACTAAATAATCCGCTATTTGTTGCACTAACATCGTAGTGCCATCATCAATTGGTGACATTAATGGCAAGCCTCGATGTTTAGCAATTAACTAAACTAGCTAAAGCAACTTCAGTGCCAAATCTAATTTCATTCGTAAGGTGTTGATTAATTCCATTTAATTAAATGGCGACACTACTGAAGCGGGTCATAACACACCCTATTGCTTGCCTCAATTTGGGAAATAATAAATAATAAAATCAATCACTTTTACTTAAAAAATACCATTAATACCATTGGGTACTTTTTAACCCAGACAAGCACACTTAAAAAACTCTCAGCTGAATTTAAAGTTGAGTAATTCATTAGTTGAAAAAATAAACACGAAGATGCTAAATTGTGATATTTTACTTAATAGAGTTCAAAATAATTCAATAAGTAACCTGAACTAAGGATAAGTAAAATCAATTTAAAAGGGAATACAGGATGTATCTTTCGATGAACTATCTAAAATTAACATTAAACGCTGTGGCGATTGGATTAACGCTTGTTTACATAACAAGTTGTAGCAATTCCACTCCAGCCATCAAAACATTTTCTGATAAAAATCTGCGGCCATCCCAATACGCAAAACTTGAAGCACCAACAGGAGTTTTAATTTTAGAAATTGATAACAACGAATTAGAATACGCAACGCAATACCACATTCTACCGGGCAAACATAAACTGCATGTGATGGTGAGTGCTTTTAAAGGCGAACAAGCCTACAAAGTTGGCAATATTGATATTTCATTTAATGCCACCGCTGAACATTTGTATCACATAAAATCACTCGCAACATCCAAACAAAACAATGAATCAAAAAAATATTTATGGATTGAAGACATTACTTTAGATAGCGTAGTTGCGGGTAAAAAACCCTAGGCTAGCGACAAAAAACTTAACGCTGACAACATAAATGTATAGACCACGCATAACGTTTATCTTTAAGTGGTCGAGTGGCATTTATCACCAATGATTCCTGGCGGTTGCGCTTATAAACAATACTGTAATCGTCTTTATCACGACCACTAAGGTCATATTTGTCTAAAACCTTATCTCGAACACTATCCCACTCGGTATCATCATTAACGTGCTTTAATTCGTGACTAAATTTCGCTGAATAAATGTTATAAGCACGTTGACCACGTTGATTTTGATCCGGTGTTAATACCAACCTCATATACTGAACGGAACCATCACTCATTTTTCTAAAATAGCGCTTACTAGCAGCATGAGAAAAATATTTTTTAGCGCTACGAATATAAACCATAACATTCGGTGGTATGCGAAAATTATTACACATCAATGCGTTATGTGCCGTCGGTAAATCCATTCCCAATTTTACACCATACAAAGCCAGTTCATCATAATGTTCATATTCATTTTTCTCTAAATACTGCTGACACGTCGCGGCATCTGGCGTGGCTAATTCTTGCATGGCTGTTTTTATCTGTTGTCTGGATTTTTGCATTTTTCTGCGATTACGTTCAGCCTGTCTTCGCCGTCGATCGATATCACCTTGTTTAAAAGCCTTGTCCAGATTTTTTCCAAACTTGAAAAGATTTTTCAGATCACGTTTTTCATTATCTATTTTAGCTTTAGCATTTTTTGCAGATATCTGTGAATCAGATAATCCGGTGTATTTAACCGATTGACTATAACGTTTTGCATAACTAAAGCTATTCGTTAACAAATGCGCTTTATTTTGGTATTGATCAATATTTTTCTCAGTATACATTTCAGTGCAACGTTTAATTCTACAGGAACCTTCGTTCAATAAATAAAATTGACATATTTTATGTGCTGGCGTGACACGTTTTATTGTATAAGCTTTTGCATCGGGATAAGCCGCAACACTTCCCTGATCGTGTAATACGAATTCAACCGTTGAACCTTTAATAATAGAACAATTTGGATTACCAAAAAACTCTGTCCTTCCGGCAGATGCCTTCATACTTCGTGTATCTGTCAATATTTGACGAGAAATATCAAAGACACCGATACTATCAATATCACCCTTGCGGTATCCGAATAAACTATATAAATACGCTTTTGGTTGTTCGTGATAACTGGTATAAGTTTGCCGACTACCACTTGGCGTACCTGCTGACACCTTTGATATCGAACCGGTAGTACCCGAAACAATCCAAAAATTTCTCAAATCAGTGAGCTTACGTCCCTTCGCTTTTGGTACATTGCGCGTTACCGCAGGCGCTGATGAATTCTTCGGAGCAAGTTTTGCTCCCTTCATAATCGAGCGCAATGATGTCTCCGGTGAATCGGGATACATTTCATAAACACTTTTTTCTGATATTGTCTTGTCTTGAATTTTTTTTGTCGTAGTGTTTGAAGACGCTAACCGTTGTTGTTTTTTACTAACGGCTTGTTGTGTTGTGACGGATGGTTTTTTTTGAGATTCGGCTACTTTTTTTTGATACTCCGCCATTTGTAATTTTAATCTTATAGCAGCCAACTGCGTTTGATGTTTATGCATTACCTGCACTTTTTTAGCATAATCTGATGGAATGACGACTTTGGGATCAACAGAAAATGCAGTAAATGCCTGCATGTATTTAGACTTTGCTGTTTTTTTTAATGCTGCTTTCATGAGTATTTTACGACTAGGAGTGCGATGCTGTATCTTTAAAATATCTCCCGCTACCGAAACCGTATGTTGACTGATACCATCACAAGCACCCTTCATTTCACGTAACGTTAGTGTATTATCTTTAAAGCCTGATTGACTAACCCGCGCCATACAACCATGCTCTAAATAAACAACAATACCTGATAGTCTTTTTTTCGGTGTTAACCACAAACTCAACTCAATTGTGTGGGACTTATCAACACTGGCACCATTAAAATTACCTTTCCAATTACCAACAAATTCCGATAAAGCAGTGGCATGCACTGGCACGGTGATGGTTAATAGCACGCATAAAGCGAAAAATCTTCTCCGGTATTCATTCATGGCATCGTTTACTCTCAAACTACACAATAATGACGAGTTTAAAGCATTAACAAGCCCGACACCGTCATCCCGGTCATATTTTAAGCAGAAATATTGGATTATATCCCCTGAAAATACCAATTTTCATCATAAAAAGTCCGCTTTTAGGGTTTAATTA
>VAPL010686817.1_pt1 | contig 22278 bp, 22 predicted proteins | sample 3395061 | NCBI WGS metagenome assembly VAPL01 (sample SAMN08290444, study PRJNA428436) | hydrothermal vent metagenome | isolation source: Deep-sea hydrothermal vent chimney 2 | place: Pacific Ocean: Juan De Fuca Ridge | depth 2182 m m | reverse complement strand
ATTCAGGATATTATTAGCCGTAAACAGGATAATAATAAGGTTCACAAAAATATGATCTGGATTCGTAACAATACATCCGCACATATTCACGCAGACTTAATTATTGGTTTACCGGGGGAAACTTTAACGAGCTTTGCTAAAGGTTTTAACGAATTAGTTGTAATGAATCCTCATGAAATTCAGGTTGGAGTGCTTAAACGCTTACGAGGTACACCTATTATTCGTCATACTGATAAATATGATATGCGCTACAACCCAATAGCGCCGTATGAAATTTTAAGTAACAACATTATTGATTTTAGTACCATGCAAAAACTGAAACGTTTTGCACGCTACTGGGATGTGATTGCCAACTCTGGACGATTCAAACACTCAAAGTCTTTATTACTTGGCGATAAACCTTTTGAAAATTTTTTAAACCTGGCAAATTGGTTACACACGGAAACCGATCAAACCCATAAGATTGCTTTACCCCGCCTCTTTAGTTTGATTTTTAGCTTTATGACAACAGTATTAAAACTGGATGAACAACAAACAATTGAGTTTCTTTTAAGAGATTACGAAGAATCAGGAATAAAAGGACAGGCAAAATTTATGCTACAGGCTGATGATAAAATAATTAAACCGTTCAAACGTCGCTCAGAATCGAGACAAAAACGGCATCAAACAAAGAGTTAATGCCTTTTCTAATCAGAGCCAGGCATTTCTTTTATAAAAACATCATGTTTACTGTAAGGAATTTCAATCCCTTCTGAGGTAAAGCGTTTATAAATAGTGGTGTTGAGGGCATCGAGTACCCTGCCTCGAACTTCCGGTATTTCAACCCAGCATAACAGTTCAATATCCAGACTGGAATTTCCAAAAGAACGAAAACGAACCCGTGGTTCAGGATCATCGCAAACTTCATTTTCATTTAACGCGACTTCCATTAACACCGCTTTAACCTGATCAATATCCGAGCCATACGCTACACCGATTTTTATATTAAGCCGGTATTTTTCATGCGGGCCACCGGATTCATTACTAATACGGGTGTTTCCCATCACCGCGTTAGGAATAGTGATTTCAACATCGCCACGGGTTAATAAACGGGTACTGCGAATACCGATATGAGTCACCTTGCCCCGCTCACCGCTGTCTAACACGATATAATCACCAATTTTATAAGGCGAATCAGCCAGTATAAAAACACCCGAAAAAAGATTGGCTAAAGTATCTTTGGCAGCAAAACCGATGGCAATACCAACGATACCCGCAGATGCCAGCCAGGCGGTCATGTCGATGTGCCATGAACTAAAAATTAAATAAACAGCAATAATGAAAACAAAAATATAGGCAAGGTTCTGGAATAGCGGTTTGGTCTGTGGTCGAACAAATGATTGTTGCTTTGCATTAAGACTTATTGCTCTTAACACAATAACAATCACCCGCAGAAAAAAAGAACTCCATAAAATAATCAAAACTGTAGCAACTAATGATTGTGTAAAACTATCTGAAGCCGGTGAGAGTTTAAGCGGAATAACGGCCATTAACAGACCCAGCAAAAATAAGGTCCAGAAAACCGGACCGGATAATAAACGGTTAATTTGATCATCCCAGTGTATTGTGGTTCTGCGGGTAAGTTGTGCAATTAATGTGGTCAGGATACTGGTTGCGACTTTTGCCAGTATTAAAGAAATACTCACCACAACAATGAAAATCGCAAAAGGATAATCGCTAAAAAATCCAAGAACGGGATCCAGCTTTGAGTAAGCATCCGTCAGGATACTGCCTTGATCAGATAGTGGTTCCGAAAGTGGAACAGAGTTATTTATTACTTTAGTCATAGTGCCAATTTAGCAAATTTCATGTTCAAACAGCAAAAAAAAACCCGTGATAAACACGGGTTTCTTCAAACTACAAATGTAAAAGTGTTTATACAGTTACGTTTGTTGCTTGTGGGCCTTTAGGACCGTCTTCTACGTCGAAAGTCACTTGTTGGCCTTCAGCAAGAGTACGGAATCCTTCACTTGAGATTGCAGAGAAATGTACGAATACATCTTTGCTGCCGTCGTCAGGAGTGATGAAACCAAAGCCTTTAGATTCGTTAAACCATTTAACGTTACCAGTTGCCATTATTAATTACCTCATAATTAAATATTAAAAATGTGTTACAAATCTTACAAGGAAATTAACAGGATAAAACGTCTGACATAACCAGTAGAATGTAGCGCTATGCAGTGTACCCCCTTTTATTAGAAAAAACACCATATTCAGTAGATAAATCCACCTTTTCGATATGAATTTTTTCTTACACAGCCTCAGATAATTGCCGATAAACACTTAATTATTTTGAAGTTATTTCACTCTTAGCCCCCTTTTTATCAATAGTTCCTATATAATGCGCGCTCAAATTCGGGTGCGCATCGGTCTGCACCTTTTAAACGCAGTAAATCATCTTTAGATTTACCACGTAACGCTAAGTAAGTTTTCGCCTAAGACCGTCCCAAACGTAATGTTTCGGGTAGGCCGATCCTCATAAATTTTGGAGAAATTTTCTCATGTCATTTGACTCGCTCGGCCTTTCAGCCGAAATACTTCGTGCTGTATCCGAAAAAGGCTATACCACCCCGACCCCAATCCAACAGCAAGCTATCCCTCTTATTTTAGAAGGACGCGATTTAATGGGTGGTGCGCAAACGGGTACAGGTAAAACAGCTGGTTTTACACTGCCTTTATTACAACGATTACTCGACACCGCTAAGCCCCACAAAGGCCGCCGCCCGCTTCGCTGTTTGATACTTACACCTACTCGCGAACTCGCCGCGCAAGTGCATGAAAGTGTGCAGACTTATGGTCGCCACCTTGCGCTTAAATCAGCGGTTGTTTTTGGTGGTGTCAGCATTAACCCGCAAAAAATGAAACTCATTAAAGGTCTCGATATTTTAGTTGCAACGCCAGGTCGTTTGCTTGATCACGTTAGCCAGCGTTCAGCAGATCTTTCAAATATTGATATTTTAGTTTTAGATGAAGCTGATCGCATGTTAGATATGGGCTTTATTCATGACATTAAAAAGGTACTTGCGCTAGTACCAAAAGAAAAACAAACTTTATTGTTCTCGGCGACTTTCTCAAATGATATTAAGAAACTAGCCAATACCCTTCTTAATAATCCTGCGCTTATCGAAGTTGCACAAATCAACACAACAGCTGAACGCATTAAACAAGTTGTTCACCATGTTGATAAAGGGCGTAAACGTGAATTACTTTCATTTTTAATTGGCTCAAAAAACTGGCGACAAGTTTTAGTATTCACTCGTACCAAACATGGTGCCAATCGTTTAGCTGAGCAGTTAGGTAAAGATGGTATTACCTCAGCCGCAATACATGGCAACAAGAGCCAGGGGGCACGAACTAAAGCCCTTGCCGATTTTAAATCTGGAAAAGTACGCGTTTTAGTTGCAACCGATATCGCCGCTCGCGGTATTGATATTAATCAACTTCCACACGTAGTGAACTTTGAATTACCCAACGTTGCTGAAGACTATGTTCATCGTATTGGTCGTACTGGTCGCGCCGGCAATGAAGGTGAAGCAATGTCGTTAGTTTGTGTAGACGAACTAAAATTATTAAAAGACATTGAACATCTGACTAAAAACGAAATTCCGAAAATTGCAATTGAAGGCTATGACATTGACCCATCAATTAAACCTGAACCCATTCAAAATGGACGTGGTGGCAGACAGCAACAATCAAGAAGACGTTCGGGTGGAAATAATAATGGTGGAAGAAATTCTTCTGCTAAAAATAGTAAATCAGGCAGAAAGCCAAACGGCAATAAACAATCAACTGATCGCTCTTCAGGAAATAAAGCTGATTCACCCTGGGCTAAAGCAAATGAAAATAGATCTCGTTCACGAAATAGTAATCAAAATCGTTCACAATCGGGCAATCGTTAACCTGTAATTCTTTATTTCCAGAAATTAAGTTTTATTTAACTCCTCACCTTCCTTTTTTCAGGTTGGTTTCAGCTTCATTTGATACCTTTTCTCCATCGAACATCTAGATGGAGAAAAGATATGTCAAACAACTCAAGCATCGTAAAAGTCTGGGATCCTTTTGTCAGGATCTTTCACTGGACACTAGTACTGTCTTTTTTCATTGCCTATATTACAGAAGAAGACTTTCTCACAATCCATACCTTTGCCGGTTATACCGTTCTAAGTCTACTCATTTTACGTATTATTTGGGGCTTAATAGGAACACGCCATGCACGTTTTAGTGATTTCACCTATTCGCCACAATCAATAAAGGAATTTATTAAAGATACCTTATATCTAAGAGCAAAAAGGTATTTAGGCCATAACCCGGCAGGTGGTGCAATGATTCTGTTAATGATCATTAGCTTACTTGTTACAACGTTAACAGGGCTAGCTGTTTATGGCATTGAGGAACAAGCAGGCCCATTGTCAAACTGGTATATGCAGAAAGATAGCTTTTGGGGTGATGTCTTTGAAGAAACCCATGAGTTTTTTGCCAACTTCACTTTATTACTTGTCTTCATTCATGTTGCTGGTGTCATTGTAGAAAGTTTCATTCACAAAGAAAACCTTGTGAAATCTATGATCGATGGCAAAAAATGTTTTGACACTAATTCACATTAAGCAGGAAATATTATGAAAAATTTATTAATCGGTTTTATCACAACCAGTGTTTTTATTGTGCAAAGCTATTCTGTTATGGCTGATGAAAACACAGTTAATACTTTAATGAAAAACTACCAATCACTAGGTGCAAATAGTGGCAATGTACAGCGCGGTGAAGAATTTTGGAATAAAACATTTACAGGCAAAGCTCCCTTTACAAAACGTAGTTGTAAATCATGTCACACAGCAAACCTTAAAAATAAAGGAAAACATGTTCGCACTGGTAAAACGCTTAAACCATTAGCACCTTCTGTTAATCAAGCAAGCTTGAGTAAGGTGAAAAATGTAAAAAAATGGTTTAAACGAAATTGTAAATGGACAACAGGTAAAGAATGTAGTGCACAGGTAAAAGCAGACATCCTCGCTTTTATTAAACAACAGTAATCAACCGGAGAATCAATATGAAACATCCAGTAACTATTAGCCTGATTATCCTTACCGCTGGTATCCTTATGGTGCCGGTAGTATTCAGTGACGATGACAGACGTGAATATCGACAACGCTCGGTTGGTGTCGCTCCTGTTACTTCACCCATATATAAAGAAGAATGTAGTAGCTGTCATATGGCATATCCTCCTGGTTTGCTACCTGCACGTTCATGGAAAAAAATAATGACAGGTCTGGAAACACATTTTGGAGATAATGCTGAATTAGATGCAGAAAGCTTCGAAAATATCTCTGAATTTCTGGTTACGAATAGTGCTGATGATTCAGATTATCGTCGTTCGCGTAAAATTATGCGTTCACTTAGTTCTAACGATATGCCTATTAGAATTTCTGAAATACCTTATATTAAATACAAACATGATGAAATTCCTGATAAATTGATAAAATTCAATAAAAAGGTAAATAGTCTGGCTAATTGTAATGCCTGCCATCATAAAGCCGAACAAGGTCTTTATAGTGAACATGGTGTTAATATTCCTGGTTATGGTCGCTGGGACGATTAAGATTAAGCAGGCTATACTTTAAACACGGATATTATGATGAAAAATTGTATCAAACTCATTATTACCAGCTTACTTATCATTTTTTCTATTCCGCTCTTTGCGGATGATGATCATGATGAAGCAAAGCGACTGGTGGAATCAGGTGAGATCCTTGCACTTGAGGTTGTTCTGAAAAAAGCACGTGAGATACAAGCAGGTAAAGTTCTTGAAGTAGAACTTGAAAGCAAAAAAAACAAATATATTTATGAGATTGAACTGTTAAATGCTGATGGTACCGTATTTGAATTAAAGTTTGATGCCCGAACCGGCAAACACTTATCAACAGAAAAAGAGAATTAATATTGCGTTTATTACTCATTGAAGATGATAGCGAGCTTATCTCAGCTCTTAAAAAGCCTCTTAAAGACGCAGGCTATGCTGTTGACGTTGCTGAAGATGGCGTTGAAGGTGAATATCTTGGTAATGAAAACATTTACGATATCGCTATCCTTGATCTTGGATTACCAAAACGTAATGGGCTTGAAGTTCTAAATAACTGGCGCAAAACTAATAATAAGTTACCTGTAATCATTCTTACCGCACGTGATACATGGCAGGAACGTGTTGATGGATTTAAAATTGGTGCTGATGATTATATTGGGAAACCTTTTCATGTCGAAGAGTTACTGGCTCGAATCACAGCCCTGCTTCACCGCAGTAAACAATCCCCCGGTGGCTCATTAAAAAGCGGTGATCTAGTGCTTGATGAAGATAAACAAACTGTTACCACAGAAGATGGTGAAACACATACATTAACTGGTACTGAATTTCGTTTACTCCGCTATTTTTTACTTAATACGGGGCACGTACTGTCTAAATCTCGTCTAACCGATCATATTTATAATTTAGATTCAGATAAAGACAGTAATGTCATTGAAGCGTATATCAAGCGTTTACGGAAAATGCTCGGCAAAGAACGTATTGAGACACGCCGCGGACAAGGTTATATATTCAAAGAGTCCATGCAATGAAATCCATTCAATCCAAATTAGCAACTGGATTATTGATCAGCTTAACTCTGGTATTTTTAATGCTCTGGTTTGCCGTTAGCAATAACATTCAAAAACTTTCAGAAAATTATATTGCCTCACGCCTCGAGCATGATATTGAAACGCTACTCACTGCAATAAACTTTGATAAAACAAACACACTCACTATCAATGAGCAGTATATTAACTCCATCTATAAACGACCTTTCTCCGGACATTATTATACGATTCAACATAATCAAACCTTGTACAGATCACGTTCACTATGGGATCAAAGTTTAACCTCGCCCGAGATTAGCAATAATCGTTATTTAAAAACCATTCAGACCGGGCCTGAAAGTCAATCACTCATAACAATTACGGAAAGTTTTGAAAAACAAAATCAAAATGTCACTATTAGCATCGCTGAAAATTTAACACCTGTTATTGAAGATATCAGACAATTTAAAAACTACTTTTCTGCCTTATCTTTATTAAGTCTTTTTAGCTTGTTGCTGATTCAATTTAGTGTTTTAAAGAATGGCTTAAAGCCACTAAGAAAAATACGCAATGAACTTAATCAATTAGAAAAAGGTACTATTAGCAAATTGACTACCGACGTGCCTGACGAATTAGAATCGATGGTTAATGAAGTCAACCATCTTTCATTAGCGCTATATAAACGACTTAAACGTTCACGGGATGCCTTAAGTGATCTGTCACATGCAATTAAAAAACCTTTAACCCTACTACAGCAGTTTAGCGATGAAAATCAGGAGAAGTTTGATAATAAGACAAATGAATTTTTAAATAATCAAATTTCATCCATACAACAAATTACCGACAGAATCCTGAAACGAGCAAGAGTCGCTGGCACATCAAAATTCAATGCACCGTTTAACATTAACGAAGACTTACCTGTGCTAATAAAAACCATTAGCACAATGTATACCGATAAGCACATAAACATATCATTAGACATTCCAGAAACATTAGAAACACAAGTTGATCGTGAAGACATGTTAGAGCTATTAGGTAACTTACTCGATAACGCATGGAAATGGGCCAACTCAGCAATCAATATCACCTTTAAAATAACAAATCAGATAAACATTATTATTGAAGATGATGGCCCCGGTGCATATGAAGAATCACTCAATGAGCTCACACAGCGCGGTGTTCGGCTTGATGAGTCAGTCAGTGGTTATGGCTTTGGTCTTGCTATTTCATCTGATATCATCAGAGACTATGAAGGCAGTTTATTATTTAGTCGCTCTGAAACACTAGGTGGTTTTAAAACTGAGATACAACTTCCAATTAATCATTAAATCACCCACTCATCTATACTGAAAGTTAATAATACCATGAAAAAAATTGCTATTTTTGTTGATGTACAAAACATCTATTACACCACCCGCGACACTTATGGCCGTCAGTTTAATTATAGAAAGTTATGGCAACAATTAAGTACCGAAGGTGAAATTGTTTCTGCAACGGCTTATGCCATTGCTCGAAATGATGATTCACAAATAAAGTTTCAGGATGCGCTGAAACATATCGGGTTTGAGGTAAAACTTAAACCTTATATACAGCGCAGAGATGGTTCCGCTAAAGGTGATTGGGATGTGGGTATCACCATTGATATTATGCAAACAGCAAAAGAGGTTGATACGGTTGTGTTGCTTTCCGGAGATGGTGACTTTGATCTTTTATTACAAAAGATTAAAACAACGTATGCAGTAAATGCAGAAGTCTATGGTGTTGCTGCGCTTACCGCAAATTCACTCATTAATGCGGCGAGTGTTTATCACCCGATTGAAAAAGATTTATTGCTTTAAACCTTATTTTCCTAGAAACAACTTCCTGTACCATCTGTTAATGTATTCATGAAGGCCTCAAGAGCAGCATAATCATCAGGTGCTGATGTTGATAAACCTAGTCCACTTGTACCAACACCAATCTCAGAAGCTATATTTCTATTCACCTCTGGTGTAATAAAATCATTAGGTATATTAGGTGCCATAATATCATAATGTCGTATCACATCCTCCAATGTCGCAAGAACACCATTATGCATGTAAGGCGCAGTTAGCGCGATATTACGTAATGTTGGAGTTTTAAACTTGCCATCCTCTGCTGCAGCTTCAGCTACCGACACCACACCTTCATCGGCTAGTCGGCCACCAAGTCCTAAATCAGTAAAACTCGCACCAGCTGGATTATTCGGATTTTTTGGAACCCCAATATTGAAATACTGAAAGCTTGTAAACAAAACTTTGCCTGACACGTCAGGAGTTAAGGTGTGGCACGATGAGCATTTGGCAGTTGCTCCACCAAATAGATCCAATCCTGCTTTTTCCTGAGTACTTAAAGGAAATGAAGTGGAATCCTGTAAGTAACAATCAAACTTTGAAGAAAAAGGATTCATTTCATCAGACCGTTCAAAGGCAGCAATTGCTTTAGCAATTCGATTATATGCTGCTACAGTATTATCAAATACGGTATCACCATAAACTGCTTTAAACTTATCTGCATATGGACCATTTTGCACTTTATCAACCACAGCCTGTGCGTCTGTCGCCATTTCAACCAAATTCAAAAATGGATCTTTTGCTTGGGCTTCGAGTGTATCTCGCCGGCCATCAATAAATTGTCCACCAGAATAAATATCTGCATTGCGTACAGAATCATTCCTCAGAGCAAAACTTGGTGAAAATTTTGCATAAGCCGAGGTAGGTGCATTTCGATTACCAAACCCACCCGTCGAACCCTGAGATACAGGGGTTGTTTGCGTTACATCAGGATCTGCAAAACCGTTTGCAGCCGAATGACATGAGGCACAAGATTGATCTTCATTGGCAGATAATCGAGTATCTTCAAATATAAGTTTACCCACTTCCACTTCCGTAGCGGTAACATTTCCACCACTCGGTGACCCAGAACCACCACCACAGGCGCCCAGAACTAAAGCAAATGAAAATAAACTTATTAGTGAAAAATACTTCATAATGAACCCACACCACATACTCAAATTTAGAATGAGTACAACATTAATCGGGAGTGATGTTAAAAAATTGATCCAGATCAATTTTTTCCCAAACAAAACTGGCTGGCTCCAAGGACTGTATGACCTATCACATTTCATAACCAATCGTTACTATTTAAAAAAAAACGGGGTTAAATATCAAATTTAGCGTGAATTTAAACGATTTACTCACTAGGTCGGTTTTTCTTGTGGCATAATACGCGCCCTTTTTACCTCTATTTAACCATCGGAAATTTCTCTTGATTACTACAGCTAATATTACCATGCAGTTTGGGGCTAAGCCCTTGTTTGAAAACATTTCAGCTAAATTTGGTAATGGCAATCGCTATGGCCTGATTGGTGCCAACGGTTGTGGTAAATCCACATTCATGAAAATTCTTGGTGGTGAACTTGAAGCCACATCAGGAAACTTTTCAATTGATGTAAACGAAACGCTTGGTAAACTTGGCCAGGATCAGTTCGCCTTTGAAGAAAATACAGTACTTGATACTGTCATCATGGGTGATGCAAAACTATGGGAAATAAAACAAGAACGTGATCGTATATATTCTTTGCCAGAAATGAGTGAAGAAGAAGGTATGACAGTTGCCGAACTCGAAACTGAATTTGCAGAACTTGATGGTTACACTGCAGAGTCTCGTGCCGGTGAATTATTATTAGGCCTTGAAATTTCCGAAGAACAACATATGGGTTTAATGAGTACCGTTGCTCCTGGTTGGAAGTTACGTGTATTACTTGCACAAGCTCTATTTGCTAACCCGGATTTTATGTTGTTAGACGAACCAACGAATAACCTGGATATCAATACCATTCGTTGGTTGGAAAATATTCTTAATGAACGTAAAAGTACCATGATCATTATTTCACATGATCGTCACTTCCTTAATAGTGTTTGTACACACATGGCAGATTTGGATTATGGTGAATTGCGTCTTTACCCTGGTAACTACGATGAGTACATGACCGCATCAACTATGGCACGTGAACAATTACATGCTGATAACGACAAGAAAAAGACACAGATAGCTGAACTACAAGCTTTTGTGAGTCGCTTCTCTGCCAATGCATCAAAAGCAAAACAAGCAACATCACGTGCAAAAAAATTAGAAAAAATAGAACTAACTAAAGTTGTTGCTTCAAGTCGAAAAAGTCCTTTTATTCGTTTTGAACAAGACAAAAAACTTTATCGTATCGCATTAGAAATTGAAGACATGAGTAAAGGTTTTGACGATAAACCATTATTCCAACATCTGAACCTCTTAGCAGAAGTGGGTGAACGTATTGCCGTTATCGGACCTAATGGTATTGGTAAAACAACGTTATTACGTACCCTGGTGCATGACTTAGCACCTGACAGTGGTCATATTAAATGGTCAGAAAACTCAAACATTGGTTACTATGCACAAGATCACTCTGGTGATTTTGAAAATGACATGTCCCTCTTCGATTGGATGAGTCACTTCAAACAACCCGGTGATGACGAACAAGCTGTCCGTGGAATATTAGGTCGAATGTTGTTTTCTCAAAGCGATATTGATAAATCAGTGACTAAAATATCCGGTGGTGAGCAAGGTCGCATGTTATTTGGCAAACTGATGATGCAAAAACCCAATATCCTCGTGCTTGATGAACCCACCAATCACCTGGACATGGAATCAATTGAAGCATTGAATCTTGCATTAGATAACTATCCTGGCACAATCATATTTGTAAGCCACGACAGAGAATTTGTTTCATCATTAGCGACACGTATTATTGAACTATCGCCAACGGGTGTTACTAACTATAGTGGTACTTATGAAGAGTACTTACGTGATCAAGCAACTGATTAAATAAGGGAATAATCTATGAAATTACTCATACGCAACCTTGCACGAACAACAACCGAAAAAGAACTCCAGTCATTATTTGAGCCTTTTGGCACAGTGCAATCCTGTAATCTAGTGATGGACAAAGATACCGGTGAATCCAAAGGTTTTGGTTTTGTTGAAATGCCGAAACTAGGTGATGCAAAAGCCGCAATGAAAGGTATTAATGGCAAAGAAATTGCGGGTAGTAAACTTCGCGTTAAAAAAGCTGAAAATAAATAGTCTCAACTTATTATGACTGAAGACGAAGCAAAAAAAGTCCGCAAACAAGACCCTCTGCATGGCATAACCCTAAAGATGATTGTCACTCAACTAGAAGAAGAATACGGCTGGGAAGAACTCGGTAATCGCATTAATATTAAATGCTTCACTAACGATCCCAGCATTAATTCCAGCCTGAAATTTTTACGAAAAACACCCTGGGCCAGAGATAAAGTTGAAGCACTTTATCTGAAAGTTAGAACGTAAAATTACCAGAGCATAATACCCCCCTGCCCTGTATTACTTGAAAAATATAACCTTAATCTTAAATAATAAGTTCGTCCTCTAATAAGATGGTTTTCTATTTTCGAATTTGTATTTGTACCACTATCATCATCTCCTGCAAGAAAAACAGGTTCGCCATCGTCATCTTCAAATAACACCATCACCGTATCCATACTACCAAATGTCTGCATTGTATACTTTCGACTTACAGTTGGTTTAATAACATAATCTGCTTGTTGTCCAGCTGATAGCTTAACTAGCTTAGATAAAAATGGTTTAAGTTCTGGATATGATTTTTTGCTGGTATCAGGGTAAAACTTTCTAACTTCTTTTATATCTGATTCCGACAAGCCATGAGACGGAACAAGTGCATTAGTCTGATATTCTTGTGGAGATGTAATTAAACCTGCATTAAAACTGTAATGCATTATCGAGTCTTTATCCCAATCAGAACCATTTACATCTGCTGAGGATAATTTACGTAGAATATTACTAAAGATTGTTTCTTCATCCCAGTTATTTGGTGCTCCACTAAAATAGGCATTCACAGCATCTTCATCCCAAATGATTCCTGCATTTGGATTCTGATGTTCATGTGGAAACCCCATTGCATGTCCGATCTCATGTAATGCAGTATCTTTTCCATGAGGCGTTGTTAAATCCCAACCAAAATTCATGGTGCGTTCTGAAGTAGAGATATCGAAATCAATAACATCACGTCCGATATACGACCATGATGATCCACGATTAAACCCTACTCTGATTTCTGCTTCAGCGGGATCACTAACTTCTTCAAATTTAAGACCAACACCCAGATTTTTCCATTTTTTAAATGCTTTTCTAACTTCTTCTTTTTGTATTACAGAACCTTTCCAACTTACAGGTGCATCAAAAAAATAATAATGCAGTACTGTATTGTTTACCCATTTCTTTTCAATATGGCGTATAAGGAATGCTCTGCCCGCATCTAAACCACTATCAAGTTCTCGTACAGGAACGTTAGGCAAACCACATTGAGGTAATTCGGCTTTTTTATACTTAGATTTTTTTGAATATTTTTTCTTTGCTAGCATTTCTCTCTCCTTGAAAAACATTTAAACATATTTACAATATAAATCTAAAATAATAATTTTACAACGTACATGCAAAACATTTAAAAAATATTATTTATGATACACAGCACCCTTTCAGAGACACTCTCATCCCAACCAATAAAAAAACTTCATTTAAAATTATATGTTTCTAGAATATAACCAGGAACCTAAAGTTAATAATATATACATTACACCTATAAACAATACTTGTTCTATCTGAGTAGTGATTTCATAGTAAAAAATTAATACAGCACCAGATAATAATCCGATTAAAGAGGTAAGAGTAATTAATGTTGAAGAACTTGTTAAATGCCGTATTTTAAAATTTGCGTATGCCATTAACACTGATACCAGCAAAAAAGTAATACTGCCAAATTCAAGAATCATTTCAAGAGACCCGGCCAAAACCAAACAAAAAGCCATAACTGACATTGCAACAATTGCATAGATTGGTATATGATTTTTTCGAACAGCTAAAATAGAAGGGAAATATCCATCCTTAGCAATAACGGCAATTTGTCTTGATGCACCAAACACCGTCCCACTGATAGCACTACTTGTTGCAAGTAATGCGCCCGCTATAACTAAATCAGTCCCCCACTGTCCAAGCACTTTATCTGCACCTGAAGCTAAAGCGTATTCCTTGTCCTGAATTATATCTTCAAACGGTATAGCTAAAATCGCACCTAATGAAATAGTTAAATAAATAACCATGGCAATAAAAATGGCTGAATATATCGCTTTTGGAATATTTTTTTCAGGTTCATCCATTTCATTAACCGCATTGATAACAAGTTGAAACCCCTCATAAGCAACAAAGGTTATAGACGCGACAATAAGAATATTTAAAAATGTAGTTTCACTATCATTTTGTATTAGTACAGGGATACTTGTGCTGCTGTTATTAATAAGAACAAAGGAAATCACAACCAAAATTACTAATTTGGTATACACCATGATATCCTCTATTTTCCCCATACCTTTTACACTCCAAAGATTGATTAGAGTAAAAACAGCAATAACTGAACCTGCAACAAATTTTCGTATCCATTCATTGTCTGCGAAATCAAAACCACTAATGGCATAAGAAGCAAAAGTATATGCATAAAGTGCAAGCGTACTGATATAGCCAAAAACAACAAACCAACCAATTATTGATGCCGCAAAATGAGATTGAGGAAATGTTCTTTTGTAAAAGGAATATGTGGCACCCTCATCTTTATAATACACACCTAATTTTATATATGAATAAGCAGCCATAAATGCGATTAGCCCTCCAATGAGAATCGCTAAAGGAGTAAATACTCCAATCATTGAAACTGAAACACCAAGAATAGTGAAAATACCACCGCCGACCATTCCACCTAAAGCAATAGCAATGAGTTCAGGTATACCTAATTCTATATTTCGTTTTCTATGTATTGATTTATTATTCATGTAGATTAAATACTAGCAGCGACAGCAGCCCGCTGTATATATAAATTCAGTTTAGCTGTGCAACATAGGCTGCAAGTGCCTTGACGTCATCATCCGACAACCCTTTTGCAATTAATTCCATTATGATGCTTTTTCTTTTTGCCTGTTTACTGCTATTTTTTAAACTATCTCGAAACCCTCTTAAAGTCATTTCAATATAGTGAGCTTTCTGACCAGCAAGGCGAGCATAATCTGATTTGCCTGCACCTTGTTTGCCATGGCATGAACTACACTGTTTTACATATAAAGCTTGTCCTTTTTTCGCGAGCAGAACATTTGTTTTTGAAACTTTAACTTTCATACTGGCATAAAAAATAGCCAAATTTTCCTTATCCTCACGTGAAAAGTTTTTTGATAAAGCATTCATAACAAAATTTTTACGCCGTCCATCTGAAAATTTTTCGATTTGATCAAGCAAATACACCGGGTTTTGTGCAGCAAGATTTGGTACATCTGGTTTTTTACTATTGCCATCCGCTCCGTGGCATTGATTACACAATAATGCGCGATCTTTACCCAGTCTAATTGCCTGTTGCCTGAGTTTATCTGTTGATATCTTTTGTTCTATACCAGATAACATATGGCTAACTTCTGCATCTTTAGCATGTACAAGCAAACTAAAAAAGAAAAACCCCGTAACCAGAATAGTACGACTTAATAATACTAACATTTCACACCTCCTGCCCTTTTTATTTTTTTGATTTTATAAAACATTCTTCTACCTGAAAAACAAGATCGGAATATTCTTCATCATTTAAAAAATGTGCGGCTTCCTCCAAGGCATGACCTGCAATATCCGCATGTAATTTAGCAATAGCCATATTCCCCTGTTTTGCATATCGAATAGTGCTATGAATATGCTCCCATGTACTTTTTTTTAATTTATCCCCCATATAAGGATGGGTTATTGAAGAAGATTTTTTTTGTTTCAAATATTTAGAAAACTCACTTTCTATACTGCTAACATTATCTATTTCGTTATCCTGACAATTTTTATTATCCACTTTGGCAAAATTAAGTTTAGAATGTTGAACTTCTTTACTAGTATTAGCAGTGCCTGCATTATTTTTAATTGAGCTGAAAACGATGCTGTCGATTTGTTTATGGAGTAGAGAGGTAATATCAAAGGTGTTATTTGATTCAATAAATGGACGATAAGAGCGCATACGAATGCGAGTAATAACTATAGAAATTTTTCTATAGAGATCTTGTAACCTGACAAATAAAGAATGATATTTCATACTTTTCTACATCACCTTACTTATTTAATCCCCCCACCTCTTTAATCAGCTCTATAATATTTTAACATTGAACTCTATTGATAAAGTGGGTATTTTTTTCTTGAGCTCTCCCCATGAAAATATTTATAACGGAATATGGAGTCTGCACCATGGCAAGCTGAACAAACAATCAGCTCACTATTTTTATTGCGTAAAAAACTGTTCATTACATCGCCTTCATGTTTTTTTCCATTACCTGGGTTCTCACTACCTGGCTGCCATTGATGCGGATCATGACAACTTAAACAAGTTATTAATCCCACATGAGCACGTTTCCCATTTTCATCGAATACAGGGATATCCGGTAATATATTATTCGTAATACGTTTTTCACGAACATTATTAGACCAGACTAAAACATGATCCGGATGTTGTAATTTTGGTGGTATTTTATCTTCTGCAGCTTGTCCTTTCGCATGACAACTTAAACACATTTTTTCTACGGCAGAAGCAACTTTGGCAGGTTCACGAGCCCATAAGTTTGTTTCCATTTTAGCATTATGAACCGAGTGGCACTGACCACATACACCTGAATGTTTAACATCATCTCCATATTGATTAACAGTTTTTGGATTAGTGACAGACATATCATGATCTGTACCTAAAACGCTTTTTTTACTTTTATGACATTCCAGACATAATTTTGAATTATGCGAAGCAGTAATACGTAAAAAACTATTCGAGGCATTCCCTTCTTTTAATGGATCTCCAGCATTACTCACATCAGGTGCCCAGGTATGAGCATCATGACAAGTTACACAATCAACCAGACCATCCTGGCTAATTTTATTTCCATCTTCATCATATAAAGGAAGTTTTTTAGTCTGCCCCTTAATTTTTTTCAAATCAACGCCAATAGGATGAGAATGCCCATCAACTAATTTTTTCTCTGCAACACCTCCTTTTTTATGACAAGACTTACACAAACGTGCGAAATTACCATTTTTTACATCGTGTTCTCTTGCGCGTAAATAGGTGTCTTTGCCATTGTGAGGAGTATGGCATTGCCCACACACCCCACCTTTAAGAATATCTTTTTCCAGTAAATCTTTATTTTTAAAAACATTATGTTTTGTTGCCAAGATTGATTTTTTCTTTACATGACAGTTAAAACACAAAGTACTTTTATTACCGTATTCAATACGTAAGAAGCTCGTTAACCCATCACCTTCAATAAGTTCTCCGTCTTCTGTCTGGCTGGGTTTTCCACTCTTACTCCAGACATGAGGATCATGACATGAGCCACAACTCACTTTATCTCCGTTTACTGCTTGATGTCCCTTACTGTTATATAAAGGTAACTCTATATGTTCCCCTCCTGATAATTTAGACTTTTTACTTTTCCATTTTCCATTTTTGATCTGAATACCCAGTTTTTTTACTGATACCATGGTTGGATGTGAATGTATCCCTGTTGTTTTATCTTTAGCCAGACCATTTTTACGATGACAACCCATACAACGTGCAGCAGATTTATCTTTTGTCTTTATTGTGTATCTTGCCCATAACATTGGGCCATTTGCATCATGTGCTTGATGACAAGTCCCACATACACCTGACTCAGAGGCTGTCTGGCCATTTTTATTTAAAGCATCCGGTGCTGTTTTATCCAGATTATGTTTTGTTGTCTTAATATTTTTTTTATCTTTATGACAAGTTAAACATAAAGCAGAATTTTTATTTTCAACTAAAAGTAGTTTATCGCCTGCAGCTGCATGAGGACTATGGCAACTTTGACAGATCACCCTTCCATCTTTTGTAAACTTTGATCCTGCCTTGATTAAGCTATGCGGTTTATTTGGGGGTTGTTTAAATATAGGGTGATTCCCCTCATCAGCCCCTGTACTTTTATCCAGATGACAGGCCAGGCACATACTTGATTCAACATTTTTAACCCGTAAAAAAATGGGAGACTCACTTTGCTTCCAGTCAACACCATGTGCGGTATGGCATGTTCCACAATATACTTTACCATCATCATTGAGTGGAAATATGGTTTTACCTTCAGACGTTGGAATATTCATTTTTTCTGAAGGTTTAATACCAACCGGATGAGTATGTTTATCTGATTTCCAGACAAAACGTGAATCCAGGACAAAGCCATCGTGGCAGGAAAAACACATTTTGTTAGTGCTGGCGACATCTTGTTTACCGGTATCCACAACAGGTTTAGGTTCATATGGAATCAGTGGAGTGATATCTTTACGATTGAAATCCTTTAACCACATAATGTGACATGTCGAACATTCACGTTTTCCAGATACTTCACGTGAAGCCTCAGCAGAGGTAAATAAAACGGAAATAATAAATAAAAAACCAACTCCAATTTGTGGAGTGAAAATCGGGTTAAGTATTTTCCTGTTAAACAAACATGACATCGCTTATGGCTCCAGTGAGAATACCGAAACTTTGTTTTTCAACATTTCACAAACATATAAACGGTTTTGTCTATCAATCGTAATTCCTGCGGGTGAGGTAAACTTATAAGGTTTTCCATTCTCAGCCAAAACATAACGAAAACGAGTATCACTGGAAAAAACCTGGATCACTCCCATGTAACTATCACTCACATAAATGTTACCCTTGTTATCAAGAGCCACTCCTTTAGGCCGAAATAACTGGCCGGGCAATACCCCCCACTCGCCGGCTATCGCCTGTAACTCTCCTTTGGCATTAAAGATCTGTACTCGACTATTTAATACATCAACAACAAAAACATTATTATTAAACAACGAAATTGTAGCAGGATAACGAAATTCACCTCTATTAGTGCCTTCACCACCCCATTGATGCAGTAACTTTCCAGAATAATCATAAACCATGACCTCATGGTTATTATTGCCAGTGATATAAAATAATTTTAATTTTTTATTAACAGCAATATCTACAGGTCGGATAAGTTTACTTCCCTGCTTTAAAATTATATTTTTTTTAATTGTTCCATCTTTATTAAAAATTTGAATTCGATGATTATCCTTATCAGCAATATAAATGTTATTTTTGTCCGTATCGATACCCACCGGGTTTGTTAATTCGCCTTGCTTTGATCCTTTCCTGGAAATAGTTGAAATACTTTCTCCACTATCATCAAAAACAGCAATGCGATGATTCCCACTATCCACAATATAAATATTTCCATTTTCATCAACAGAAATATCGCTGGGTAGAGATAAGGGGGTTTCTTTATCACCTTTTATGGTGAATAAATGTTTTATTTGTTTAATAGGAATAGACGACTCCGCGACAACAAATTGCGGAATAGCTATAAAAAAAAATGAGATAACAGGAATAAAAAGTTTGTATTTTTTCCTCAATAAAAAGTTAATTCTTTTTATCATATTGTTCTTTCCACCAGGCTCTTGGATCCTGTCGCATTTTATCGCTGGTCGATTTTTTCTGTTTAGTAGCTGGACCTGTCATCACCTCAATCGAGGGTAATGTCTTCCCTGCCTTTAACAGGTTTGGCATATAAAATGTTTTATACTTCTCAACCAGGCCAATAATGTTCAGGTTTGTAACATCACTAATACGTCTGTCAGAGAAACCCAGCTTGCGGAATGGAAGATAACTTTTCTTTTCCTCTGTATGGCAGCGACTACAAAACAGGCCTTTCGGCATAACAATTTTATGAAAACTTTTCTTTATCGCTTCTTTATCGATATCAGTTAGCCTATCACGAATAGCAAGAAATTCTTTTGCCTCTGGAGTATCTTCTGTAATTTCCAATAACTTCTTCTCATCACCCTGATTGGTATAAACAACTATTTTTGAATAATAATCATCAGTGTCTGACAAATAACCGGTATTCTCATCCTTGCTGGTACCAAAGGGTTTACCCTTTACTTCAATTCCTGAATAATTTAACCATTCGAATGATAAAGTTGATTCCTTAATTTTACGTGGATCATTATGACAAGTCATACAACCAATAAATTGAGTATGCATATTCATCAATGTACGGATCATCGGTTCTTTGGAGTGTGGATAATCTCCATGACAGGAAAAACAAATACTCTTTTTGCCTAACAATACTTTATTGACTAATGGTGCATTATGGAAGTGGCGCAATCTTTCCGTATTACGTTCCTCCTGTAACTTTACCAGTAATGCAGGTGTTTCTTCTTTTTTAGTAAAACCCAGTTTTTCACCTAATACAGCAAATAATGTAAAAAGCAAAGAAGCAATGATGCCCATTAAAATAGCTGTTGTAAGAAATGATTCTACCGGATGATCACGACGTTTGCCGGAAATACTAAATAGATCATGTCGGTATCCACCAGGTAATTTTGCTTTATGATCCATTAAAATCAAAATGGCAACACCCAGCCCAAAGAATAACAAAACGGCTATTATAATAATTGTGGGTGCTACTTGTGCTACATCATGCATATTTAATTACCAATATTTTTAATTAGTTTGTTAATATGATCCAAATTGCAAAAAGTCCCCAGACTGTCCAAGCCAAAACAAAAGCAAGTGAACTATAAGCAATAATTTTTTGCCATTTTGTCAGGGGTGTCATCATGATGATGAATTCTCAGCATCTACATTTTGTTCAGCATCATCATTCAATAACTCTCTGCTTTCCATCATGTCACGCAAATGTTCTCTCTCTTCAGGTAATTCAACCAGATTACGCAGATATTCAAGGAAGTGTTCTTCTATTTGATGTTCTCTCGTAATTTTCCCGGTTAAAAATGTCCATTGCATAGGGAAACGCCCCGGAGCCAAATGAACGTTGTACCAGTGCCAAAATGCAATTACGAGTAAAGCTAATAGTGCTTCATGTGGATGCGATATACGCATGAATTCCTGAAAATGTGACACCATATTATCTGGCAAAACACTGGCCCAGAATTCAGGAAACAAAAAAGCTGAGCCCGATATAATCATGACCAAATTACCAAAAGCAGCGGCAAAATAATGTATTTTTTGTTTATAGTTAAACTTGTCCATTTCAGGACGTTCTTCACGACTTCCCGCAAAATACAAAATATCATCTTTAAAATCGCTAATATCTTTAAATAAAGGAATAATAGTTCGCCGAATATCAAAGATACCCAGTTTAATACGCATAAGCGGTCCCAAGGTTATCGTAACAACATGATAGATCATGGAAAAAATCATCACTGCAGCGATGGTTCGATGAATAATCCTGGAAACATTAACGCCGCCCATTAAGGAATTAAAAGGTTCAGCCCAGATAGCGTCAAAGAAATAAATAGGTAAACCGGTAAATGCCAGTGTTAAAAATGTCACAAAAGTCAGCATGTGCTGAATACGGATATGAATATTGTATCGATAAATATCACCAATTGGATTTGAGACGACATTCTTATATATCACCACCCGATCTTGTGGCAAAGCAGAAATCAGATCTTCAATTTCTTTTTTCTCAGCATCATCAATTTTGTTTTGCTGCATTGATGTTTCTAAAACACTGCGTGCATGATTCGAGAGCTGCATTAACCTGTATCTCCTACTTTAAAAATTATTATAGTTTTTATATCTTTCTATCACGTCCGCGTTTACTCTTACGTCGCCATGAGCTGCCATGTAATAAACGCCATGAAACACCGTCACGACGACGCCCTATTGTTTCAAAAATTGATAAGCCGATTAAAGCTGCAAGTGCAAAGTTACCAACGATACTATATATAATTTCCGTATAATAACGGAACACATTATCTTCGAGATAACTTGTTGGATGCGGATCAAGATTCGCATAACCTTCATCAGCATAAATATGGCAACGTTTACACGTCTCTACACGATTAGCTTTATTTACTGGTGAGTCCTCATGACGCGACGGTAGAATTTCATGTACACTCTTATAATAATTATCTTTTTCAGCATGACAATCCAGACAGTTTGCTGCTTCAGCAAAGCCATACTTGGTTAATTTCCCATGAAAACTATGCTCATAAGATTCTACAGCTACAGGGAATTTCTTACCAAGACTACGCTCATCTATTTTAGCCTGCTTAACACGTCGATCAATTAGTTTTTGATCACCATGACACGAAGAACAAAGCGCAACGATTTCTATTGATGATCTTTTTACTTCTTTAATTCGGCGACTGGTATGTTTATACCATTGCTTAGCAAATTTTTCGTCTTCATGACACAGTACACAACGATCAATAATATGCTTAGGTGGTTTTTCCTCTTTAGGGTTATAAAGAGGATTTGTGTGGCAGGTTATGCAATAAGGTTTATCATTTTCCAGACCGGCTTCAATTTTTTTTCTGCCATGAACACTCTGCTTGTATGCATCATAAATAATTTTATGACTAAAGGGTTTTCCCGTTGCAGGATTTTTAATGGAATGACATTCTGTATTACAAGTTACCCCGGTATCCACCTTTTTATGTGGTAACTCATTT
>VAPL010339755.1_pt1 | contig 22283 bp, 19 predicted proteins | sample 3395061 | NCBI WGS metagenome assembly VAPL01 (sample SAMN08290444, study PRJNA428436) | hydrothermal vent metagenome | isolation source: Deep-sea hydrothermal vent chimney 2 | place: Pacific Ocean: Juan De Fuca Ridge | depth 2182 m m | reverse complement strand
TTACAAGAGAGCCTGCGGAAAACTACTATTGAAATAAACACCACTGTTGGAAACCTTTCCATTGCCAGCCATGATTTGAGTGTCTCTTCGCAAAGTATTGCACAGGGTGCTTCTGAGCAGGCCTCTTCGGTGGAGGAAGTCTCCTCTTCGGTGGAAGAGCTGGCGTCCAACATTCATCAGGTATCCGACAACGCTACAGCCACCGAACACATTGTTATCCAGCTCTCAGAAACCACGAATCAAATGGCTGAGGCAGCCGTGAAAAGCCAGGAAAAAATGAATGCTATTGCTGAAAAAATAGGAATCATTAGCGAAATTGCTTTTCAAACTAATATTCTGGCACTAAATGCAGCGGTAGAAGCTGCCCGTGCCGGAGAACATGGCCGTGGCTTCGGTGTTGTGGCAGTAGAGGTTGGTAAACTTGCCGAAAGAAGCAAAAAGGCCTCTTCCGAAATAGAAAGCCTTATTCATGATAGTGCAGTGGTTATCGAAAATGCCGGGAAACTTATGCTCGATGTAGCTCCCGAGGTTGCTAAGACGGCTAATATGATCAAAAGTATTTCGGAGGCCAGTGTTGAACAAAAACTTGGTGCCGACCAGATTAATGATGCTATTCAGCAGTTAAACGAAGTTACACAACAAAATGCGTCTGCTTCGGAAGAGATAGCTACCAGTGCAGAAGAGCTCTCCGCCCAAGCCGACAGGCTGCTTGAGACACAGGCGTTTTTCAAGTTAAAGGATGAGGATGTTGTTACTGATATTTCGAAAAGTGTAACGCGTCGTGTCAAGAAAAAAATTCCGCAAACCGTTACTTCCGGAGAAAAAGATACTCGGAACAAGAAAGGAGTGGACATTGATCTTGAGAAACCAGATGATTTGGATGAAGGCTACGAGCGATTTTAAAGAATTTTATACGGGATTATGAATAAAGGAACTTTCACATCAGGACTTATTCAGCTGAGCAATAAAGATTTTCGGCGGCTGAGTGCCTTTATTTATGATACTTTCGGAATTTATTTGCCAGAGAAAAAACATTATCTACTCCAAAACAGGCTGCTGCCGCGGTTGCGAAAGCTGGGCTATACCTCTTTTTCCGACTATACCGATTTTGTTCTTCAACAGGGAGAACATGGAGATGAAGTATTTGAGATGATGAATGTTGTTTCTACCAACAAAACGGAGTTTTTTCGTGAAAGAGATCATTTCAATATCCTGCAAAAGGAGTTGCTTCCTCACTTTCACGGACAACATATAAAGGTCTGGAGCGCCGGTTGTAGCAGTGGCGAAGAGGTTTATAGCCTGGCTATGTTGCTTGATGAGGAAAAGCAGGCCGGTAACATCAGTAGTTATACTGTGTATGGAAACGATATCTCCAAAAGTATTCTTGAAAAGGCTGTAAAGGCTGTTTATCCATACCATGCTGTGGAAGCTATACCTCAGCACTACCGTAGGAAATATTTGCTGCGAAGTAGAGACAGAGCCAATCCAACGATTAGAATTGTACCTGAACTTCGGGTAAAAACTAAATTTGTATGGCAAAATCTGGTAGGAAAGTACGATATCATGCCTTTCGACTTTCAATTTATCTTTTGCCGGAATACGCTAATTTATTTCGATAAGAAAACTCAACATAAAGTGGTTAGCCGCCTGGTAAAACACCTGGTTCCCGGTGGCTTTTTGATCATGGGACATTCCGAATCGCTTATTAACCACGTGCCGGACGGAATAAAAATGATTCATCTGACTATATATCAAAAAGAAACATAGGCTATGAATAAAGAAAAAAGAGAGATGCAGCAACAACTGGAAAAGTTAGAGGAGACGAACAGACAACTCCTGGAACAAATAGATAATCTTAACAAAAGACTCGTTGAGTCGGAAACGTTTAAAAGTCATTTTCTTTCAAATGTGACCAATGAGATTATCAATCCTTTTGCCTCGGTTATGGGGCTTTCGCAGCAAATTATGGCGCTGAAAGGGGAGGGCTTACAAAAAGCCGTTGAATTAGCCGGACTTATTTTTTCGGAAGCCACGGCACTCGATTTTCAGTTACGCAATATCTTTATGGCTGCACGTTTGGAGGCCGGGGAGGAGAAGCCTGAGCCTGCTAAAATCGACCTTTGGGAGCTGGTTGAGGATGTGGTGCGCAAAATTAGACACGAAGCGGATAAAAAAGAGATATCGCTCCGTTTGGACATCGATCCGGCTACCAGAAGTGTTATATCCGATAGAGTGAAGCTAGAGCTTATCCTGCTGAATTTACTGAGTAATGCCATTAAATTTTCTAATCCCGGAAAGAGTATAGTTGTTCGGGGACAGCTTAAAGCAGGGAGCCTGACAATTGAGGTGGAAGATGAGGGGATTGGAATGACACGGGAAGAGATAGATCGGATTTTTGATCGTTTCCACAGAGCTAATTCTGTTATTCAGTCTATTACCCCTGGTAGCGGGCTGGGGTTAGCTGTTACCGAAGGTCTGTTATTTATCCTAAACGGAAAAGTGGAGATAGATTCACATCCAGGGAAAGGAACTACTGTGCGGATCTCCTTTCCCGAAGAAAATTCGGGAAATATTGAATTCGATGATGAACTTTTTATTGATGACCGAACCGAAGAAAGTTTCTAATACCAATGTTGCAAACACCAAAAGTATATTATCTTCATCCATCCAACATCTTTTCCAGTAGAGAGTTGTATCATGTCACAACGCTTTTAGGATCCTGTGTGGCGGTCTGCTTGTACGACCGGCGTCAGCAGTTTGGCGGGATGAATCATTTCATGTTGCCTTTGTGGAACGGAAATGGCCTGGCTTCTCCCAAATACGGAAATATTGCTATCCTTCAGTTGGTAGAGAAGATGGAAAGCCTTGGTAGCAACAGAAACGATTTGGTAGCCAAAGCTTTCGGAGGAGCTTCGGTGCTGGATTTAAGTACCAACTTGTTTAACGTGGGCGAACGCAACGCCGACTTGGCTTTATCCGAGCTGAATACGTTGAAAATTAAGGTTGTAGCTTCTAGCATGAAAGGTGATAAGGCCAGAAAGATAATTTTTAATACTTTTACAGGTGAAGTTCGACAAAAATATATTGAAAAACGCGTATTAACTAAACAGTAAAATGTTAGACGAGTTACATCCTATTAATGTCCTTTTGGTTGACGATTCTCCATTGGTTACCGGAGTGGTTTCCAAGATGATTGAAGAAGATAAAACGCTTCGCGTTATGGGTATTGCAGCTAATCCGTTTGAGGCAGTGGAGATTATGAGAAAGCATCGTCCTAATGTGATCTTGCTGGACATTGAAATGCCGCGTATGGATGGACTGACGTTTTTACGCAAGATTATGAGTCAGCATCCCATTCCTGTTGTAATTTTCTCTGCTGTGGCTGAGACAAATTCGCTTAATGCAATAAAAGCGCTGGAATACGGTGCTGTAGACGTTTTGCAAAAGACGGGGTCGATTGTCTCGACTGAATTTCAGGAAATGAAAATCCGTTTTCTTGAAACATTGAAAGGAGCAGCGGCTTCCGGTTCAAAACTGAAACTACTACCAAAATTTCCCTATAAAAGGCAACCGCTTTGTTCGGAAGAAAACATACGGGAGAAAGAAATCAAAGCCGGTAAGCGGCCAGCCAGTCGGCAGGTTATTGTTATGGGTTCATCCACCGGTGGAACACAGGCCATTGAATATCTTGTACGTAATTTAAACCCTGACGTTCCCGGGATTCTGATTACCCAACACATGCCAGGAGAGTTTACTGAAGCCTTTGCCGATAGGCTAAACATGTTTTCGCCACTGTTGGTAAAAGAAGCCAGGGATGGCGAAGTGGTGAGGGACGGCTGTGTTTACATTGGTAACGGCTTTTACCATTTGTTACTGGAGAAGCGTAATCTGCTGAATGTAATTCGGCTGAGGAGTGGTCCGCTGGTCAATCGGCACAAACCTTCGGTGGATGTATTGTTTCGCTCAGCTGCCCGCCATGCAGGAAGTCAGGCTTTTGGTATTTTACTCACCGGTATGGGAAATGATGGTGCCAGGGGACTACTTGAAATGAAAGAAGCCGGAGCCATGACCATAGCACAGGATGAAGCCAGTTCGGTAGTGTTTGGCATGCCTGGAGCTGCCATAAAACTTGGTGCCGCAAATCGTGTATTGTCTTTGAAAATGATATTGAATTATCTAAACGGATATACAACGCAATACAAAGAAATGATTAAGCAAGACAGAAAATGAAATCTGACAAAAAATACAAAATTCTTGTGGTGGATGATATGGCCATCAATCTGGAGCTTATCAAAAGTGTCCTTGAACTGGAAGGGAACTTTTCGCTGGTACTGGTTTCAGATGGTAAGTCGGCAATACGTAAAGCAAAAACTAACTATTTTGATCTGATACTGTTGGATATTATGATGCCTGAAATGGATGGTTATGAAGTGTGTAATATTCTTAAATCATATCCTGCTACAAAAGATATTCCCATCATTTTCCTCACTGCTCTGGACGGACCAAAAGACATTCAGAAAGCTTTTCGTTATGGGGCTGTGGACTATATCTCAAAGCCTTTTTCGAGAGAAGAGCTGGTATCACGTGTAAATCTGCATATTTCATTGAAACGTACCCGGGAAGAGCTGGTTAAGGCTAGAAGGGCTGCCGAAGCGGCTACTGAAGCCAAAGCTATTTTCCTTGCAAACATGTCGCACGAATTGCGTACACCCATGAACGGAATTATTGGTATGGTAGATATTCTGAAAAGAACAGAACTAACAGACTCCCAGCAAGAATATCTGAGCATTATTGAGTCTTCAGGAGAGAACTTGCTGACCATCATCAATGATATTCTTGATTTGTCGAAAATTGAAGCTGGCCACATGGAACTCGAAAGTATCCCTTTTTCTCTTCGTGATGAGGTGCGGCGGGTTGTAAATATTATGCAGATTATTGCAGACAAGAAAGAATTACCGATTAAATTCATCATTGATAAGGATGTGCCTACTTATGTAAAGGGAGACCCTGTGCGGCTGAAGCAAATTATCATCAATCTTGTAAATAACGCCATTAAGTTTACTGTAAAAGGCAAAATAACCATTTCGGTAGAAAAAAAGAGTATGGGAAACGGGAAAGTACAACTGCTTTTTAAGATCATGGATACCGGCATTGGCATTTCACCCGAAGGACAAAAGAAGCTTTTTCAGTCGTTTTCGCAGGTCGATAAGTCCACAACACGTAAATATGGCGGTACAGGGCTGGGCCTGATGATTAGCAAAAATCTAACACAGATGATGGATGGTGAAATTGGTGTGGAAAGTGTAGAAGGGGTTGGTTCAACTTTCTGGTTTTTCATTTTCCTGGAACTTTCCGACGAAGAGAGCTATAATAAACAACGTCGGGAAAACAACGCTTCACATGAGCATAAAACACATACCCAGCTTAAGCTGCATATTCTGCTGGCGGAGGATAATAAAATTAATCAGAAAGTTGCAATGCTAAACCTGGAAAACCTGGGGTATCAGGTGGACATTGCTAACAACGGGAAAGAAGCCGTGGAGAAATTTGAAAATAATTATTATGATTTAATCTTTATGGATGTGCAAATGCCGGAGATGGATGGTGTCGAAGCCTGTAAAAGAATCAGAGAACTTGAAAATAAATCCGGTGGTACAAAAAAAATACCTATCATTGCAATGACGGCCAACACTTCAGAAGACGAAAGAAAAAAGTATATGGAAGTTGGTATGGACGAATATATCAGCAAACCTTTTAAACGAAAAGAATTAATCGAAATATTTATGAAATTTGCTCATTAACAGGAGGTTATATTATGAAACAATTTGACTTTAACAATAAAAACATTCTCATTGTAGAAGATACGATAACCAGCAGCCGGTTTTTTGATGCTGCACTAAGTCGTACCAATGCCAATTTGTTTTGGGCTGAAGATGCCGATGATGCCATTGAGGTATTTGATAAAAGTGATATCGACCTGATTCTTCTGGACATAAACCTGCTTACTACCAGTGGCTTTGATGTTTTGAAGTATATCAGGAAAAAAGATAAAGATATTCCGATAGTTGTTCAAACTGCGTATATCTTGTCCGGTGAAGAAGAGATGAGCTTTAAACTTGGTGCCAGCGATTTTATTGCCAAGCCTATCAAGCTAAACCAGCTTATGGATACAGTGGAAAAATTTCTTGGGAAAGAAGAAGCCCATTCGGCCGAATAGGGTTACAAACGGATATTTTTCGGTTGCGCTACCACAAACAAATTTTTTAAAATCAACTATTTCAGGGTGAACCTGCACTTGAGAGCTCTTGCTGCTGGCTTCATAATAAAAAAGGTCGCCTAAACAGACGACCTTTTGGTCGGAGTGGCAGGACTCGAACCTGCGACCACTTGCACCCCATGCAAGCATGCTAGCCAACTGCACCACACCCCGATATGTTATGAACTCTCACTCAAGTTTTGAGACGGCAAAATTAATAATTTTTTGGTTTGTAATGGAAAATCTGCTTTTCTTTTTTTGTTTTCTCCAACTGTCTGCTTTTAGCGTCTACGCTAAAAAGGTTTAACCTGTTCACTTCCTTTTTTCCGGCCAAAATGGAAGGACACATTTCGGACTGCGATGCTGCAATACCTTGCCAAAGTCGTTCAGACTTTCCTTCATGACTTTTGAATTTTCTTTGTGGCAGGTGAGGCAGGCGCCTATTGTCAACATCTTCTTTTGCTCTTCCACATCAAGCGGAAAAACATTTTTACGGGTGGAAACCATGCCTGTTCTGTTTTTCAGAAAGCCGGTCCATGCATCTTCCGGCAAGCCATCGTGGATATTGTTTTTGTATGCCGGGTTAAAACGCCAAAAGCCCTGTTTCCTGTCTATGACATATTGTAGTTTTCCTTTTCCAAAACCCAGTGCCACAGGATTGTTGTGACAGCTTTTGCAGGAACGGCCTTTGGCTGCAGTTGTGTGCGGGGCAGCCGGGGCAAAAAGGCGCCGGAAGAGTAATGAGTCGTGCTTGCGATGCGTGTAGCTTTGCCGGTCGATGGTCAAAACCATTCCGGGAATTACAGGAATGATTTCTTTTTTATTTCCTTTTTGACGTATGCCGAGTGCAGGAAGTTCCGCGAGGTACTGTCCGGTATATTCAACCCAGCTTCCTTTTTCCTCTTTGTTGGTGACCATGTTGTACCCTTTTTCGTTCGGATCGTAGGTATTATGACAACCGATACAACTTGGTGCCCATGCGCTGTGGCAGGCAGAACAGCTCACGTCTTGGTGTGCTGTAGCGAGACAAGCGGCGGCTGGCCTTTTCAGCCGGAAAGTTTTTCCACTGTTTTTTGTGGTCAGCCAGGCTGTATCTGCTTTAACGGTTGTGTTTATCAGCGCATGATGCCTTTTGCGTGTTATCAGATAACCGTGTCCGGTAATTTTCCCGAATCGTAGAGCAGCAATGATAGCCGGTTCCGCTTTCAGATCACGGCCTGTAATAATGAGCGGCTTGCCGGTAAAATGGCAATCTTCACATTGTACATCTTCTTGGTTCTCCTCGTGTTGGTGATGTTTGCCATCTCCCATCAGCTCATAAGAATTGTGGCAATCGATACAATCCAATCCCAGTTTGTGATGTACATCGTCCGGCTCTTTTTTGAAAACGCGCGTATTTTCTACCAGGCGAAAATCGGTTCTGTCGGGCATTTGATTTGCCATAAGAGTTGTTTCGTGCCATCCTTCATAGCTGGTGGAAATTCTCCCCGAGCGGCTGTGGCATCCAAAACAGTGGTTGTTGCTAACATTCAAATCTATGGAAGGATGAAAGTGGAGAAAGGTAGTATCATTCTGCTCATTATGATAGGCCACCATTGCTTTTGCAGCACGTTTGCTGTAATTCAAATGGCAAGCCAGACAACCTCCGCCACGGCTTTCTTCGGTTACCGGTCCGGGATGGATTTTAGGATTTCCGAGATGACAGCGAACACAGAGATTTTTCAGATGCTCATCGGCTGCCGAATGCCCCAAATGATGAATGTCGGTAAGCAAATCGGGATTATCCTGTTCGCCGAAAACATACCTGTCGACGCTTATCATTCCGCTAAGGGTCGCCATTAGCCCGCTGCTGATACGCTGTGTAATATTAGGGTGACATGCGGTAGTACCGCAACTTTGTTTCGCATTACTAAGGTTTCCGGGAATCAACACCATATTCCGGTGCGCCTGGTTTTTGTCGGTAGCGAAGGGATTGCCGCCATGGCACGAAAAACATCCGATAACATTAGGGTTATGGGCATTCGTAAAACCGTGTACTTTGTTATGACAGATCACACAACTCTCTTTCTTGCCTTGGATGAGTGGTGCTTTTGCAGCTTGCGCAGAAGAAAAGTCAGGATAAAAATCTACTCGTTCCGTTTTAAAATTGTGCATCACGCTGTAGCGATAATCTGTTTGCCCCGGAACAATCCATTGCCAATGCTCCCCCCTGAAGAAAAGTCCTGTAACGGTCAGTAAAAGATAAAGAGCCGTGAGAATCAGTAAAGTACGTTTGCTGAAAAAGAGTAATGGATTTTTCCCGGAGTTGGCAAAGTAAATCAATACCAGCAGGAGTAAAATCCAAAATAGTGCCCACTCAGGATGGCTGAGCCAGTGTAATATTTCCTGAAAACCCACAAAATACCATGGTCCTTTTACTGTTGGGTTGAGGTTGTCGTGCAGTGGGGCGGTAAACAACCAGCTAACCACCGCCAGAACTAAAAAGGTAATCACAAAATCGCCTGCTTTCGGCCAGAACTTCCGGCTATGTTCCACAATAATCACAGCCAGGAAAATGGTAAAAGTAGCGATGTGATGCACATAAATCAGTTGAAAGCTACCCTCTTTTCCCAACAGCGAAGCTGCTAATAACTTCCCGATAAGAGGAATTCCCGATGTCAGGCTCCAAAGAATTTGCCGGGCCTGCAAACTGTCGGCATCACCTTTTAGAAGAAAACCGGTGAGCATGGCCATAAAAATGATGAGCACCCCGATACTTAACAGAAATCCCATTCCCGATTTCAAACCGGTTTTGCGCTGTTTTCGGTAGTGGTCATAAATATGTAACAGACTGAATATTAGGAAAAACTGGGCGCTCCAGTAATGCAGATTACGGATAAACGAAGCCCATGGATTCATAACCACCAGGCTGCTGATGGAGGAGTAGGGCTTGTTTACATCAAACGGAATGGCAAGCAAAATCCCAGAGAGTAAAACATACATGAACAGTGCCAGGCTGATTTGGCCATAGGTTGTTTTGAACCGGATGTTTCCTGCTATTTGTTTCACGAGGTTGAGGATTGGATAATAATTTGCCGGGTGTTTTTTTCTTCTTCAAATGGGAAAGAAGACAATGGCTTGTAAGCCGGCCCTTTTACGGCATTTCCTTCCAGATCAAATTCGGAGCCATGACACGGGCAGATAAGCTTGCCATTTTCCACCTTATTAATAATACAACCTAAATGGGTACAGTGTGACGAAAGTACGTTAATCTTCCGGTGTTGATTTATCACCAGATAATCCCTGTAGAAAGAAACAATATTGTTGGTTATCGGTAGTACAACTTTTTTTTGTGCGGCAGAAAGCAAACGGGTTCCCATCATTTTATCCCAGAGGTAAACCATAGAAAGCCCCGTACCCGCAACAGCAAGCTGCAGGAATTTTCTCCGGGTATGTTTTTTTAAGGTCAAAGGGTAATAGTTTCAGGCGAAAATACGAAAATGCGTTGTTTTACCACGAGAAAGGCCGGCAAAATGTCAATAGGAAGAATTTGACAGGAAGTACAACATCTTGACAGAATGAATATTCCGGAAAGTTATCGTGTAATTTATAAAGCTTTTACTTTATTTCTGTTCGGGAAATTTGTGAATTACACTTAAAAACAACATAAAACAGATACTTATGAACAGTCCTGCTTTTTCAGGTTATGCCTGTTTTTTGCAAAAGTTGAAAATAGCGAGGTTTACAGGAGCCGAATTGAACAATCTGCTGGTATTGGAGTCTGATTCGGAACAGGGATATTTTTTTGGCGGCAGCCTGCCTGAACAGATGAAAATGGCCAATGATTACCATCTTTATCTTGTTGTACGCAAAATCATTCCCTGTTTTCAAGACAGAATTATGGATTTCGTGGCAATGCGATTAAGAAAGGCTGCCATTGCTTGTCGAATATTTGGATAAAGAGATAAAACGGCTGAAAAGAGAGCTGTGAAAAATGTCTTTTGAAAAATTCCGGATGGTAAAAATTCCGGTTCTTTTTGCATTTTCGTGAAAAGCCCATCGAATTTAGAGTCAAACTAAATTAGTTTTGCTCCATATGTTTAGCCTGAAATCCAATACGAACTTACTGTAATAAACAGAAGTACAATTTATTACGCATGCGTAATAAATTTACACATCTAACCTGTTTAAATATAATCTAAATAATTGATTATATTTAGATTACGAGATAACTTTCTATAGATTTGCATATTATTCTTAAAAGGAAAAAACCTATGAAAAAGTTTTTCGAAATTATCCTGATTGTGATTGTCCCATGGATTGTTATCTTTTGGATTGTTTTCTCTTATAACGGTGACAAGGACAGGGATTATTTTTCTGAAAAGAAGATTGAGATCAAGCATGATTCCGTTCCTGTGGATCACTCGAAGTTTGCAGTGCTACAACAAAAGTTTAAGACACCTCAGGACATGACAAAAGCTTGTCTGAGTTGCCACAACGGGCGCGGGAAAGAGTTTATGAAGACACCTCACTGGCTATGGTTGCAAAGGGACACCATCCCCGGAAGAGGCGTTTTTAATCTTGGTAAAAGAGATTTGCTGAACGACTTTTGTATTGGCGTTAATTCCAACGAACATCTCTGCTCTATGTGCCATGCCGGTTATGGCTACAGTGATAAGAATTTTGATTTTCACAACCAAAACAACATAGATTGTGTGGTTTGTCACGATAACACGGGGACTTATCACAAGTCGAATCCCTGTATGGGGCCGAATCTTCCAAAATCAGGACTTCCGGCACTCGGTGTAAACTTGAATTATGTAGCACAGCATGTAGGTGCTCCCCGAAAAAGTAATTGCGGCCAGTGCCACTTTGTAGGCGGAGGCGGTAACAATGTAAAGCATGGAGACTTGGAAATGGGGCTGCTCCATTGTACCCGCGATTTTGACGTCCATATGGCCTCCAAAGGGAAAGATGCCAAAAACATGCGTTGTCAGGATTGTCATAAAACAGAAAACCATAACATTACAGGACATTTATATACGGTGGCCTCGTCGGCTCATAACCGTGCAACCTGTGTGGAATGCCATACAGACAGACCTCATAAAAGCAAATTGCTGAACGACCATTTTAAAACAGTGGCTTGCCAAACCTGCCATATTGCAGAATATGCCAAAGGCTTTCATACCAAAATTATCTGGGACTGGTCCACAGCCACCAGAATGGATAAAAACGGAAAACCTATTTTTGATAAAGATCTTCCGGGACATACCTATACTTATGATGGGAAAAACTATAAAAATGTGGAAATTCAATACGACTCGCGTCACGGAACCGCTGTTTTCCAGAAAGATGTAAAACCTGAATACATCTGGTTTAACGGGACTGCAGGCCATCATATGCTTCACGATAAGGTGATGGATACTACGAAAGTGTTGGTATTGAATCCGCTGAATGGCTCTTACAAAGACAATGTAGAGCCTCAAGATCCCAAACATCCTTCCAAAATATGGCCTGTGAAAGTTATGCGGGGCAGACAACCTTTCGATCCGGTAAACCATCTGTTGATTCAGCCTTATCTTGCCGGAAAAATTAAAGGGAGTGGGGCTCTTTGGGCTGACTATAACTGGAATGCTTCTTTTGCACACGGCATGAAATACATTGGTTTGCCATACAGCGGGCATTATACTTTTATCAAAACAGAATCAATCTGGCTGCTTAATCATGAAGTGTCGCCCTCCGACGAAGCTTTGAAATGTACCGATTGCCACAATGCACAGAACAGCCGACTTAAAAATCTGACTGGCTTTTATCTGCCCGGCAGAGACCATAGTTCCATTCTAGACGATGCAGGATTGGTTTTTATCCTTCTTGTTTTGGTGGGGGTGAGCATTCACGGTATTTTGAGGATGGTAAGCAACAAAAAAAATAATTAAAAATTCTTTGACTATGAAAAGAGTATTGATTTATAAACGATACGAGAGGTTTTGGCACTGGACACAGGCCGCATTGATTTTGTTGCTGGCTTTGACAGGATTTGAAGTTCATGGCGTTTATCATCTGTTTGGTTACGAGCAGGCGGTGCTTCTCCATCGCAACCTGGCCTGGGCTTTTATCATTCTGATAGTTTTCACCCAGTTTTGGAATGTTACTACCGGTGAATGGCGTCAGTATGTTCCTTCTACCAAATTGTTGAAAGCACAGGTTGAATATTATATCACAGGAATTTTCAGCCATGCGCCGCACCCGACACGAAAAACGGTTTACAATAAATTTAATCCGCTACAACGTCTCACTTACCTCGGACTTAGAATATTAATTCTTCCGGTGGTAGTTCTCAGCGGGTTGGTTTACATGTACTATGTTTTCTTTGTTGGCAAGGGCGTTGTCCATAATCTGGGGACTATTGCCTATATTCATGTTGCCGGTGCATTTCTGCTGTTGGGTTTTGTGATTGGCCATGTTTACCTGACTACGACAGGACACAGGCCTCTTTCGGCTATTAAAGCCATGCTGACAGGTTGGGAAGAGATGTCGGATGAAGATGCCGAAATAGCTCTTGAGGAAAACCTGAAAGTTGCTTTGATTGACAGCCGTAAAGGAATTAGCGGCAGAGGCAGTATTGAAAAAGAAGGTATGTTTGATCAGGCCTTCGAAGATGTTGTTGAAAAACTTGGTATCAATACCGAATCAACACGGCTTCGTGAGAAATTGCTGAAATCCAATGTGGGTTATTTCAGGATTAACAAAGACGGCAACTATGAAGAGGTAAATGATGTCTGGCTGTCGTTTTATAAATGTGTTGATAAAAAGAAAGTTGTTGGTACGCACGTAACCCTTGACCGTACGCCTGAAGGAAAAGAGAAGATTATGAATCTAGTGAACCGCGTCCTTGCCGGAGAAACAATTTCAGGCGAACGGGTTCAGCGTGTTTGTAAGGATGGTTCCATTGGTTATCATACTGTATCCGCTGCACCTTACAAGGACAAAGAGGGTAATATAGCCGGCCTCGAAGGATTTATCATTGATATTACTCCTCAGGTTGAAGCCGAAAAAGCACTGGAAAAGAAAATTGCTTCCGGTCATAAAAGTGATGAGTTTTATAAACTGATTTCTTCTTCAAAAGATGTGGGCTATTTCCGGATTGGGAAGGACGGATTTTACCAGGATGTTAACGATACTTATGTGAAGCTTTACAGATATGAATCGAAAGATTGTGTTGTCGGAAAGCATTTTTCGCTGAGCCGTACCAAAGAAGATTTTGTTGTTTTGAAGAAATCTTTCGAACGTGTTTTGAAGGGAGAGACCATTCCATTCGGTATTACCCGTCGTTATTGTCAGGATGGTTCCATTGGCTACCACCACGTTACCATGACTCCGGTTTACGAAGGGGATGAAGTTGTAGGTGTGGAAGGCTTTATTGTGGACAAAACAGACAAAAAACTGGCCGAACAGGAATTAAAAGAGAGCGGGCAGGTTTAAATACTTGGCTTATTAATAAATGGGTTTTTAAAGCCTCGTGATTTTTCACGGGGCTTTTTTTAGGTTGTTTAAAGTTTTAAAAGTAATTCAGTGATAAGCATTTGTAAATCAGCAAATAAATTCTATTATTCTCCTTTCGGGAGGAGCGTAGACTCCGTAGGAGTTCCAATGGAAGGTAGGTCAATAATAAAAGATGTTTATTTGCTGATTCACAGTATTTTCTATTTTAAAAACAATGAGTTAACTTTAAACAGTTTCGTTAAAAAAGGCCTCAAAACGGGATGTTACGAGTCCAAATTTCCATTAGCCGCTTTGGCTTATTTTCTTAAGCCGATTTATATCCAGGATTTCAAATTTCTTTCCGTTAACGCGTATTGTATTTATATCCGAGAGATCTTTAATGGCTCGTGTAATACTTTCGCGAGTACTACAAACGAGTGCAGCCATGTCGCCACGCGAAAGAGGAATAGTAAAAGTTAAAGCATTAGCATGTACCTTTTCTGAAAAGAACAATATAATATCGGCAATGCGCCCGTCAATTTGCTTTTGATGAATATTCACAAAACGATCAAAATAGGTTAGTTCCTCACGGCAAAGAAATAATAACAGTTCATTGGCAAATTCGTTGTTCCGATGAATCAGTTCTTTAAAAGATAAATTATCAATAAAACAGACTACGCATTTTTCTAAAGCCGTTACCGAAAACCGGTTTATCTTTTCAAATAAGATAGTTTGCAGTCCGATATAGTTTCCCGGTTGAACAATTTTAAGAATCTGGTCTACGCCTTTAACCCCTTTCTTGCTTACCATGGCCAACCCTGATTTCAGGTAAGCGATGTGTGAGGAGAGCATGCCTTCTTTAATGATACTTTCTCTTGGATTATAAGTTGTTTCGGCACAACTTTCCATCAAAATTTTCAGTTCTTTTGGGTTGAGTGTGTTGACAGCTTTAGATCGTATGATGCAGGTTTTACAATTTTGCATTGTACAAAGTTAAAAAAAATAAAGAGGGACTGCTGTTTGTGTGATATATATCAAAATGTTAAGAGACCTATGTCAATATTTTCAGGTAGAAATGATATACTTGAAGCAATCATCTTTCTCATAAGAAAGGATGAACAATCACTATCTCTAACTTGTTTTTATTGTGATACTTATCGTAACTTTACATAAAAAATAACAGAGCCATGGAAGCAAAAATAAATAATAATGCAGAAGCAAAATCGAAAGTGCTTTATACCGAAATTCTACTGTTTTCCTTTATTGGATTTCTTGTTTATTTGTCGGTTATAATATCCGGGTATGTTGCTTATCTTTTTGGTGTTTCTTCCGAAAAGTTCAACTCTATCTATTTAGGTTTGGCCATATTGGGAGTATTAGCCTTTGCAGTGTGTTCGTATCTCACTTGTTTCAAGAGTAAGAAAAGATAAACGTAAGCAGTAGGGTTTTAGAAATAAGCATTCTAAGTAACAGAAAATCAGTTTTCTGCAAAGTCTTTGTCTCCAAAGGCAGCCAATCCGCCAAGCGAAGTTTCTCTGCAAAGGCTTGGCAAATCTTTTCCGGTTTGTTTCATCACTTTGGTAACTACATCGAAGCTGATAAAATGACGGCCATCGGATAGAATAGAAAATCGGGCAGCATCAAAAGCTCTTGCGGCTGCATAGACATTCCGCTCAATGCAGGGAATTTGTACCAGACCATTTACCGGATCGCAGGTTAAACCCAGATGATGCTCGAAGGCCCTCTTCCGATTCCGAATATATCTTTTATTGATTCCATAGTTGTTCTGTCTTATTATGCAATACATTGTGGAAAAGTCAAAAGTAAGAAATAATCAATCCGGACACTATTCCCTACAATCGGCAATGAATAATTTGAAACAGAGTAACAATATTTATATATTTGTATAAATATATTAAAAAAATCTCTGATAATAACTGGTTTATGAAGAAGTATTTACTCTTTCTTAGTCTAGCAATTTTTTGGAGCGGAATGTTGGTTGCCCAGCATATTGATCCGCCAAAACAACGGCCTGTTCGTCCAAAAGTTGGACTGGTACTAAGTGGTGGTGGGGCAAAAGGTTTTGCTTATATCGGATTGTTGAAAGTATTGCAAGAGGTAAACCTGCATATCGATTATATTGGCGGAACCAGCATAGGTAGCATTATCGCTGCATTGTATTCCGTTGGCTATTCGCCGGATACCATTGCTAAGATTATTCGGTCGCAGGATTGGGAAGCCCTGCTTTCTGATAAAATTGACAGGAAATACATTAATTTCGAAGATAAGGTTTATGCTGAAAACTATATTGTAAGTCTACCACTGAAGAAGAAATCTGTTGGCCTAAAAGAAGCTCTTTACGATGGCCAGCAGGTAAATATGATGCTGAATCATGTGTTAAGTACAGCTTATAATGTCCGGGATTTTCATAAACTGCCTATTCCTTTTTTGTGCGTTGGTACGGATTTACTTACAGGGAAGTCCATTCAACTTACTTCGGGTTATCTTCCCCTAGCGGTGCGCGCCAGTATGTCAATTCCCGGGTATTTTTCACCTACTTATTATCAGGGACATTATCTCGTGGACGGCGGCGTAGTGAATAACTTCCCTGTTATGGACGTTAAAAAGATGGGCGCTCAATTGATTATTGGTGGTAACGTTCAACAGGGGCTGACAAAAAATATTAAAAAACTGGACTCGTTTACTAAAATTTTGAATCAGGTCATTTCGTTTAACAGGGTAGCGGCCAACAAGCAGGCTTACAAAAATACTAACCTACTCATCAACATTAAAATGGATTATGGCGTGATGGATTTTACCAAATACGACTCCATCATTGCGATAGGAGAGCGTGCTGCCAGAGCCCATTATTCCCAACTGAAAGCACTGGCCGATTCGCTTAATGCCATAAAATATATTCCTGCCAACGTGTGCGATGTCAAACCTCTCGACTCGATTTATATCAATGATATTGAAATCGAAGGCCTGAATAAGTTGAGACCACAGTTTGTGGGACACATTTTTAAAGACATTGTTCATGAAAAAATTAGTCTTAAGAAGTTAGAAGATAAAATTACATATGCTTATGGCACCAATTATTTTGACCATGTTTTTTATGAGTTGCAGGGGCAAAACGATAGCGCCAGGCTAATATTAAAAATAAAAGAAAAAAGTTTGGGAACTATTCGGGCTTCCGTACATTATGATAATGACTATTCAGGAGGTTTTTTTGTGGGAGCCACATTCCGCAACCTGCTTTCCGGAACAAAGCTTTATGTCGATGCTGTGTTGGGACCAAATCCGAGGGGACGTGCTTTGTTTTTAGTGGAGAACGGCCGGTCACCAGGACTGGGTGTGAAAATAAATATGTACAGTTTCGGATTTAATACTTATAGAGGGGAGGTGAAAACAGATAGGGTAACGTTTACCAATTTTTCCGGTTCTGTTTTCCTGGATGCCACCGTCAAAAATATTTATAATTTCAGAGCAGGGGTGGAATATGAGTATCTTAAATTCAGAATGCAATATGATACTACCAATATTGCCGAACTCATTGATGATTTCAATAGTTATGGCAATTTCTTTGTCTCTTTCCGCTCTGATACATATGATAACCGGCTTTACCCCCGCAGAGGGTTTCAGTCTGCTCTGGTAGCCAAATATGTCTTTCCATTGTCGAAAGGTTGGGTACACAAAGTGTTTGGCCCTACACTGATTGCTTATTTAAAGTACGAACAAGCCATTCCGTTGGGACGAAAGTTTGCTTTGCGCCCCGGTATTTTCCTTGGTGCCACCATAAAAGGTGTCGAACTACCTCCGTTGCAAGACTATTTTACCTTTGGGGGACTGAATACTTCCAACTATATTGAAAATTTCCAAGATTTCACCGGTATTAAATTCAGCCAGTATGGCGGATTATATGCCGCTGTTTTAAAGTTGAAATTGCAGTATCAACTGGCTAAAAAGCATTATCTGATACTCCGGTGTGATATGGGAAGCAACACAGAGAACATAAACGAGCTTTTAAAAGGGAATAATTTTATGATTGGCTATGGCCTCACCTACAGTTACGATAGCTTTATTGGCCCGCTTGAGCTCACCCTGATGAGTTCCAACCAAAATAAAAAGTTCCAGGCATTTATTAATATCGGCTATTGGTTTTAATCCGGTTATCCGTTTTTACTTATTGTTTCGAGGCGTTGCATGTCAAGAATCCTGACGTGTTTTCCTCTGATGGCAATAATCGTTTCTTGTGAAAGATTGTTAAGCAGCCGGCTGATAGTTTCACGTGATGTACAAACAAGATCGGCTAACTCGCTGCGACTCAGCGGTAAGTTGAACTCTTCCGACTTGTAAACTTCTTCTGAAAAGTAGAGTAGATTTCCAGCCAGCCGGCCAAAAATCTGATTCTGAACCAGTTTAACGCAACGATGAAATTGTTCCAGCTCGTTTTTGCACAGCCCGACAAGAATTTCATAGGAAAAATTAGGATTGATACGAAGTAATTCCTTAAAAACATTGATGTCGATAAAGCAGGCAATGGAAGGCTCCAGTGCTACTGCAGAGTAATGATTAATCTTATCGCCCATAGTGGTGGGAAGTCCGAGATAACATGGTGCTTGTTTTAAGCGTAGAATTTGTGTTCGTTGCGGACCTTCCATTGTTAGTTTCACCAATCCCGTTTGCAGATAAATTATATTAGAAGAAAGAGCATTTTGCTTGAAAATAATCTCTCCCTTTTTAAAGGTAGCCTCCACACAGCTGCTTCCCAAGATACTTAACTCGGGAGTGTCAAGGCTTTTTACGGCTTCCGATTTTAACAGGCAGGAAGAACAACTAACAGGTTTCATGGCTTATTTTTTTGCAAAAATAATCAAATTGTGATAAATATCACAGAAATCAGTAGATAAGTTCACAGCTAATTCCTTTTTTCAGAATATTAATCATAATATTTTTGCATTGTTAAATAGTTAACATAATTTAAAAAATTAGGAGGAAAAAACAATGGCAAACAAAAAATTAACATTAGCACTATTTTCCGGAAGTGTGGATAAACTCACTGCTGCCGGCGTTATCCTTGGAGGCGCTGCCGCTGAAGATATGGATGTGGACATCTTTGTCCTGTTACAAGCCGCCTTTGCCTTTAAAAAGGAGAATGCCATGGCCAACGACCGTGTATCCGAGATTACCGATAAAAAGGATGAATTTCTAACTTCTCTCAAACGTTTGAACGCACCGCATTGGACAGAAGCTTTTCGCACAGCCAAGGAAATGACGAATGTGAAAATACATATTTGTGGATTTGCCGGTAAAGTATGGCATGGTGAAAAACTTGATGACTTTATTGACCTTGCGGACGATATCTGTGGTATCGGTGAATACATGACATCTGCCGAAGAGGCAGATATTAATCTGTTTATATAAAACGAAATCATTATTGTAAATTTTTAAAGAAAAAAATCATGAACGAAGAAGAATTGAAAGCAGTCAAAGTTGACAAGTCGGTAGATGCCCGGGGTACATCCTGCCCGGGACCATTGTTAGCTGCCAAAAAAGCTATTGGACAAATTGAAAAAGGACAAGTTATGGAGGTGCTCTCAGCCGACGAAGGAACCAAACGGGATATCCCGAAATGGTGTACTAAGAAAGGATTTGAATACCTTGGAACCATCGAAGAATCAGGTTTTTATAAAATCCTTTTAAGAAAATAAAAATGGAAGGGGGAAAAGTAAATAACAGCCCAAAGATTTTGGTGTTTTCCACAGAGAAAATATCTGATCCGGCTATTGATATGGCGGGCTTATTGAAATTACATTATCCGCCCACCGTTTATACCATTCCGATACCCTGTTCAAGTGCCGTAAAACCCCGTTGGATTATGCACGCCCTTGAACAGGGCTTCGACGGGGTATTTATCGCTGCCGACGGTACTGATTGTCCTTATGGTGAAACCTGTACCGATAAAACCGGGGAACTTGTCAGGGTAACCATGGAAGAGATGAAAAAGAAAGGCATGGATCCCGCCCGTCTGAAAATGGCTGCCATTTGCTCTGTATGTAGTGAGCCGTTTGTAAACCATGTGAAAAGTTTTGTGGAATACCTGAGTAAATCTTTAAAGAAATAAATATGCAGGAACAAATGAAGATATTGGATTATGATGTTCTCGTGGTTGGTGGCGGCATCGCAGGTGGAGAATCCGCTTTGAACCTCGCAAATATCGGTTACAAAGTTTTGATTGTGGAAAAAGAACTTTCTATTGGTGGTAAAATGATTTTGCTGAGCAAAGTATTTCCAACACTTGATTGTGCCGCCTGTATTACCACACCAAAAGTTTCAGAGATTGCAAGGCACCCCAACATTACTGTTTTTACAGGGGCAGAGCCTCAGAAAATATCCAAAAAGGGAGAACATCGTTTTGAAGCAGTTGTTTTGCAAAAACCGCGTTATGTGGATGTTGAGGCCTGTACGGGATGTCAGCTGTGCGAAGAGGCCTGCCCTGTGAGTGCTACGGACGAATTTCAATTTGGCTTGACAAGCCGGAAAGCAGCTTTCATTCCGTTTAGTATTGCCAGTCCGCGTGCAGCAGCTATTGATATCGAGAATTGTATCTTGTGTGGTGCCTGCGAGCGGGCCTGCCCTCCCGGTTGTATTGATTTTACGCAAACCGAAAAGAAATATTTGGTGAAAGCAAAAGCAGTGGTTACGGCTACAGGATTTAAATTGTTTGACCCCTTGAAAATTCCGCGTTATGGCTATGAGAAATACCACAATGTGATTACCTCAATGCAAATGGAACGAGAACTGGCTCCCACACGGCCGTTTAATACCATTCTGCGACCGGGTGATGGTAAAATGCCCGATAACATTGCTTATGTGTTGTGTACCGGTTCACGTGACAAATCGGTGGGTAATCCCATTTGTTCACAAGTCTGCTGCATGTATTCTATCAAACAGGCACAGCTGCTGATGGGTGCTTTACCAATGGCTGATGTTACAATTTACTATCTGCATATCCGAGCATTTGGTAAAGGGTTTAACGAGTTTTATGCTCAGGCACAGGATATGGGGGTCGAATTTATTAAAGGAAAGGTGGGAAAAATCAGTGAAAAAGAAAACGGAAATCTGATTTTGCGTTACGAAGACATTGAAGCCGGGGTTGTGAAAGAAGCCGAACACGACATGGTAGTACTTTCCGTTGGTATATTGCCCAACCGGGGAATTGATGAGGTCTTTGATAATGAAAAACTCAAACTGGACCCGTTTCATTTTATTGGCCAATCGGATATTTTGGCAAGTCCCGCAAAAACGAGTATTGACGGTGTGTTTGTAGCAGGAACGGCTTCCGGGCCAATGGATATCCCCGATTCTATCTTGTCCGGTGGCTCAGCATCTGCTGAAACAACAAGCTATTTAAGGAGGGAGTCGTTATGAAAAAGAAAATAGGCGTATATATTTGTCATTGCGGAGGAAACATCTCCGACTATGTGGATGTGGAACGTGTGCGAAAGGCCGTAGAGCACGATGAAGGTGTTTTCCTTGCTAAAACTACCATGTTTGCCTGTGCCGATTCCAACCAAAAAGAAATGGTGAATGATATTAAGGATATGCAACTCGATGGAGTGGTAGTGGCTTCCTGTTCCCCAAAATTACATTTGCTGACTTTTCGAGCTGTCACCGAAAGAGCAGGCTTAAATAAATACAACTATGTTCATGCCAATATCCGTGAACAAGTTTCGTGGGCACATTCTGATAATAAAGAAGGGGCGACCGAAAAAGCGATTAAAATTGTAAAAGCAACCATCGCCAAAGTACGTCATACCGAATCGCTTGAACCTATAAAAGTGAAATCAACCAAAGCTGTGGCTGTCATCGGCGCCGGTGTGGCCGGAATGCGCGCCGCCATTGAACTGGCTGAAGCCGGTTCGGAAGTCTTCCTTATCGAAAGAGAATTCTTTGTGGGTGGTCGTGTTTCGCAATGGGATAATCTGTTTGTCAGCGAGGAGAGCGGTAAAGAGCTGATAACCAGGCTGTACGATGAGGTGGCGAAACACAAGCGTGTTACTTTATTCACTGGAGCCGAAGTAGTTGAAAACAGGGGAAGTGTCGGAAACTTTCAGCTAAAAGTGAAGATAACTCCCCGCCATTTTAAATTACAATGTAATCGTGGTGAATTGAAAAAAGCTACTGAAGTTTGTCCGGTGGTGGTACCGGATGAGTTTAACTTCAACATTACTACTCGAAAGGCCATTTATCATAATTACCCCAGCGAATATCCTCACCTGCCGGCCATTGATATGAAAAATTGTACCCGTTGTGGTGAATGTGAAAAAGTGTGTGCCGGCGTTGACTTTAGCCAAAAAACAGAATTTCTGAACATAAAAGCAGGTTCTATATTACTTGCCACAGGTTTCGATCCTTACGAGCCCAAAAAGGGGGAGTTTGGCTATGGCGAGATAGATAATGTGGTTACGTTGCCACAGTTTAAGCGTATTGTCCATTATTCCGACCATAAGTTGATGTATAAAGGCAAAGAAATTAAAAACATTGCCTACATCTATTGTGTGGG
>VAPL010079093.1_pt1 | contig 22283 bp, 42 predicted proteins | sample 3395061 | NCBI WGS metagenome assembly VAPL01 (sample SAMN08290444, study PRJNA428436) | hydrothermal vent metagenome | isolation source: Deep-sea hydrothermal vent chimney 2 | place: Pacific Ocean: Juan De Fuca Ridge | depth 2182 m m | reverse complement strand
TGGTAATAAAGAACTTGACAGCTTTGATATTATCACTATGATAGTTATAAGTGCTATCTTGAGTTTTAATTATGAACTCTTCTTTAAAGTTTTGGAATAAAGAAATACCTTCTGGATAACGGTCAGTATATACTTTGATACCTGTTCCGAAACCTTTATCAATCAATTCTAAATTAGGTATTTCTGATTTTAAATTGTTAAAGAGTTCTAAATAATTCATGCTGTTTTCCTGTCTGTGTGTTTAACTTGAATTCATTATAGGTTATCAGTTTCAGGAATGCAAGTGTTTTTCATAAATAATTAAAATAAATTGAGGTGAACCGAAATCCACCTCAATATCTTATTTACAACTCATCTTCATCAAAGTCGTTATCTTCATCACCACCTGCGAAGTCTTCAAACTCACTAGCAGCACTGACAGAACCATCAAGACGATCACCTTTCTTTCTCAACATGACATTATTAAGACCCAAAGCAATTCCGGGTTTCCCACCATCAATGGCTTTGAAATAATACACATTCACTGAAACGTGAAAATAAGCCCCACTGAAACAATATTCTTCAATATCATCAATATCAGCGGGCTCACTATTACGGTTGACAAGTCCAGGACGACGAGCAGAATTGGCATTCATGAAATATACACCTTCATATTCTTCGCCATCACGTTCATCATCACCGTCACGGATTGGTAACTTGAATTTCCCAAGTTTCTTAGCAGCTGATTCACCAACAGCCTCAACCAATACTTTCTTGACAAGTTTGTTCAACTTAGTAGCTTGAGGGTCATCTTTTGGTAATAAGATTTGAATCCCGTATTTACCGTCATCCCCGTTATCTTTCTTACGAGGTTCAGTGATATATACATAAGATCCACGAACATTCTGCAATACTATTTTGGCCATTTTACTATTTCCTTCTATTTTACTGTTTAAAGTTGTTTAATCCAAGTTATTAAAATCACCAATAAGAGCAGGTTGGACAGCCTTTCTCTTATCGGACAGTGGAGCTATCACTAATCCGCCTTCTGGCTTTATAGTAATCTCATCCATTATTTCTTTCACTTCTTTAGGTTTCTTACCTGTTTTCTTAAGAGCCTTTTCTATAGCTCCTAATCCTTTAGGTTTCTTTTCATACATATCATCTTCAGATATATGATCTAATAAAGGTGAATCTAATTCATCAAACGCTTTATCTAATAGTTTCCTTTGAGTTGATTTCCGTACGAGTTTGAATTTACTTTCATATTCTTCAGACCCTTCATCAACCTCATGCTGTACCTGTGCTTCTACTGCTACAATAAATGATTTGATCATTGTAGCATGTTCCATCACAACCATCTTTTGTTCAGGTGTCATTGTTAATGGGTTAGGAAAATTATCATCTTTAAAATCAGCAATCGCTATTTCCTGTGTCTTATCATATAATGCTTTACATACACCATTCGCTCCACAGAACCGACAACCGTCATCACTTGGTACGAGCGGAGCATCTTTTTCATGAGTTGCTTTTGCTTTTGGGATAAGTCTATCTTCTTCCCAATTCATTATCTCTTCTTTACTAGTATCCCAATGACGTATACGACCATCTGGATGGTGTGCTCTTGGTTGTGATATTGTGATTCTAACCCCTTCATGGATACCGTGACCATTTAATTTAGATAATGAGATAACCCCGTCAGCATAACATAAGGCTTGATCATTTTCAATAACCTCTACAGCTACACCTTGACCGTGTTTATAATCCACAATTTCAATTTCACAAGCTACATCATCGTTCCAAAAGATTAACACGACATCAGATGTACCCCCGTCTAATCCTTTAATCCCTAAATGTTTAAGAGAACATCTGACTTCTACTAATACTTCAACACGATAACCGAAATCTTGAGCTTCTTCAATACGGCTTGCAATATAATCAAGGCTTTCTTGTACTGCATCGGCCATTTCTTGAGTGACTTTAAATTTGAATCCATCAACTTCAAACTTCTGACCTATATAATAACTAGCAAGCTGATGGCTCAGTAATGCTTTTTCATGAATCTCATGAGCAACCGTTCCTTCCGCTGCGTATTTATTAGGTTTATCTTTGATATTAAGACTATCAACCAATGCAATAGATCCCGGACAAGTCATCCATCCTTTTGCCCCACTAGGTGATAATCTTGCGTGTTCTTTTTCTGGTATTTGTTCGGCCATTATTTTTATCCTTGTGTATAATATGGGTAAATTTCTTTGATAGCATCCAATAATGTTGGATAAGCCATAGTATCCCATTGATTGGGGTATTGTAGTATATTTGATATTTCTTGTAACTGTTCTTCTAACTCTTTAACTTTAACACAAGCTCTATCAAAAGGGGTAGCGGATTCAAGTAGTAATTCACTCGCCTTTTTAGATTGTTGCTCATGTTCATAAAGTTTAGTCCTTAATAGGCTCATAGCTACAATTCTATTCTTATGAGCAGACCGTTCACCTTCACTTGTAACTATAACCCCTGTCGGGATATGAGTTATACGAATCCCATCTATTGGGCGAACTGAAAATCCAGATCTTACAGTAGAACTATACCTATCAATTCTTAAATCTGTAGGTTGAATAATCATTATAATTCCCCCTTAATAATATCCCAATTATCAGAAAGAGTTCGTAACATATCACGTTTTTCTTCTTGTTCTTTACCTACTTCTTCCCACACGTCCCAATCAATAAACTGACGTACTTTATGAGAGATTAACTCTTCAATGACCCGAGGTTCTAAAGCATCTAACTCCCAAGAACTGTGTCCAAATCGGTCAATATAAGAAGAGGCTCTACTATCGGTAAATTTAGTTGGATTAGGGGGAGGGCTGTACTGTTCAATTTGATCCATATTCAAAGCAATACGTTTGACATCAACATTACCATGACCAGAAAATATATCTAATCTGTCTTGGTTATCGCGAGTCATATCAATACCAGATGGATCATGATCTCCAAGGTGGATAAGGATACAATGTTTACCTTCATTTACTTTATCTTCAAATCGCTGACCTGCTCGCCATGCTTCTGAAGCAGATAGATAACCCTTACATGACATATAAGGGACTAATAAAGGATCACAAGCCCTTTGAATGACAGCACCTAATGATTCTTTTTCTACCCAGACTTCAACATAGGTTTCTTGTCTAGCCCATCGGTCAAATTTAATATGGTATGGAAGACTTTCAATCGGGACACGTTCATCTTCTTGATAATAGAAACTGTGATGTTCACGATTACGATCTTCAATTGCTTCCCATGAAATTAACCCTGCCATACGAGCATGAGTTATCACAGATCCTAGGTTCTTATAACTGCGTTCAGTATTTGGAATGATATCTCTTGCTACGAACTGATAATAAAGCTGACGAAGAGTTAAGACATAACCATTAGAGTGATATTCATTTATGATGGATTCCGCATGAGCGACTAGAGCTAAAGTAGCCCTTCTTGGATTCCAATCTTTATATTTGATTTTCATTACTGTTTCTCCTGTTTTACTGTTTATCTAAAATTTATTTCGTTAAGTTCACACCAATCAGCGACTTCAACAGTATCCCCTCTGTCTTCAATGATCGCTGCATTAGGACACCAGAACCCTCTCTTACCATTAGTTAGATCAGTGACAAAGAACTTGGCCTTGGCCGTTTCCATTTCTTTATAATGGTAAGGGTAAATACGACCTTTATCAGTCTTGACTATTTCACGTTCTTCAATTGGTGTGGTATGCTTGGTAGATTCTTCAGAACCATAAAATGATTCTTCCCATTCATTAAGATAATTAACCCAGTCTTTATCTGTCATGTTGGATTGCATTATCGCTCTTCCTCATGACCACATATATCACATTTATAGACAGAATAATTATGGCCGTGACCCTCATAATTCATTCTATGAGTACATATCTTTCTTAAGGAATCAATCGCATCTTCATATTCAACAACCTTTTGACGGGCATCATGAAGTTTCCCTTTCAGCTTGCTGATTTGTTCTCTTGTCACTATTGACATTCTGTTTCTCCTGTTTTTCTATTTGCCATGTTTTGAGTTTCCATCCAAAGCGGACACATAGTCCCGCCCCATATAGGATGAAAACCCATTGGATCACATTCATTTAACCATTAATGAACCACGACCCAAAGCCCCGTCTTCAGACATTTGTATTTCACGACTTTTAACCTTAGCTTCATTCACATAATCAAAGGTTTCAGACGTATTATCTTGAAGATTTTTGATTGTTTTACCCTTGCGGATATATTTAGTTTCTGGTTCTGACATAACTGTTTCTCCTGTTTTAGAATGTACTTGGTTGAGCAATAGAACGGATAACACACATGAAACCTTTTTGAAGGTCTGTCTTACCGATTGCTAGAAAACGTGGATCAATTTCTTCTATGAGTTCTAACTTTTTAAGATATTCACCTACCCGTTCAGCGAGATCTTTACCTTCATTCATAAGGTTGATTTCTTGTGCTGATAAATCACGATAGCCGACAATATGTTTATGTTGATTATCCATAACGACCACCTCTACCAATAGATGGATCACCTGTTAAAAAGCGTTCACGCTTATTAGCTTCAAATGTCTTGGCGATAATACCGCTCACATTACCTGAACGATGACGGGGCTTAAATATACGGAATGGAATTGAACCTGTTAATTGACATATATCACGAACTTCATGTTCACTAAATCCTTTTCTCATGAGACGTTTACAATGTTCAATTTTAAATGATTTTAGGTTACGGCTTTCACCTGATCCTGATGAATGTTTTGATTTTCTTATATGTCTTGATACTGACATTACTGTTTCTCCTGTTTTATTAAAAAAGACCCACACGACGCAAGGAGTAAGGGATTCCGGTCATGTCGTGTGAGCCAAACCTAACTCTATACTAGGGCTTTCATCATAGCTGCTAACTGTGCTTGAGTACAGTCATCAACATTACTTAGGGCTTTCGCACCGTTGTCATTCATGATCGCTTTAGCTTCTTCACGACCTGTTTCTTTGGCATATGCTTTAAGAGCAATCTTAACCGCGTCAGCATCGATCACTGGAGTGTCATCATCGTCACCGAATCCGTCATCATCCAAATCATCGTCTTTAACAGTCGGACCTGATTGCCATGATTTGATAATAGCATCATAATCACTTGAATCAACTTTGCCAATACTACGGCCAAGTGATGCACCGACTTCCACACCTGCATCTTTCAATACTTGCATAGCGAATTCATCACCATGCTCTTTCTTAGCAACCTTGGCTGCATCTTTAAATTGATCAGCTGTAGTCCCGTCAGATTTAGCAGGTTTTTCTTTCTTTTCAGGTTTTTCTTTTGCTGTGGTTGTCTTAGCTGCTTTAGTATAGTCAGCCCCTAAAGTCAACTTATTCATCTTGTCAATTAGTTCTGAGTTTTCAGGAACTAATGCAATTTGATAGTTGATGTAATTGTCATTCGCCATTTCCGGCTCCTTATATAATAGTTTAAATTCTGTTCAACTGGATATCTGTTTAACCAGTGACGTCAATATACATAATTTTAAATATAATTACAAGTATTATGTTTAGCTTGCTTTTAAGTAATTCTATAAGCATACTACCGCCATCAATCACAAATGACAAGAGAATTAATCCATGTTAGAACTTACATTAGATGAACTAGAAATGGTTCAAAAACAAAAACTTACAGAACTATTGGAGCAGGTTGGAGGAGTCAACCATCTTTCTAAAATGCTCAACATTGGTTATATGAATGTGAAAGGGTGGGAAGATCGTGGTCGTATTAGCAGAACCGGAGCTGTATTAGTAGAACAACACGGTTCACTCAGCGAACATTGGAAAGCAATAGACCTTCGCCCAGACATGAATTCATAATAACTATTATATAAGGTATACCAATGATTGTCAATAAAGAACAATTGAAACCCTATCTAGATATAGGGGCGGATCTAATACCGTTAAATATATGGAACAAACAAACAACAGATAAGAAGGGCAAAGTTCAACAACGTGGTAAGACCCCTCTATACCCTAACTGGACAAAGTCTGAAAAGAATGTAGATAAGACCTTAGACCTAATAAAGAAAAGTTATAATGTCGGGTATCGTATATCCTCAACAGATTTAATTATAGATATAGATCATAGAAACTTTGGGGATGTTGATTCATTAGGTGATTTGTGTAAATTCTTAGGCGTGGATGATCTTGCCGATACTTGTCCAACGGTTGTCACTGGATCAGGTGGTTTCCATTATTATTTAACCATACCAGATAATATCAATATACGTGAAACGATTGATCAGTTCCCTGGAATCGAATTTAAGACCAAAGGGCGTCAAGTTGTTGCCGCAGGTAGTAAACATCCAAACGGAACCCATTATGAATGGGATGATTTTAGCCCTTCGCTAGATAACCGCCCTGACGCACAATCTAAACTATTGGAACTCCTACAGTATGAAACCCCTAAGAATCAAGAGGGATCAGGTGTTATTAATGGTGATCAGCTGACACGATTGTTGGATCAAATACCTGTTGACCATTATGATAATAATGATAAATGGTTCAAGATCATGTGTGCATCTCATCATGGTACAGGGGGAACAGGTATAGAAGAGTTCTTAAACTGGTCGTTAGATGATATACAGTATAGTGATGATGAACATTCTATCCGATGCCGTTGGCAATCCTTATCGGAAAAAGGTGTATCTATAACGGTCAATAGTTTATACAAAGAAGTTCTTGTCCATGGTGGCGATACTAATATAATACTCCCCGAAGAAGACTTTAAAGATGTCGCAGACTTTGATGATGATATGGATACAGTCATGCACGATATCCAAAAGTCTAACCATATGCAACCGATGGAAATAGATAGTGGTGTGGCGAGGGGATTAGCAGAAGAAATCACACCGACAGCATCAAGTGAACAATTAGAAAAGGCCATCCGTTCGGCATTATACGTCAAGGATTTAGTTGATCAAGTTAGGCTCTTATCTGTTATAGAAAAGGCATCCAAAATCAAAGCAGGTGATTTCACTAAGATCGTCAAAGCAATACGTGACAAGGTTAACAACAAAGTCAACGAGGACATGTGCCGTATGTTGGCAGAACTGGCATTCAAAGTCGGATTCCATAATGGTAAAGGTTTGATCTATAGTGTCGGTGAACAGTTCTGGAGATACAATGGTAAGTTCTGGTCAGTTATCACTAAGAAGTTCTTGGAAAAGCAGGTAACAGATGTCTTGGATAAGATGAGGGAAAAGGTTGAGGTAACAAGACCTGAAAACTCACTCGTCGTCGAATCATCACAAATCTTAGCAAGGATATCGGCTGTAGATAATGACCGTCTTGGTCTTCGCAATAGACCGAAACCGATTATCAATTGTCAAAATGGTGAACTATGGATTGATAGTAAAGGTGACGTGAAACTAAAGAAGCACCGACCTCAGAGTTATTTACTTCAAGTATTAAACGTAACATACGAACCCGCCGCGGAATGCCCTATGTTCGAAGCGGCGTTGGACAGAACCTTTGCCAAGTTTGAAGATAGGGAAGATATAATAGAGTTCATATACGAAATGATCGGCTATATCATACAGCCTAATAAAGATCTAGAAAAATGGTTCCTATTCAATGGTAGTGGTGGTGACGGCAAGAGTGCTCTAATCCGCATCGTCTCTGCATTGTTAGGGTCTGCTGTCTTACCCGAATCTATTAATATGTTTGCAACGGATAAACATGTGATGTCTGATGTTCCCGGAAAACTGTTAATCGTTGATGATGATATGGATAAGCGGACAAAGCTACCTGACGGGACTATCAAAAAGTTATGCGGAAGAAACGAGCTCAATGGTAATCCTAAAGGGGCTAAGACGGAACGTTTTAGTCCGGCTACGACGCTGATCTTATCATGTAACGGTTTACCACGAACAGATGACTTGAGTGAGGGTGGTCGTCGTCGTCCCATAGTCATCCCCTTTAATATGTCGTTCCATAAAGAAGGTCAGGGGCGGGTGTTAGATATTTCTGAACAGATTGTAGATAATGAGTTAGATGGTGTTCTTAATAAAGCTATTGAAGGGCTTAAGAGATTAAGAATGAGGGAAGAATTCAAAGAACCTAAATCATGTAGAGTCGCAAAGAATAACTGGATAGCTGAATCTAACATGAATGCCTTATTTGTTGAGGAATGCGTAGAAAAGACAGGGGACTCTAAAGATAAAGTTCCTCTCAAAACTTTATATGATAGCTATTCAAGATGGTGTGAAGATAACAGTATAAAGCATAATAGTGGGAAACATATGTTCCGTAAATTCATGGAGGATCTTGGTCTAGACTTTGGGGAATTAGGGCATAACATCAAAGGTTTCAAAAAGATTAAAATAATACCTAACTGGGAGTATGCTCTAGAATTTGGTGATGTAGACGACTTCGATGATCTTTGATGTTTTAAAACTTAACAAAAGTAACCTAAATGTTATCTTTGTTAAGTAATTATATTTACTATTATGTATAAGTAGAAATAAATAGATAAATTTAATAAATAACAAAACATATAAAAGTAAACGTAATTTCCTAACAAACGTAACACAATGGTATGACGGCAAATAACTTGGAGAATAGATTATGACGTTAGCATTTAAAGAAGATAACGGGTCAATAACTTTTGTGATAAATAACCTGCACAATAACTATCGTCTCTCAAATTGGGAGAAAGAGTTCATATATACTATTAAAGAAAGATTCTTTGGCGGAGGAGACCTCACTCCTAAACAGCTTGAGAAGCTAAGTAATCTATGGGAGAAATACTAATGGAATGGTATATACTTTGGAAATGGGTTGACGGGTATATGGGTGAGGACTTTCTTACATTCCGTTGGAAATGGATGAGAGATCTATATTTCTTCTTAAAAGAGTGTTGTATTTTGATGAATGGGGGTAAATAAAATGAAGTTATCTTACATAGTGTTAATCGTTATCATCTTTGTGTTGTTAGTATGAAGACGTGTATGGTTCTTATCCCTCATTCAATAGGTTCATCTCAATGCGGTCGTCCTGCTAAATATAAAACGACGATTGACAAAACAGGAAAAGAGTTGTTTTTATGTGGATTACATGCTAGAGTGATGAACACTCAATACGAAAACAAAGGTTCAAATAAGAGATGCGAGGGGTATTTTAAATGATTGACTATATGGAACAAGACGATAAAGATATGATTATATTGGCTCATACTCATATTTCTATAGATAGATGTCGCGGTGGCCGTATTATTCGTCAAGGGTATGTCTGCCCTCATTGCGGTAGTGTTAATCCAAAAGACTTTTGTGATGCTGACAAAGTAACCGATTCCCCACTTATAGTAGAGGTTGAATAATAATGGCTAAACAACTAAGACACTGTATGATAGATTTAGAGACGTTTGATCTTATCCCATCTACTAAGATTGTATCTATAGGGGCTGTAATCTTTGACCCGCGTCAATCAAAATTAGGTGATAAGTTTTATATGGAGGTAGATCATCGTAAACAGCCTAATAGAACATCAGATCCAGAGACGGTTAAATGGTGGTATAGTCAACCAAAAGAAGTACAGAAAGCTATGAAAGGGGTTGAACTCTTATCCGATGCTCTTGAGGAATTAGACTTCTTCTTACCTAAAGATGTCAAGGTATGGGGTAACGGTTCAATCTTTGATATTGCTATACTTGAACACGCTTATAGAGAACAGGGTATAGAGATCCCTTGGAAGTTTTGGAATGTCTTAGATATGCGAACTATCAAAGCAGTCTATGAGGCGGGTCGCGGTGGATTCAGTCGTGCATGTGGTGGTACTAACCACAACGCTCTGGATGATGCTGTACATCAAGCTCAAAACGTGTGTATAATGTGGAATAAGATTTATAACAGTTAAACAGGAGAAACAGAAGATGAAAGAATGTAGCGTATGCGCGGGAGTTGGTTCACCAATAAGCGGATTGAAATGTATCTGTGGTGGGTTAGGAACAGCTGATGCAGAAATGTACGGGTTAAGAATAACAGTAGTAGGATTAGAAAAACTGAATAAAGACATGGCTGATCAATTATTAATAGCTAACACTGATCTAGTAAATATGACTAATTGTCACGCTAATGAATGCAGACGCCATGCTGATACGATTATTAAGTTTAACGCGGCCAAGGCTTACATTGAAGCTTCTCCATGTGATCCTGGTATAACCACTAAACAGATAGACGCCTATGCTAAATATAAGGAGCTATGTAATGAGTCTTAGCCATGATTGGGAAGATAATACTAAAGTAACCACACCGACAGGACATGTTGGGCGTGTCAAGGTTACACGCAGGGAGCGTCAACTTATCGATAACGGTAAACTATTGATGGTTGATGTATTAGGTACAGATGGATTAACACGTCGCTATAGTATAGACAGTTTAACTAAGATTGTTGAACCTGAATTTGAATTTGAATGTCACGATTGTTGTGACTGTTGTGGGAGATGTTCTAGTGAGTGATATAAAAGTTGATTTGAAAGAAACACCTAATGGATGTAAGGAATTGATCTTTCGTTCAGGAGATAGGTTCCAAGCGATTAGTATTACCCCTTTAGATACTAAAGAAAAGATCGTCGGTTTATTGCATACATTAGCTGAAAACATTAAACATGACGAACTGTTTACAACATACAACGAAAGAACTTCAGCATCTGTTGATCTTATTAAATCAACACTATAAGGAACAATCATGAGTAAGAAATTCTATATAGCCCCGTACCCAATTCACCGATGGGCTATTTTCAAAACAGGTGACATTCGTATATCTGATGTCTACACTCTTAAATCTAAAGCTGAGGACGCGTTTGACCGTGTAACTAAAAACCCTCATAGATATATGAAGAAAGATTGTTATCGTCAACTTGTTTATAAGATAATAGGGTTAAGCAAACAAGTTGAAGACTTAGGGTACGAATGGCCTGAAAAGTGGCAAGCCAAAGCTCTTCAACCTATACTGGATAGTAAAACCCCTAAACGGTTAGAGGGTATACTAAAAGAAGTTAAAGAGTTTATTGAGGAACATAATGATGGCTAGTATTAAAGAAGCTCAAATAGAAGTAGACGACAAAATTAAGAAGTATATTTGCCAATTAGAATTGAAGGTAGCTAATCTTGAACATGCTTTGAAACCTTTTACTCACGATGATTTATGTGAATTATTCGGTGGTAACTGTAAAGGGATTGAAAGCCCTGTATTCCAAAGAAATAACGCCTTATTACTAATTAAAGATTTTAGACTAGCGCGTAGTCTATTATATGAAAAGGATTTAAATCATGTTACGTCTAATTAGATTAGGTTTATTATCTTGGATACTGTACAATGTCTATCTAGAGTTCGGTGAAACTATTACATCAATGTTCGCTTATATGGTGATTGTCATAGAAATACAGACAGTATCAGTCAACCGCCTTTGGGACGCTTTTAAACTTTGGAGAGTTAAACAATGACACCTGAACAATTGAAAGTGATTGCTGATCATATGGGGGTTGAAGATGAAATTCGTTTTTACAGGGCATTAGAAAGCAACGATTTAGCGATGGATATCATGTGTAAGTTAGGTATCTCTATATGTGTTGATTCTAATGGTGAAGGTAGATATGCAACTGTATGGGATACAGATATCCGTATTTATGAGATATTCCCTGAAGAGTTTACAGATATAAACCATGCAGCTATGATTAGACGCTTAATTTGTAAAGCAGCCTATGAGTATTTAAAGGAGAAGGATAATGTATGACATCAACATAATAACTCCGATGGTTATTGGGATCCTTATTTGGGAGACTATCAAATGGGGATTTAAGAAGATTAAACGTAGCCAATGGAATCAACGTCGTAAACAACGTAAATGGAATAAGAAACATAATAACGGTTCTTATATAGGATTAAAGCCAAAGAAGAAAGATCAACCTTGGTTCAGGGGGTAATATGCAAGATAATATGAAAGATAGACCCCTATGGTCTGATAAGCATAAATATACGATAGATTGTACTACCAATGAATATAATCTACATGAAGATATATTATGCTTAAAAGAAGACTTAGAAGAAAAGCAAGCCAAGATTGATTCTCTTATGCTTGAATACTGTCCTAATGAAATGACAAAAGCACAGAAGGATAATTGGGCTAAACATCAAAAGCCTGTAGATATCCCAATAGAATCTTTAGGGTAAACTATGACCCTATTAGTAGACATGACGAGTAAGGACGTTATCAACTATATAAAATCAGTTAGTAACTACCCTAAGACTAACCCTCTATCTCCTTATATAACAATACCAATAGATCAGTTTGATTTGTACGCATGGGCGAAAGCATATGAAGAAGGTCTACCAGAAGTATCTGACCATATTTATGATATGTATGTTAGATATTTACAACGTCAGCAAATTATGTACCCTGATATATGGGATGAAGTATCTTTAGAATGTTTTAAGGATGGCTCATGGCAGTTTACAGGGATGTTCATAAACGATCACAATACAGATGATGAAGAGTGGCTTTTGTAAATAAACTCATTTAATTTGATTTATGGGTTGTTATTCCTGAGAGCCCTGCTATAATGAATTCAAGTTAAAGCAAACACCAAAACAGGAAAACAGTCAAATGAAACTAGCAATCAAAAAGACTATCCAAATCTTACCTAATTATGATTTCTTTGAAGACGTAGTTAGTATCTACAATCGTAACCCTATAAACAATCTAATCGCTATGCAGGAAAGACAACAGGATTCAAATAACTGTACAATATGTATCGCAGGTAAGAATGATGAGGATATTATGGTTGTTGTCTATATAAGCAAAGATGATATCATGTTAGAAATGAGTGAGGAAGGAGATACAATTATAGACCCTATTTCAATAGGTTTAAATCTAGATAAAGTAGATAGTCACAAAGTAGCTGAGCAATTTTCACATTTCTTAGCTGATTGCCTTCGTAGAATTTAAAACACCAAAACAGGAAAACAGAATGTTAGTTAAGACCCAAATAAGAAAAAGACCTATCTCACATAATGGGATTAAAGCTACTCATTGGGTCTATAAAGACGTAGACTTAACAGGCGAATATAGATGTGTCTGTATAGGTCGCAAATGCTATGACGAAGTTGAAATCACATATCCTCAAAAGATTAAAAGGTCAAAAGGGTATCCTCGTCGTTTCTGGTTCGATAAAAACGTGATTACATGGGAAACCGAAACTATAACTAGATTTATAAATATAGATGATCTAGAGATAGGGTCTATACACGATCACTATGTACCAACAGTGGAGAAAGAATCATGATTAACGTAGATTCATTCTTAGGTATATTCAAAAACCCTAAAGAGATACACCCTGACGCAGTTGTTACGATGGAACATACAACAGGTTATCCTCTTAAGATTGTGGTCAGTTGGTTGTTAATTATGGTCTATATAGAACCTGATAAATTCAAACTTAGAGTTGAAATGATGGGGACTGATTACCCATATGAGCCTGATACTTATCATTTTGATGGTGTACCTAAAGCGGTTGAGTTTATTAAGCAACGTATTGAGGAGTTGAAATTATGATGGATGTTAGGGTATGCCCTGAAGATGAGATACAACCTTTATTTGATAAGATGACAAAGAGTAAACCGACTGATGTCAAGTTTGACGGCAATCATTGTTTCATAACTTATAAGAAAGATAAGTTTAAATTATCAGTATGGGTAAGGGGTTGGAGAACTGCATCTTTTGAATTCCATACTGGAGTAAGTAATATTCGTTTTGATGGATGGTTTGAAGAACCTGATCAAATAGCTAAATTCAAAGAACATGCTAATGAAGGATTAGGAACTAAGGTTAGTGACTTTATAAAACTATAGGAGAAAGATAATGAATAAATTAATCATATTATTGATGTTATTTAGTTTTAATCTATATGCAGATGACATAGATAAGGTTCAATCTTACTGCAAGCAATACCACAATAGGACTCCAAGTGTAGTATATAATTGTGTCCGTACTCAAATGAATTCATTGAATAGATTAAACGGTTATTTAGATAATAAGTATTCTAATTTAAAGCGGACAGATCCAGTGGCTAAGATATTACTTGATGTTAAGGGTAGGACGGCAGTAGTAGTTGACAATAAACCTTGGAATAATTGGGTACTGTTCAGGATCTATTTTAAGCGTGATATGCAAACATATCTTATCTCACAAGGTAAAAAGGATTCTGATTTAGATTATGGGTTGTGATTAGTTTTACATTCCCGACTATTTAGCATATATTTACATTTCTCAAGTCCGGAAAATGTGTGGTATATGTCTAAGACCCCTTTAAAAATAGAGGAACTACGTGATCTCATCCATAAGGGTGAAGCTAAAGATCCGCTAGTGTTCCTAGAAAGTGTAATGAATGGTCAAGACCCCCGCGCATTTTCCGGCATTTATACTCTCATTTTGGAGATTGATTCCTTCACAAATGGCGAATTAGAAAAAGAAGACTGGAATGAATTAGTTGATTATGCTATAACTCATTCTAAGTTTAAGAACGTAACCCTCAACGAATCCACAAATGCAGCTAAGACAATCGCTGAATACCTCCATGCTAAACGTAAACAAGTTGAAAAGATAGACGGAGCTTTAGCGGGTAGCGGTGTCGCTGAACCTTTAACAGAGGAAGATATAGAACTCTTTAAGGAAAAATTCAATGACGAGTTCTAGTGAATTAATCCTACCTGATTCCGATTTAGATGTTGAATGGTCACCTAATGAAAAGCGTATGCTCAAATATATGCTTGAGCAAGACGGTATCCAATTCATGAGGTACTTTTTCAAGCTCCGTGAAGGAACAACAATGATCCGTAATTGGCATCATTATGTTATTGAATACGTACTCCAAGCCGTATTAGATTGTAAGATAGATCGCCTTATTGTTAATATCGCTCCAGGATATACTAAAACTGAGCAGGTCGTACTGAATTTTATTTGTCGCGGCCTAGCCCTTAATCCACGTTCTAAATATATCCACACATCTTATTCAGGTGATTTGGCTCAAGAGAACTCTTCAAAGATTAAAGAAACAATACAGTCCCAAGCCTTTCAAGAACTTTGGCCTATGCAAACAAGAGTAGATACAAAAGGAAAAAAGCGTTGGTTTACTGAACTCGGTGGCGGTATGATGGCAACATCCGCAGGGGGACAGATAACAGGCTTTAGAGCAGGTCGTATGGAAGACGGATTTACGGGTGCATTCGTAAATGATGATCCAGTAAAACCTGATGACGCTTATTCTTCAGTCAAAAGAAACGCTATCAATAACCGTTTTAACAATACGATGCGATCTCGTTTAGCGGTTGAATCAGTCCCTATGATTAATATAATGCAGCGTATCCATGAAGATGATTTAAGCGGGTATCTTCTAAGAGGTGGATCAGGTGATAAATGGCATCATTTAGTCATTCCAACATACCTCACTGAAGAAATATTAAATCATCCTTACCCAGAAGACCATACTCACGGGATGAAAATAAATATCAACGGTATTCTAAAAGCCATACATTCAGGTATCCCATATGAATTTTAGTATGGACGCGCTAAGTATGATACCTGAGAAGATACGCCCTGAGGATCCTCTCTGGCCGTTCAAACACAATGTAGAACAGCTCAAAACCCTTGAAGAAGGTGATCCTTATACATTTTCAAGCCAAATGCAACAAAACCCATCTCCGCTAGGGGGTGGTATGTTCAAGGATAAATACTGGCACTATTATGATGTATTACCTCCGGATATAGATCTTATTCGTATTTATGCAGACACGGCTCAGAAAACAAAGGAACGGAATGATTTTAGTGTGTTTCAAGCATGGGGTCGTTCTATGGGTAATAAGAAGATTTATCTTATAGATCAATGCCGAGGTAAATGGGAAGCACCTGAACTAGAATCTAAGATGGTTGAATTTTGGAACAAACATAAGCCGACTATGTATAAACCACTAGGGGCTCAGCTTGTTAAGATTGAAGATAAGAGTTCAGGTTCTAGTCTTATTCAATCTATTAAGAAAGATTACTTTATACCTGTTGAACCTATTCAAAGAAACACAGATAAAGTTCTACGGGCTATGGGTGTCGTCAAATATTTTGCCAGTGGTCATATATGTATCCCTAAGAATACTGATTGGATACATGATTATAAAGAAGAATTTAGAAAATTTACCGCGCTAATGACCCATAAACATGATGATCAAATAGACCCTACCATGGACGCGGTTGAAGATTTAATTGTATTTGAAGACATGTTGTATAATACTAATGCACTGAAATAATATTAGGCCGCTAATATAAAGGAAATAACTCATGAGTTCATTAAATCTTTTTAGACCGCGTCCAGCTCAATATGTTGAAAACGGCCAAGATTCAGCGGTAAGGGTAGGTAAGACATTTATATTTGATGCTAATATTACAGCATTACCACCGACAAATTCGGCGATAGTTAGATTCACAACAGGGGTTTCAGCGATTGTATTCACAGGTGGGGAACTTAGTGTTGATCAAGAATCATCTGAATTTGAAGTATTTGAAGATTCTACATTTAGTGCTTCAGGGGTATTAACTTCAGCCCTAATAAGAAACATGAATAGAATTATAAATACAGCTAGTGAAATAATAACTTATGATACTCCTACAGTCACTGACAATGGGGTTCTAGTTGCTCAACAGCATGTTTTTCGGTCAAGCAGGTAAGAATGTCAATGTCCCAGGATTCGGTGGTAATGTTCAAGATGCGAACTTTATATTGAAACCAAATACTGAACATCTATTTAAAGTGACAAATAATTCTGCATTAGATATAAACATAGAAGCTCATTATTTCTTCCGTGAAGTAAATGCTAAACAATATTCATAATTTAATGGGAAATAACTCCAATGAATGATACTGTAAAAGAAGCGAAAATATTAGATAAGGACGATAAAGTCGTTCAGGATGGGCTTGAAAATATCATCGCCCAATTAGGGACGGATAAAGATAAACGTCATAACTCTCGTTTTGTTAATTCTAAACGATTATCAGCTGATGGTGGTCAAGAAGAATTAAATGCCATGTATCGGACAGACTGGTTAGGGGGTAAAGTTGTTGATATTATCCCTAATGATATGACCCGTGAATGGCGTGATTTTACAGGTGATATCAAACCTGAAACCGTTAAACTATTAGAAGATGAAGAAAACCGATTAGGATTAGCGGCTGCTTTTAATGAGGCTCATAAATGGGCGCGGCTATATGGTACAGCTTTTATCATTATGAATATAGATGATGGGCTAACCCCTGAAAAACCTTTAGAAATTAGTAAGATTAAAAAAGGTGGTTTACGACATATTAAAGTAATTGATCGCCATCGTTTATCTAATGCTGAAGTCGTACCAACAGCTGACCCAATGAATATCAATTTCGGAATGCCGGAATGGTATCGCTTTAATGAAACATCAGTTAAGATCCATCATACTCGTGTTATTCGTTTTGATGGGGTTAAATTACCCTTTGATGAATTCCGTAAAAACAACTATTATTCTGATTCGGTATTAGATAGATTATATGAGGCCTTGACCAACCTTTCTACTGTGACTCATAGTGCTGCGAGTATGGTATATGAATCTAATGTAGATATCATGAAAGTTAAAGGTTTGATGACATATCTTCAAACTGCTGAAGGTGAAAAGAATCTTCGTAAACGATTCGCTCTTGCAGGTATGCTCAAAAGTTTTAATAATATGATGTTATTAGATTCTGAAGAAGACTGGGCTAGTAAGACAAACAGCTTCGCAGGTTTACCAGATCTTATTGACCGTTATGCTCAGGTTATCACAGCCGCCTCAGATGTCCCTGCGACACGCCTATTAGGAACTTCAGCTAGTGGTTTAAATGCGACAGGTGAGGGAGATCTTAAGAACTACTATGATAAGATTCGTTCTGATCAGACTTCTATTTATAAACCTTTGTTAGATACCTTTGATCAAATCATGGGTATGGGGTTAGGACTGGGGGAAGATACAGATTTATCTTATGAATTTAATTCCTTATTCCAAATGACACCAAAGGAAACAGCTGATTTAGAATTCACTAATGCTCAACGTGATCAAATCTATTTGACCAATGGTGTTGTGACAGAAGAAATTGTTGCGAAAGAATTAGCTCAGGATGATGTTTATACTAACATCACTGAAGAATTTTTAAAAGAATTAGATGACATAGGGGGTTTTGATAATGACCTTGATACCGATACCACTACAGGCGAGATTGACGAAGAACAAGAAGAAAATAACGAAGAAGGTGAGACCAGTACGGGCGGCGAAGAGTCCTGAGGTAAAATACCGCAGACAGCTTGAATCGTTAACAGCTAAACTTCGTAGAGATACTAATACTCAGATCATCCCTATCCTTAGGCAATTTGAATCTGAGTATGTCAATGACGCATATGCTCAAACATTGGAACAAGCGTTTGAGAACTTGCGTAAAGCATATGTAGATATCGGGGTCAATGCTAAGATAGTTTCTAATTCTTTTGTTGGGAATACCAATAACGTGAATAAGAGTAGATTCTATAAAGCTATGGAAGATGCTGTCGGTGTTAATCTTGAAACCATAATACAAGGTGAAGGATTAGATGATGTTCTTATCGCAAGTACTCAGGAAAATGTTGCATTGATTCGTTCTATCCCTGAAGAGTATTTTAAGAAGATTGAAACACTTGTCTATAGCAGTACCACTCAAGGGAATACCGCAGGGTCTATGATTAAACAGATCCAGAAGATAGGTAGAACTACGACTAAACGAGCTAAACTAATCGCACGTGATCAATCATCAAAATTGAATTCAGTACTCAACCAACAGCGTCAACAGAACTTAGGTGTTGAAGAATATGTATGGAGAACATCTGGTGATGAAAGGGTTCGTGAAAACCATAGAGCTAAGAATGGAAAAACATTTAGATGGGATAAGCCTCCAAAAGATACAGGTCATCCGGGACAAGATATCCAATGTCGGTGTGTGGCTCAGCCTATTATCAAAATATAAATTATTTTTGTGAAAAAGTTGTGTTCATAGTGAATATGAATTATATTAAATGAAAATATAGGATATATGAATGTACCTAGAAGATTTACTTCAAATAACTACTGAACGCGAATATACAGATGAGGGCTTCCTGAAAGTTCCTGCTCGTATTTCTCGCACAGGTATTCAAACATATACTGCCCGTGAAATGGGTATCACTGATAAAGAACCTGATTCACCGATTTTTATATTCCGTCCAGAAGAGGAAGTATTTAATCCTGATTCATTATCTTCTTTTGAAAATAAACCTGTTACGGACAATCACCCTCCAGAACTTGTAAATGCTAAAAATTCAAAAGAATTCACTGTAGGTCATGCCGGACCAGAAGTTACCAAAGACGGGGACTTCGCAAAAACTATTCTCTACGTCACTGATGCTGATGCCATTGCTAAAATTGAAAGCGGTAAAGTTGAGCTTTCAAATGGGTATACAGCAGACATTGACTGGACTCCAGGAGTGACTCCGGATGGCGAGCGTTATGACGCCATTCAGAGAAACATCAAAGGCAATCATATCGCGATTGTTGAACGTGGTCGAGCGGGGGCTGATTGCCGCTTGGCTGATAATTTACCCACAGAAGGAGATGAAGTCATTATGGCTAAAATCACCATTGATGGGGTTGACTTCGAAGTAACTGATCAAGCCGCGCAAGCTGTTGGAAAATTGCAAACGCGATTGGTTGATACTGAGATGGAAGCCCAAACAGAAGTAGAGAAAAAGAAGGCTAAAGCAGATGCTGAAGAAGAGGCTAAGAAAGAAGCCAAAGCTAAAGAAGATGCTATGCAAGCTGAATTGGATGCTGCTAAAGAAAAAATCCCAACTACCGATGCTCTTGACAAGCTAGTTGCTGAACGTAAAGATTTAATTGATAGCGTTCTAGTAGTTATGCCTGAAATTGAGTGGCAAGGTAAAGATGCAGAAACACTTCGTTCAGAAGTTGTTGCGGCTAAATGTTCAGACGTTCAAATGGATTCTGCTGAAGCCTCAGCTGAATACATCAAAGCTCGTTTTGATATCTTAGTTGCTGACGCTGCTACTAATGACCATAATCCAATTGATGATGCTTTGAAAAAGCAAGTTCAAAACGATACTGGTTCTGTTGATAACCGTCCTGTTCATGTCATTGCTCGTGAAAAGCAAATGGCTGATAGTCGTGACGCATGGAAAGGAGGCAATAAATAATGTCTGCTCAAACTACATATGAACTCAATCAACCTGTCGCTTATGCGGGTTTGATTTTTGCTCAAAACCCTAAAGACGTTATCTCACGTAAAGTGGAAACGGTTGCGGGTATCGCTTTTGGTGTTGTTGTTAGTCGTGGTACTGATGCTGATAATCAATGTGTCCTTGGTGGCACGACTGGTATCCTCGGTATTACTATTCGCGCTTTAGATCGTGAAGCTGATGATGCTGCGGGTGCTATTGAATACGCAGAAAAAGAAACTGCGGCTATCATGCGCGAAGGTTACATCTGGGCGGTATGTCCAACAGGTTGCGTTCCAGGAGATGCTGTCAACTTCGTTGAAGCCACTGGCGTTCTTGATTCAGGTGCTCCTGCGGGTACTGGTGAAACAGGTCTTGATGACTGTTATTGGGATTCAACTGCGGCTGCGGGTGAATTAGGTGTTATTCGTGTGAATAACGTAGATCAAATCACTGCGGGTGTGTAAGGGGAAATAACTGATGAAAACTTTTAAACTCCGTGACGGTTCTGTTGTTCAGTTTGATGGGGCTTCTGCTACCGTTACTGAAAACGGCAAGACCACTCACTTAGATGGGGCTATGGTTCAAGCTATCAACAATGCTTATCTTGATGCCGATGGTGCTGTATTCTTTCAACGACAATTAGAGCATATTAAAGCTCGTTCTTATGATGCCCGTTATGCGGAACTCAAAGCTCGTACTTTATTCCCTGTTTCTAATGAAGGTGGCGCGGGTGTCACTAGCATCACTTATCGTACATACGATCAAGCGGGTGCTGCTAAGATTATCAATGCTTATGCTGACGACTTACCTCGTGCAGATGTAGCAGGTAAAGAAACCACTATTCCGGTTCGTTCGGTTGGTATTTCTTACGGTTATAATCTTGACGAAATTCAATCTTCTCAATTGACAGGTGCTGCTCTTGATCAACGTCGTGCTAATGCTGCTCGTCGTTCTACAGAACAAGTTGTCAATGATGTTGCTTTCGTTGGTGATGCTGATTCAGGTCTTCCTGGATTGTTTAGTAATCCAAACATCCCTACAGGTGCAGTAGTTAATCCTGGATCTGGTACTGCTTGGACTGCTAAGACAGCTGATGAAATCTTATTTGATATTAACGATTTATTCGCTGATATCTTTGAGACTACTAAGATGGTTGAACAAGGTAATACTTTATTGTTACCACCTTCACAATGGTCTTACATTATGTCTACTCCTCGTGCGTCTAACAGTGATACGACAATCGCTCAATTCGTGGCTCAAAATAGCCCGTACTTGACAAGCATTGAAGATATCATCCCTGTTAACGAATGTGCAGCGGCTAACAATACATTGTTATCTACTGACGCTATGGTAGCATATGACCGTAGTCCTGATAAATTACAATTAGAAATTCCTGTTGAATTGGAGATGCTTCCAGTACAGCAAAAGAATTTAGAGTTCGTAATTCCAGGACGACTTCGTTTGGGTGGTTTGAATATCTACTACCCTCTTTCATTAGCAATCGGAACAGGAATCTAAAATCATGGCCGGAATCATAAACAAAACCGCTCGTCAATACAATCTTAAATGTATTGCTAAAAGCGGACATCGGGTAGTCGTACGAGTTGCTCCAGGATTCAATGTAGTCGAAGACGAACATTGGAACCATTTAAAGAATGACCCATACGTCAAAGGTCTTAAGAAGGAAGGTCTTATTGAATACGGATCTAAGGTTGATGATATGGTTCTCGAAAGAGACCCAGATACTAAATCTAAGTCTAAGATGACACCTCCTCCTCAAGATAAATCTAAAGAAGAAGCAGAAGCCAAAGCATTAAAAGAAGCTAAAGTGAAAGCTGAAGCAGAAGCTAAAGTGAAAGCTGAAGCAGAAGCTAAAGTGAAAGCTGAAGCAGAAGCTAAAGTGAAAGCTGAAGCAGAAG
>VAPL010015249.1_pt1 | contig 22284 bp, 22 predicted proteins | sample 3395061 | NCBI WGS metagenome assembly VAPL01 (sample SAMN08290444, study PRJNA428436) | hydrothermal vent metagenome | isolation source: Deep-sea hydrothermal vent chimney 2 | place: Pacific Ocean: Juan De Fuca Ridge | depth 2182 m m | reverse complement strand
TACCGCAACTCGCCGACGCAGAGGCGGTGATGGCCCGCATCGACAAGCGTGAGGACGTCAGCTACATCGGACTCGTCATGAACTGGCGGGGGTGGCTCCGTGCGCTCGAGACTGCAGTCGATGAGGTGAACGTGCCACTCTTCGCCTCAGATACGTTCAACCAGAAGAACCAGGGCGCCCCCACGACAGAGTCGGTCGACGTCGTACGAGCGATCACCGAGGATGCACACAAGCACGGGATCTCCGTGACGGCGACCATCGGAACAGCGTGGGGCTGCCCGTTCGAGGGCGAGGTACCGATCGAGCGACTCGTCGAGACCGCCGCTGCACTCGCCGACTCCGGTATCGATGAACTCGCCATCGCCGACACGATCGGTGTCGCCGACCCGTGGTCGGTCACCCAACGCCTCGCCGCCGTTGCCGGGGTCGTCCCCGACATCGCCCTGCGTGTCCACTTCCACGACACCCGCAACACCGGCCTCGCCAACACCTATGCAGCCATCGAAGCTGGCGTGACGAGGATCGATGCATCCGTCGGAGGCATCGGCGGCTGCCCGTTCGCCCCCGCGGCAACAGGGAACATCGCCACCGACGACCTCGTGTACATGCTCAACCGCGGCGGCTTCGAGCACGGCATCTCACTCTCGCAGCTCATCGGGGTGTCGGGCGAGGTCGAGCACATGATCGAACGCCCCGTCCCCGCGATGCTGCCGGCAGCAGGCGACTTCCCACCACCTACGACGGCCGATCGTCTCGAGATCGATTGACAGCTCTTCACAAATAGATCGCGTAACCGTCTGCATCTCGTTCAAGGTCACTCGCTACCCTGCCGATTGGAAGATTGCTGGGGGGCCGCGTATATGCGGACATGGAAGAACTGACTATCCGCACCGAGGCCCCATGGGACGTAGAACAAGCCAGTGGCATCCAAAGGCCGGACCAAGACCACGCAAGAAACAGAAGACGATTCTCGATGGCTTGAAACGCTCCATGGCCTTGTCGGTGGCGTTCCTCGTGCTCTTCGCCGCATCAGGGTTCCTGCTGTCAAACTCCTTCGAAGATGGGGTGCTCAAACCCCCGACCATGGAGCAACCGAGGTACGCCCTCGAAGTCATCGACGTATCCGACTCGATGATCTCCGTACGGAGTCCCGGGTCTGACGGCCAGCTCAACCGAGTCGGTATCGAGGGAATCGAGTGGTCCGATGGCCACGTGGTGAGCCCAGGCATCGAGTCCTCCAAAAAGGACGGACGGTCCCGGATCGAGACTCGCAGCATCGACCCGGGCGATACATCTCCCCCGGTCGGCACCCTTGTCGGCTTCAACCCGTTCGTCTACACAGGCAACCCACTCGATGCTCTCGGCATCGAGTACGAGGAGGTCTTCTACTCGTCCAACATCGGTCGTTTCCCTGCATGGTTCATCCCCGGGTCCTCCAACACATGGGCGATCGTCGTGCACGACAAGGGGGCATCACGTGAGGAAGCACTCCGCATCATCCCGCTTCTGAAGGACCTGGGGTACCCAACCCTCGTGATCTGCTATCGAAACGACCGCGGTCAGGCACGAGATCCCTCCGGATATCACCAGTACGGAAAGACCGAGTGGGCAGACCTCGCAGCTGCCGTCCTGTACTCCGACGAGAACGGTGCTACAGACAACATCCTCATCGGATACTCCATGGGTGGGGCGATCGTCACGAGTTTCCTCTCTACATCTCCGCTGCGCAACCGGACAAAGGCGACGATCCTGGACTCCCCCATCCTCGACTTCGAACAGACCATCGACTTCCGCGCGACGCACGACACCATCCCGCTCCTACCTATCTCCGTCCGCGTTCCCGGACAACTCGCCGACTTCGCCAAGTTGCTTTCGACGTGGCGGTTCAACATCGACTGGGCGGCAACCGACTATCTGTCCCAAACACGAAAACTTCGCACACCGGCACTGATCTTCCACGGCACCATGGACACATCAGTCCCGTATGCAACGAGTGCCGAGATGGCCGGAAAGTACCCCGACATCGTGACCCTGGTGACAACGCGTGCATCCCACACACGATCGTGGAACGTGGACCCCGAAGCCTACGAGACCGCGATCCGGGAGTTCCTCGCAGGCCTCGACTGAGCTCCAGGCCGCTCGACCCTCAGATCCGAGCGATGAGCCACAGGTCACCAACGTTGGTCCCTGTGTCACCGCGCACGACGGTCACGCCCAGAGCAGTCAACGCCGTGTGACTGTCGTTGTTCTCGAGCGCAGCTGGGAGATCGATCCCTCGATCACGCGCCGACCGGGCCGTTGCGCCGTCCACGATCGCACCGGCTGCAGGCGTGGCACCATCGATGCCGTCCGTTCCGAACGCGGCGAACACGACATCCGTGCCCGAGATCTCGATCGCTGCTGCAAGTGCAGCCTCCTGGTTCCTTCCGCCGACACCGTCACCGGTCACCGTGACCGTCGTCTCCCCGGCGGCGATCGTCACCCGTCCGGGAGCAGATCTGGCGACGAGGTCGACCGCCTCGGCGCGAGCCTCTCCCATCAGCTCGGTCGTTACGATCGTCGACGCGAGGCCGACCGACGCCAGGTAGGCAGCGGCAGCGTTCGCAGCGACGTCGGGCGATCCGATGACGGTGAACGGATGGGACTCACGTTTCTCCGTCGGTGACCACCGTTGCACAGCGTTCCCGATCGCCGGCGGCATCTTGGATGCCAGGCTGTGCCGCTGCATCACCGCGGCCGCACCGGACCCCATGCCCGCCCCGATCGAGGGGCCGGACGCCACATGTGTCGGCTCTGCACCCACGACGTCACTCAGGAGGAGTGTCACGGATCGGCGCGCCTGGCAGGCATCGGCGAGGCCACCGCCCTTGATGTTGCTCACCGCAGCCCGTACCTCGTTCATCTCACCGATCGGGACAGCCGCACCCATCATGACCTCGTTCATCGCGGCAAGGTCGGCAAGGTCGACACCGTCGACGGGAGCAACGGCAATTGCAGACCCTCCACCCGAGATGAGATACACGACGACGTCCGAAGGCGACAGGGAACGGACGAACTCGATCAGGTGTCTCCCGCACGCAAGACTCGAAGCGTCCGGCACCGGGTGTGAACCGAGGAACAACGGCACCGGGCACGGCTCGATGTGGTTCGACACGGCAACGCCCCGAAGAGGGCCGAGCACCCCAGCCGCGCCCCGCGCCATCGCCGGTGCTGCCTTGCCGAGAGCGACGATCGCCACGTCACCCACAGACGCATCGGGGATCCGGTGTCCCCCGACAACGATGCCGTCGCCTTCGAGAGAGATCGCGCTTCGCACAGCGGCCTCCGGGTCACATGCGCTCACTGCAGACTCGTACGCTGCGAGCAGGACGGTTCTCATATCTCGTCGGTCTGTCACCCGGTGGCCTCAAGTCGTGGACATGCAACGATACGCCCAAAACCTGATCGACGAGCGCGCGAAAGCGCCCGGATCCGAAGATCCGGGCGCAGACGCCGGGAGGACCGTGATGGTGTCTAGCCGTTGGTGCCCCGTTCAGCGTCCCGATCGGCTCGACGCTGCTCGATGAAAGCATCGAGTTCTGCCTTCGTGATCTGGCCGTCGCCCTCGAGCAGTTCGGCGAGGGGGCCCTCACCGTTGCGCAGAGGATGGTCCTCCGGCAACGCCGCGATCTCGTCTGCGGTGATGACGCCGTCTGCCATCAGACCACGCAGAATCCCGCGACGCTCTCCCTTGATGCGCGGTGGACGATCCCCGAACTCCTCCTTGAGCTCGGCACGCTTGGCCTCGAGCGCCACCTTGATGGCGTCAACCTGGGACTGGTCGAGTGTCCCATCTACGACGAGTCCGCCAAGAACCTCGTCGAGGATCGCGCCGGGCCGCGGCGGCCTGGCCTCGTCGGATGCGGCGTCGGTCGTGGTCTGTGCGTCTGCGGGTGAACTCGTCACCGTCGAGGCGACGAACGCCCCCGAGACGAGGATGCCGGCGGCGGCGATGGCTGCTATCAGTTTCTTCATGAGTGTCTCCTTTCAACGATCTCACCCTGCAAGGTTGCCAACCGCCTGTGGGAGATCTGTGAGGGGCACGTGAAAAACGAGTGAGAAGGGGGGGGGAGGTACTTGGTACTTGGTACTTGGGAGGGGGCGGTGGATAGGGAGGAGTCGATCACCGACGAAGCGAATATATCCACCTACACACGCATCCACCAGTTTCTATGTCTCCGGTAGGCAGATTCCCACGATGGCGCCGGAGGTATCGGAGCGGTTGCGGGCGAAGACCTCGCCGCCGTGGTCGAGCGCGACCTGAGCCACGATGGCCAGACCGAGCCCGGACCCCGGGGTCGAACGGGCCTCGGACGATCGATAGAACCGCTCGAAGACGTGGTCGATGTCGTCGGGTTCGAAACCCGGACCGGTGTCGGTGACCGTGACACACCCGGCAGCGATGGCGACACGGATGGTGTCGCCGGCTGGTGACCACTTGTCGGCGTTCGTGACGATGTTCGTGATCGCTCGCTCGAGGGCTGCGCTCTTACCGACCACGAGAGATCCGTCATCGTCGACCTCCACCCGACGGCCGTTCCTCCGCTCGATTCGCTCGGCGACGGACGCAACGATGTCCCCGAGCATGACCCGAGACGTCGGCTCCTCCTCATAGCGGTCGGTCGCGAGGTCGACCACCTCGGTCACCAGTGTCGAGAGCTCCTCGACCTCAGCGTGGGCTGCGGCGAGCATCGCTCGACGATCCTCCTCATCGACCTCGTGACGCTGCAGGATCTCGATATTCGTTCGTAGTGCCGTAAGTGGCGTCCGCAGCTCATGGCCGGCGTCGCGCACGAGTCGGACCTGGTCCTCCCTCGACGCCTGAATCTCGTCGAGCAACTGGTTGAAGGCACGGCCGAGCTCGGCGATCTCATCACCACTCGAGACGTCGACGCGCTCACCAAGCGACTTGGACGCGGCGATGTCCGTGAGCGACGAACGCAGGACGTCGACGGGCTTCAACGCCGAACGCGCAACCAGCAAACCGATCCCGGCAGCGAGGGCGACACCGGAGAGACCGGTGACCACGAGCATGATCGCGAGTCGACGCAACGTCTCGTCCGCCTCCGTCAAAGGCCTGGCGAGCTGGATGAAGACACCGGCATCGGACTGGTACACCGTCACGACTCGAAGATGGAGGCCGTCCACCCACACGGAGCGCAGCGTCGGCTCTTCGGTGCTCACCTCCTCGGGGCCGGGCACAGGAAGGACGACGTTGTCCGGGCCTGCGTTGATGGTCCCACCGCCGGGAAGGATCACCTGGTAGTACGTCGAGTCGAAGTCGCCGCGACGTTGACCGAAGATCCCCTCCCTCTTGACGAAGTCCTCACGGAACGCAGGGGGCATCGTCCCTGGACGTACGCTCTCGATGATGCTCGCCCGCGACAGGAGGCTGTCGTCGATCGGTGCCATGATCTGGCGCTGGGCGACGAAGAAGATGGCAACAGAGATGAGGACGACGCTCACGGCCACAGCCGCAGCAGCAACGAGCGCGATCCGACGCCTGATCGTCACGATTCGTCGCGCAGCACGTACCCGACACCACGGACCGTGTGGATCAACCTCGACTCACCACCACTTTCGGTCTTACGTCGCAGATACCCGATATAGACGTCGAGAGAGTTCGACGATGTGAGAAAGTCGATCCCCCAGATCTCCTCATAGATCGTGTCGCGATCCACAACGATGCCGGGGGCCCGTGCAAGGAGGACGAGGAGGTCGAACTCGGTCTTGGTGAGTCCGAGGTCACGGTCGCCGCGCCTGGCGACTCTGGCCGCCGGTTCGATCGTGAGGTCGCCGAATCGAAGCACCTCGGCAACGTCCCCGGTTGAACGACGCAACAACGCCCGGATCCTTGCAAGGAGCTCATCGAGCGCGAACGGTTTCGTGACGTAGTCGTCTGCTCCCGCGTCGAGGCCTTCGACCCTGTCACCGACGGTGACCTTGGCCGTGAGCATGAGGATCGGGACGTTGTCGCCACTTGCACGGATGCGTCGACACACCTCGATGCCGTCGACGTGGGGCATCATGACATCGAGCACGATGAGATCCCTGGGGTCCTCACGCAACGCCGTCAGGGCGACACCGCCATCTCTGGCAGTTTCGACGTCGTACCCCTCGAACGACAGTGCACGCTCGAGCGCCTCGCGCACGGCGGGGTCGTCCTCGACGATGAGCAGCTTCGGTGCCGGGGTCTCCATGGGTGCATCGTACGGCGCTCGTGTGAGAGTTCCGTGACACTGACATGAAAAGGGTGTGAGAGAACCGGATTCAGGAACCTCTCATGTATCTCTCACTCCGTATTCAGTATCGGACGCTTGAATCCCCACCACACACCACAAGGAGACGTGATGAAGTTCAAGTTACTTGCGACCTTCGCTGCCCTCGCGGTGGTCGCCGCTGCGTGCACCAGCGCAGGGTCTGAAGTGGACCAGGGCGTTGCCTCCCTCGACACGACCGAGACCACGACCAGCGCTGCGTCGACCGACGATCAGGTCTCCAAGGCCCAAGCCGACGAAGAGGCTGCCCTTGCGTTCGCCCAATGTCTCCGAGACGAGGGACTCGACGTCAACGACCCCACCATCGACAGCTCCGGCAATATCCGCCCACCTCGCATGCGCGACATCCTCGAGGCCACCACCGGTCTCACGAGGGAGGAGATCGAAAGCGCACGCCAAGCCTGCATGCCGCTGCTCGACGATTTCACATTCGGCTTCGAGAACGTGGACCAGACCGAACGCGCCGACCAACTCCTCGAGTTCGCATCGTGCATGCGTGAAAACGGATACGACCTTGCCGACCCCGACATCACCAAGATGTCCGGCGGTGGCGGAGGCCCCTTCGGCGGAGCAATCGACCTCACCGACCCGGCGTTCCAGGACGCCGCTGCCTCCTGTGATGGGATCTTCGGCGGCTCCACCGGCCAGCCCGGTACCGGCGGCAACGGATGAGCACGACCCGGGAGCGCTCACGGCGAAGCATCTGGATGTGGCTTGGGATCGTCGCGATCGTATCGGTCGGTGCTGCCGTTGCATGGACGGCCATCGGGACCACGCCGGACGATGAGGCGCAGGCAACAACGTCGCTCCCTCCCAACACGACACAGGTGGTCAGAACAACGCTCCAGGACGTCACGACACTCGACGGAACCCTCGGATACGTCGAAGGCCCGGCCGTCGTGAACCACGCCGTTGGAACCCTCACCACGGTGCCAGACGCCGGAGACGTTCTCGGCTTCGGCGACGTCCTGTACACCGTTGACAACCTCCCCGTCGTCCTTCTCGAGGGCAGCCTCCCGATGTACCGGAACCTCGTGCGCCGCGTCGAGGGACCCGACGTCGAGCAGCTCGAAACCGCACTCGTCTCCCTCGGATACGACCCCGACGGTGTCGTCACGGTCGATGAGGAGTTCGACTACGACACACGGGACATGGTGAAACGATGGCAGGACGACATCGGCGTCGACGACACGGGTGACGTCCTGTTCTCGAACGTCGTGTTCCTCGAGGAACCGATCCGCGTCGCATCGCTCACCATGGACGTTGGCCAGATGACCCAGAACGGGGTGCAGGTGATCCTCACCTCTGGTGCTACGACGGTGGTCTCGGTGGCGCTCGCAAGCGCAGACCAGGGCATGGTCGCTGAAGGTGACGATGTCATCGTCGTGCTTCCCGACGACACGGAGACACCGGCGACGGTCACATCCGTCGGGACCGTGGCCATCCGTGCCCAGAACGGAGACGGCAGCTACTTCGATGTCGAAGTGACCCTCGACAAACCACAGGTCGCTGCAGGACTCGACGAGGCACCCGTGTCGGTCGACGTCGTCACGCAAGAAGCATCCGACGTGCTTGCCGTTCCCGTGAGCGCTCTCGTTGCACTCACCGAGGGCGGGTACGCGATCGAAGCGGTCGACGCGAACGGAACGACCGCTCTCGTGGGCGTCGAACCCGGCATGTTCGCCGACGGCCTCGTCGAGGTATCCGGTGCCGGCGTCACGGCAGGCATGACGGTGATCGTCCCGTGACCAACACCGTCCTCGAACTGTCGGGCGTCACCAAGGAGTACAAGGGAACGCCACCCGTTCGCGCTCTGCGCGGTGTCGATCTGCGGATCGCCGAAGGTGAGATCGTGGCGATCGTCGGACCCTCCGGATCGGGCAAGTCAACGCTCCTGCACGTGATCGGAACCCTGGACCGGGCAACATCGGGACGTGTCGAGGTCGCTGGCTACGACGTGGCCGAGCTGGCCGATCGCAAGCTGTCGGCACTGCGTTCACAGAAGATCGGGTTCGTGTTCCAGCAGTTCTTCCTTCTCGCAGGCGAAACGGCACTCGACAACGTGGCCGATGGCCTCCTCTACACCGGAACGCCGCTGCGGCGCCGGCGAGTCCTCGCTGCTGAGGCGCTCGAGCGAGTCGACCTCGCCGACCGCATGACACACATGGCGACGAAACTCTCGGGCGGCGAACGCCAGCGCGTCGCGATTGCACGAGCACTGGTCGGCTCACCCGAGATCCTCCTCGCAGACGAACCGACGGGGAACCTCGATTCGGCAGCAGGCAACTCGATCGTCGAACTGATGGAGAACCTCAACGCGGAAGGAACAACGATCGCGGTGATCACCCACGACCGGGAGATCGCAGCGAGGTTCCCCCGCAGGGTCGAGCTCAAGGACGGACAGATCATCTCGGACACGAGGGCAGCATGAAGGCGGCCCCGACACTGGACCCGTCACGCCTGACCCCGGCCGACGCTGTGCGTGCAGCAGGGATCGGGTTGCGGACACGACCCCTCCGCTCGTTCCTGTCTGCCCTCGGGATCGTCATCGGTATCGCTGCGATGGTCGGGGTGCTCGGCCTGTCCGAATCATCCAAGAGCGACCTTCTCGCCCAACTCGACCAGCTCGGCACCAACATGCTTCAGATCGAGGCCGGCACGGGGATCGGGGCCGGTTCGGGGGAGCTCCCCGAAGGAGCCCCGTCGATGGTGACCAGGATCGGTCCCGTCCAGGCCGTGTCCTCCTTCGGCACCGTCGATGCCAACGTGTACCGCACCGACTACATCCCACCGGAACAGACCGGAGGGATCGCTGTACTCGCCGCAGGCCCCAACCTCCTCGACACGCTTCAGGGCACCATTGCCCACGGTGTCTTCCTCGACGAGGCTCCCTCCGACTATCCAGTCACCGTCCTTGGAGCGGTCGCAGCACAGCGTCTCGGTGTCGGGTCGCTCGAAGGTGCCCCCCTCGTGTGGCTCGGTGACCAGTGGTTCACGGTCGTGGGCATCATGGATTCGATCGAACTCTCACCCGACATCGACCGTTCCGCGCTCGTGGGAGTTGCTGCCGCTGAGACCTATCTCGGATACAATTCGGTACCGGCCAGGATCTACGTTCGGACCGATCCGCGCTACATCGACGATGTGCGTGGCGTCCTTCCCGCAACGGTGAACCCCGAAGCACCCGACGAGGTCGAAGTGACACGACCCTCCGACGTTCTCGAAGCCCGCGAGGCTGCCGATGACGCTTTCACCAGCCTGCTCCTCGGCCTCGGTGCCGTTGCACTCCTCGTCGGAGGTGTCGGCATCGCCAACGTGATGGTGATCTCCGTGCTCGAACGGCGCGGCGAGATCGGCCTGCGCCGTGCCCTTGGTGCCACCCGGCGCCACATCGCCGTTCAGTTCCTCGGAGAGTCGCTGATGCTCTCGACGATCGGAGGCCTCGGAGGGGTCCTCGCAGGAGTGGCCGTGACGTCGCTGTACGCGAACTACAAAGGCTGGGACGTGCTCATCCCACAGATCGCGATCATCGGTGGCTTCCTCGCAGCGATCGCTATCGGTGTCATCGCCGGCCTGTACCCCGCCATGCGTGCCGCAAGGGTCAGCCCAACGGAGGCCCTGAGAACGTTGTAGCAACAAGGCGGTCGGTGCCGTCGCCCGGCGACCGCTGTACGCTCGCAACGCATGACATGGTCACTCAACGATCGATCGGTGCTCGTCACCGGAGCCACATCAGGTATCGGCCTCGTCGTCGCACGCGAGCTTGCAAGGGCCGGCGCTCGTGTCACGATCACGGCACGAAACTCGGAGAAGGGGTCGGCGACCGTATCGGCGATCACCGCTGCAACCGGCGCTGACATCGACGTTCTCGACGTCGACCTCTCGAGCCTTACGTCGGTTCGTGACGCCGCGTTGCGCTTCGCCGAGACACACGACGATCTCGCCGTCCTCGTCAACAACGCAGGGATCGTGGTCGGCAAACGGTCACAGTCGCCCGACGGGTTCGAACTGACCTTTGCAACCAACCATCTCGGCCCGTTCCTCCTGACGAACATGCTCACCGGGCTACTCACCGGACCTTCACCATCGAGGGTCATCAACACGTCCTCCGTCGCCCACACCTACGCCAAAGAAGGGATCCTCTTCGACGATCTCGGATTCGACGATCGGCGATACAAGTTCATGGCGGTGTACGGACACTCCAAGCTCGCAAACATCCTCCACGCAGCGGAACTCAACCACCGGTACCGAGACGACGGCGTCACCGCCGTCGCCGTCCACCCCGGGGTCGTCCGAACCGGTCTCGGTGGTGGCGGTGACTCGACGGTGGTACGCATTGCCTACACCCTCGGAGGTCGATGGATGCGGACACCCGACCAGGGTGCCGACACGATCGTGTGGCTCGCAACCGAGCCATCCATCGACCTGCGTGAAGGCATCTACTTCCAGGACAGGGCGCCGTCGAAATCGACCCGTCACGCACGGGACGCGGAGCAGGCCCACAGGTTGTGGTCGCTCAGCGAGGAAATGACAGACGACAGATGACAAACAGCAGACGACAGACAACAGACAACAGATGACAGACGACAGGCAGGCACCGACTGTCGACGATTTCGGTGAGGCGCCACAGCGCAAGAAACGACCGTTGTGGCAGCGCCTCCTTTCACTGAGCATCACGATTGCCGTGCTCGTCGCCGTCTTCGGGTTCATCCTTCCCAGCCTCGCCGACTACCGCGACGTGCTCGACTACGTCGCCGCCATCGATCCGGGAGAGTGGGCGGTCGTTGCGTTCTTCGCGATCGCTTTCCTCATGGCGTACCCGATCGTCCTCGTCCAGGTCATGGACACGCTTCGTGTGCGCGAGTCGTTCGTCAACCACATGGCAGGCACGGCAGTGACGAACGCCGTTCCCTCCGGGGGTGCCATCGCCCTGCCCATCAACTACGCGATGTACATGTCGTGGGGGTTCACGCCACACGCCATCTCAGCGGGGCTCCTGGCAGCTGGGGTCTGGGACTGGCTTGCACGGATCTCACTGCCAGTCATCGCCGTCTTCGGGATCGCCCTGACGGGAGACGCAGCGACCTGGATGTGGGCGGTTTCGATCGGTGGTGTCGTCGTCGTAGGCGCAGCCGTCTTCTTCCTGGTCAAACTCCTCGACAACGAGGACCTCGCACGACGGTTCGCTCTCTGGGCGAACCGTGTCGCTCAACGGGTGATGCGCCTCGTCCGCAAGGACACGCCGGACATCGTCAGGATCATCGTCCAGTTCAGGACCGATCTCAACGGGGTCGTGCGCCGACGAGCCGGACGATTGACCATCGCGACCGTCTGGAACCACGCGATGATGACCGGACTGTTCGTTGCATCCGTATACGCGGTTGGCATCGACACAGAGATGATCCCTCTCCCCTGGGTGGTTCTGGCGTTCACGCTCGGCCGGTTCCTCGTGATGATCCCGGTGAGTCCCGGCGGACTCGGCCTCGTCGACCTCGGTTGGATCGGGTTACTCACGCTTGGATGGCAGACGGCCAACCCGGGTGTCCCCGTCGACACGAGCCTCATATCGGCCGGCGTCCTCCTCTTTCGTGCTCTCACCCTCCTGCCGCCGATACTGATCGGCATGGCGACCTGGCTGTTCTGGCGTGTCAACACGAGCTGGCGGGCCGATTGGAGGACGCAAGGTCGTGGCAACGTCGTATCAGATCCGCCTGCGGTCACGGTCGATCCGTAGAGGACGTGTGGAAAAAGGGGGCAGCCGTTTGCCCTTCCCGGTTCACCCTGGGTACGCGATCTACACCATCACGATCACCGGCTATCGCAGTGACTGCAATGGTCTCGCGGCGTCCACACCTGGAACGAATCGGTGCAAGGCACGCCGTTCCTCCATCCATCTTTCAAGGGGGATAGGTGAGGAGCGTCAGCAACGAGCAGGGGGATGGGGGTTCGAGTTGTACGGGTCTTTGCCGTACCGGGCTCGCGGGCTCGCGGTCCCCCCTCGCTCAAGGTCTCGCTTGTCCCCCCTGAAGGGGGGACGGGAGAGGCTCGGGCTCGCAGGCTCGCGGTCCCCCCTGAAGGGGGGACGGATGGGTCGGAAGCGTCCACAGCAGTTCGAGTGTCCGACTGTGAACTGTGATCTGTAAACCCACCGACCGAATTCGCCTATTCGCTGATCTTCGTAGAACAGACCCGTCGGCTCAGATCGGCCAGCTGGAGCGCATGTCCCACCCGAGGAAGACGTTGATGGCGATGGTGGCGATCAGCCACACGCCCCACCCCACCGCCATCGTCGCGATCGAACGCTTGGTCGAGAACTCCATGCCCTCTCTGATGGCGATGACCGCAGCGAAGAGGACCCAGACGGCACCGATCAACCCGAGCCACGGGACGATACCGATGGCAAGCGGCGCGTACGCGAACCCGATCACGCGCCGCATCTGACCAAAGTCGGACGTTCCCTTGAAGACTCTCGTACCGACGGCCATTGCAACGTACGACCACACCAGCCATCCGATGACCCCGGTAATCGCACTCAAGGCGGCTGCCGCCGCAAGGTTGGAATCTGCCGCGATGGCAGAGCCGATGCCGGCTGCACCGCTGGCGAGCACGACGATCACCCCAGCCTGGAAGTTCAGTGACGTGTCCGTCTCTGCACGGTTGAAGAAGTCGACATCGAGGAGGCTCGCGCTCACGACGTGGCGCAGGATCGAAGGCAGTTCCATTGCCCAGAAGTATGGCGCGCATGCGCGCCAACAGCCGCTCGAACCCGACAACGGTGAAGGAGGTCAGTCGATCATCGACCGCCACGCCGAGATGGCGAGCCCTATCTCGTCGGGTGAGTCCTCCTGGATGAAGTGGATGCCCGGCACCGTCACCTCTGTCTGGTTCGGCCATGTCCTGGCGAACTCCCTCTGGCTGCCGGTCAGGATGCTCCCCGGTTCGGCGTTGATGAAGAGCTTCGGGAGATCGTTTGTCGCCATCCACGACCCGTACGCCTCAACGACCCGGGCGACGTCGGCGGGTTCACCGTCGACGGGTATCTGACGTGGCCAGGTGAGTGTTGGACGTCTCGACTCACCGGGTTCGAGGTACGGGGAGCGGTACGTCGTCATCTCCTCGTCGGTGAGTTCTCTCATGATCGATGCCGGGAGTATCCGTTCCACGAAGATGTTCTTGTCGAGGACGAGCCCCTCGCCTGCCTCGGACCGCATCGCCTCGAATATCGGCCGGGCAGCCTCCGGCCAGGCTTCCCAGGAAATCGTCTGGACGATCGCCTCCATGTACACGATCCCAAGGACACGGTCCTTGTTGCGATAGGCCCAATCGAATCCGAGCCCGGAACCCCAGTCGTGCAGGACGAGCGTGACTCGACCTCCGAGATCCATCGCTCCGAGAAACGTGTCGAGGTACTTGCGGTGCTCGACGAAGGTGTACCGGCCGGGACCGCTGTCTGTCAGCTTCTCCGAATCACCCATGCCGACGAGGTCAGGAGCGACACATCGATACGAGTCCGACAGGTGAGGTATCACGTTCCGCCACAGATACGAGGACGTCGGGTTGCCGTGGAGGAACACGATGGGCTCACCGGAGCCGACCTCCTCGTACGCCATCGTCAGATCGTGGACTACAACACGCTTACTCGCCATGACCACCTCCAGTGGAGAGCGTACAGGGTCCCCCGTCGGCCACCCGACGCGAGGCACAATCGCTCGGCGAACCAGCGAGTCGCCCGGCACTAGTCACACTGGGCGGATCAGAACCCTTCTTGGCATCTCGCGAGCACCAGGTAGGTTGAGTGCAGGGTCGGTTAGGGAAGGCACGACACTGCGAGAGGACCACATCAATGCACGAACCAGCCAGCCAGATCGACATTGCGGAACCCAGCGACGGCCTCGCCAAGGTGATCCCGCTGCCGCCGACCGACCGACAGTCGTACTACCAGAGGAACACGGGAGCCCTGCCGAAGATCGGGGTCCGGTCATCGGACATCCATCGCCGCTCCTCGCTTCCATCTCCGGTCAACATCGACTCGAACGGATTCGTCGACAGGATCAGAAGCCTCCTGACCGGACGCTGAACAACAGCGCCCCCATCGTGATTTCGCTCAAGATTCACCGACGAGCCGCCGATAAGCCCGACATGAAGCTGTTCAGAAGAAGCACTTCCGAGGAGCGTCGGGCTGACCGGGAGTACGACGAAGCGGTGAACAACCGCATGAAGTCGGTACTCGGACGAGAGACGGAGCACGACAACGCCGACGCCGTCGAGAAGAGGCTCCGCAACATGGTCTACGGAACCAACAAGAAGTAGCACCGACGACGAGCAGCCCGCAGGGGGTTGTTCGCTTCGACGCGCCTCATGAAGCTGCGCTCGAGACGGGATCGACGACCACACTCGACGGCCGGAAGAACACTGCGAGCTGTGTGCCAGCGGCAACGAAGCCGACAACAACGGCGCCGACTCCGACCCAGCCACTCAACGTCGTGGCGATCCCGATGACCTCGTCGAGCGATACACGCCCCGGGCCGCCGATCGCCACTGCGGACGCTACGACGGCGAGCACCATGACGTACTCCCAACCCTCGTCTGGCCTTGCGGTGACCCAGAAACCGATCTTGCGGTGGACCGAGACGAACGCGACCGCCATGATCCCGATCACACCTGCGGCAGCAGCAACAGTGAACAACCCGGTGATGAGCAGAACGCCGACGCCGATCTCAGTTGCTGTTGAAGCGAACCACTGCAGCATCGGATGCTGGAATCCGATCGATCCGAACCAGCGAGACGTCTTCTCCCTGCCACGGGCGTGCTTGATCCCGTGAGCGAGCATGACCCCTCCGAGTGCGAGGCGGAGTGCCAGTTGTGCGAAATCGTACGCTTCCATGTCGCCGTCCTTTCTCGATCGCAACAACGCGCTCCGGTTCGGCTTCATTCCTTCGTGCCCCTCCACGGTCCGCTACGGATCGCATGGCAACAACTACCCAACGCATTCCCATCGAGCACGTATGCTGTACCTAGGGCAACAGAGGGAAAAGATGGAACTGTCTTCAAAAGACGTCGTCGGCCAACACTTCAAGTCGGCGATGCGGGGGTATAGCAAGCCCCAGGTGCGGTCTTTCCTCGCGGACGTCGAGCATGCAATGCGAGCGCTCGAGGAACACCTCGCGATCGAGGGTGCACGGGCTGCCCACGCCGAGGAGGATCTCACAGAGATGCGCACCAGGATCGACGACCTCGTCGAGGAAGTGTCCACGGCCCGCCACAAGATCATCGAACAGGCGAAACGAGACGCGGTGGAGATAGCCGAACGCACCGGCACCGGCCTCGATAGCTCCACGATCGCAGACGCGGCCGAGTGCGCTGCCGGCATCATCGCTCGAGCAGAAGCCGACGTCGCCCACCGCCTCGCCGAGATCGAGCAGCTCTGTGTATCTGCCAGGGATGAGGCGGCAAGGACGCTGACAGCGGCCCAGGAAGATGCCGTGACGACACGGGCTGAAGCTGCTCGAGTACTCGACGAGTCACGCCGTCAAGCCAGATCGACGCGGGCACAAGCTGAGTCTGAGCGAGCAACGATCGTTGAGGAGATCTCGCACCTCGAGCAGATCGCTTCGACGGCGAACGTCGGGGATATCGAGGATCTGGAAGCTGGGAACGTGATCCTGCGCTCCGGCACCGAGATCACGATCGATCTGCGAGAAGAATCCGTCGACCCGGCGTAACGATCACGATCACCGTGAGACTCACCCGTCTTGACACAGGCCCCGACAGACGAACGAGTAGATGTCACTTGCGACCTGAGAACGACTGAGCTTCCCACCGTCGTCGTACCAACAGTCGACACCGTTGAGGATCAACAGGACGTAGATCGCAGCGAGACGTGGGTCGAGAAACGACGGCCTGCACCCGCAACGATGTCATCCCGGGTGAGACGGCTCATACGTCATAGGAGAGCTCGACGGTCTCAGACACCGGGTGTGCCTGACAGGTGAGGATCTGGCCGGCATCGACCTCGGCCTGGTTCAGAGCCCAGTTGCGATCCATGGTGACTTCACCTTCGATGACCACGGCCCGACACGATGCACACGCCCCGCTCCGGCAGGAGAACGGGGTCTCGGGGCGCACGGCGAGCGCGTGGTCGAGGATCGGGACTCCCGCCGGGTCCACGATCACCGTCGAGGTTCGGCCGGCCAGCGTGAACTTGACGACGGCTCCCGCCGCATCGTCCTCCGCCACGACGGTCCCCGCCCCGTCTCCAGCGAAGAAGAGCTCATCGTGGATGCATGCATCGCTCACCCGCCCGGCAGTGAGAACGGACCGGGCAGCATCGACGACGCCTGGAGGACCGCACAGGTACCACGCCGTCGCTGTCCGGGCGTCGACCACCGTCGTGAAGAGGCGCCGAAGCTTGTCTTCATCGAGCCGACCTTGAAAGAGCGGTATCGCGTGCACCTCCCTGCTCAGGACGTGGAAGATGGCGAACCGATCCGGATACCTGTTCTTGAGGGCGTCGAGATGATCGAGGAACATGATCGATGCACCGTCACGGTTGCCGTAGATCAGTGTGAACCTACTGGATGGCTCGATCATCAGCGCCGACGAGATCATCGAGAGAACCGGGGTGATCCCACTCCCTGCCACGACGGCGATGTAGTGATTCTCATTGGCACGATCGGGTTCGAGCACGAAGTCACCGGTGGGTGGCGTGACCTCGAGGACGTCACCGGGTTGGAGGTTCTCGTTGGCGAACGTCGAGAACACACCCCCGGGGAGCTTCTTGACGCCGATCATGATCCGGGATTCGCCGACCGGTGAACAGATCGAGTAGGACCGCCGAACGGTGTCACCATCGACCTCAGCCTTCACGATCACATGCTGACCCGGAGTGTGGAGGTAGGTCGACCTCAGCGCTTCAGGAACCTCGAAGCTGATCGATACAGCAGTGTCGGTGAGTGGCTCGACGGCGGCCACGATGAGCGGATGGAACTCTGCGGCCATCGTCAGATCGCCTTGAAGTGATCGAACGGTTCCCCACAGCTCGTACAGACCATGATGGATTTGCACGCAGTCGAGCCGAACTCGGACACGGTTCTCACGGTATCCGAGGCACAGAGCGGGCACAGGACCTCGTCGACGACGCCGAGCGGTCCCGGCGGCGCGATACGGTTGGCTGCGAGCTTGTCGCGCGCTTGGGATGACATCCATTCGGTGGTCCACGCCGGGGAGTACGCAACGTCGACCGCCACGTCCGAGAAACCGGCTGAGGTGAGCGCAGAGATGATGTCCTGGGTGATCACGTCCATTGCAGGGCATCCAGAGTACGTCGGGGTGATCACGACCTGTACACCCCCATCTTCGTCGAGTACCACGTCGCGCAGGATCGCTATCTCCTCGATGGACAGGAACGGGATGTCGGGATCGACCACCGTGCGCAGTGCCCGGCGGGCATCCGCCTCGGTTCGGGGATCTTGCGTCACCACGTGAGGCCCTTGTAGGACCGTTGCATCGACTGCATCTCGGCGAGGAGCTTCCCGAGGAACTCCGTGTGCATCCCCGTCCTTCCCCCCGATGCCTGATACGGGTTCTCGGGCCTAGTGAGCGTTGCCTCCTCGAGGATGGAGTCGACGTTCGTCTGCCACTCCCCGCGAAGTGTCGACGCGTCGACACCGATCCCATCCTTCGCCATCTGGCGGTCGAGGTCGTCGGTCTCGAACATCTCTCCGGTGAACCGCCACATCCGCTCCACGGCGGCCTGCATCCGTTCGTGACTCTCCTGCGTTCCGTCACCGAGGCGGATCACCCACCCCGAGGAGTGCCGGAGGTGGTAGGTCGCTTCCTTGGCTGCTCGCTGCGCGATGCCAGAAATCGTCGTATCGGACGACTCGACGAGGGAGCGCCACAGCAGCACCTGGTATGCGTCGAAAAGGAACTGGCGAACCATGAGCTCGGCAAAATCCGCATGCGGTTGTTCGACGAGGAGCAGGTTCGTGTACTCACGTTCGGAACGGAGCATGGCAAAGCCGTCGGCATCACGCCCGTCGTTCTCGACCGCCCCGGCATAGGTGAAGAGATGCTGGGCGACGCCGATGTGATCGAGAGCGAAGTTCGCAACAGCGAGATCCTCCTCGAGTTCGGGTGCCTTCGAGATGTACTCCGAGAGGCGTTGCCCGAGGACCACGTTGTCGTCTGCGTGGCGCACGATGTACGTGGCGAGAGGGCTGCGCGTGGTGATCGTGTTCACAGCTGGCCCGCCTCGTCGGGGATCTCGTAGAACGTTGGATGCCGGTACGGCTTGTCGTCGAAGGGTCCGAACAGCGAATCGGGGTCGTCGGAGGCAACGATGTCGGTGGACCGCACAACCCACATGCTGACGCCTTCACCCCTTCGGGTGTACCCGTCGCGGGCGTTCTGGATCGCGGTCTCAGCGTCGGGAGCGTGAATCGATCCGACATGGGTGTGGCTGAGGCCGCGCTTGGCTCTCACGAAGACCTCCCAGAGGGGGAACCCGTGGTCGGCGGTTCCTCCCAGATCCAACTCTTCTGGTTCCTCACCCGGGGCGATCGGTACGTCGTAACTCATGTCGTCCTCCTCAGGCGCTCTTGTCGAGCCGCTCGCGTTGCTTCCGCGCGTACGCGGATGCACCGTCACGGACCCAGCGACCGTCTTCCCACGCCTTGACCTTGTGGGCGATGCGTTCCCTGTTGAGCGGCCCATCACCCTTGATCGTCGCCCAGAACTCGTCCCAGTCGATCTCCCCGATCGTCCAGTGCTCGGTCTCCTCGTCGAACTCGAGGTCCGGGTCGGGGACGGCCAATCCGAGGTAGTGGGCTTGAGGGACGGTCTGGTCTATGAACATCTGGCGGAGCTCGTCGTTCGTGAGGCGCTTGATCTTCCACGCCATCGACTGCTCGGTGTTCGCCGATTCCGAGTCGTGCGGTCCGAACATCATCAGTGCGGGCCACCACCAGCGATCGATCGCATCCTGGGCCATCGCCTTCTGCTCATCGGACCCGCTCGTGAGCGCCATCATGATGGAGTACCCCTGACGGGCGTGGAAGCTCTCCTCCTTGCAGATCTTGACCATGGCCCGGCTGTACGGGCCGTAGGAGGTTCCCTGCAGGACGATCTGGTTGACGATGGCTGCACCGTCGACGAGCCATCCGATGGCTCCGATGTCCGCCCAGCTGAGCGTCGGGTAGTTGAAGATCGATGAGTACTTCTGCTTCCCGGTGTGGAGGAGTTCCTGGAGTTCGTGGCGTGACACTCCGAGCGTCTCGGCAGCCGAGTACAGGTACAGGCCGTGGCCGGCCTCGTCCTGGACCTTGGCGATGAGGATGGACTTGCGCATGAGCGTCGGGGCCCGCGTGATCCAGTTGGCCTCGGGTTGCATCCCGATGACCTCCGAGTGGGCATGCTGTGCCATCTGGCGGATGAGGCTCGCCCGGTACCCGTCCGGCATCCAGTCGCGCGGTTCGATCTTGTCGTCGGCGTCGATGATCGCAGCGAACTGCTCTTCGCGAGACGGCTCGGGCATCGCATCTCCTCGTGTGGGTCACGGGATAGTAACAAACGACCGTTCGTTCGGGAACGGCTTGTGTTACATCCCCAACAGGAGCTGTCGGAGGCGGCGGACGGCGATCAGGCCTGCGGAAACGTCCTGAATCCCATCACGTGACAGCCACTGGTACCACCGGTCGAGCCTGGGGGCGATACGTTCGTGGGCAGCAAGGAAGTCGTCGATCGATCCATCGGCCTCACCGAGCACCGATGCAACGAAGTCCCGGCGGAGCGCCTGAAGATCGTCGCGCAGGGTCTCTACGGCGAGGCGCTCGAACGTCGTGGTACCCGGAAGAAGGCGAATCTGGCGCTCCAACCAGCCGATCCGGAACAGGTCACTCGAACGCGTGTAGAGGCCGGCGACATCGACGACATCGAGATCGAAGCGGTGAGCGAGGTCGACGATGTCGGGGCCACGGCGCAGCGCACGTTGATATGCGTGACGGACTGCAAGGTTCTCGGGAACGCCCTTGGCCAGGAGTTCGTCGACGACCGCCTGATACGGCTCACGCCACGACGGTGACGGCATGTGTGCCAACCCGTCGGACAACTTGGCGAAGTCGTCCCTGGCGAGATCGATCTCCTCGTCGATCGTCCGATCGGCCGGGTGTTGGAGATACCAGCGTGTGACGAGCGTGACGAGACCATCGATGTCCTTGAGCATCATCCGCTCCGTGTCAGGATCCACCTGTCCCGAGAGCTCCTCGATATCTGCCCAGCGGGCCGACGCATCCGTGACCGCTCTCGCAATGCGGTACGCCCGCACGATCGCCGCAGCCGACGCCCCGGTGAGTGTGCGCAGTCTCGAGTAGAAGGTCGCACCCTGAGAGTTGAGGACCTGGTTCGCAACGATCGTGGCGATCAGCTCACGACGCAGCGGATGCTCGTGGATCTCGTCGGTGAACCGCTCGACGATCACAGACGGGAAGTAGCAGAGAAGGTCCGTGTCGAAGTGAGGGTCGTCGGGAAGACTCGAGTTCATGAGGTGCTCGGCGAGGCTCCGCTTGGCGTACGCGAGGAGGACGGCGAGCTCGGGCCGAGCCATACCTGCCCCTTCCCTTGCACGCTGGGCCATCTCCTCGCTCGAGGGAAGGAACTCGATCTCGCGATGGAGGGTCCCCTCACGTTCGAGCCTGTCCATGAGGTCCGAGTACGCCTCGATGAAACGCGCCGACGTCGAGGATCGCTGCGAGATGATCTGTGCCTGCAGGAAGTTGTCGTAGAGGATCGCCTCGACGACTTCGTCCGAGACCGACTCGATGATGCGATCGCGCTCGTGTCGGTCGATCATGCCGGAGGACTCAGCAATGCGAAGCAGGATCTTCATGTTGACCTCACGGTCGGATGCGTGGACACCTCCCGAGTTGTCGATGAAGTCGGCGAACACGCGGCCACCACTTCGCTCGAACTCGATCCGCCCCAACTGCGTGAGACCGAGGTTCCCTCCTTCGCCGACGACTCTGCATCGCAACTGGTGCCCGTTCACGCGCACAGCGTCGTTGGAACGGTCCTGAACCTCTTCGCTCGACTCGAGATGTGACTTGACGTACGTGCCGATCCCACCGTTCCACAAGAGATCGACGGGCGCTGTGAGGACACGAATGATGAGTTCGTTCGGGGTCAGTTCCGCTTCATCGGTTCCGAGTACCTGCTGCATCTGGGGTGTGAGCTGGACGACCTTCGCCGAACGGGAGAACACGCCGCCACCTGCAGAGATGAGAGATGCGTCGTAGTCCTGCCACGATGACCGCTCGAGGTGGAACAGTCGGTTGCGTTCCTCCCACCCAGCAGCGGGATCGGGGTCCGGATCGATGAAGATGTCGCGGTGGTCGAAGGCTGCAACGAGCCGCAAGTTCTTCGAGAGCAGCATCCCATTGCCGAACACGTCCCCGGACATGTCGCCGATCCCGATGACCGTGATCTCCTCGGTGTCGACGTCGACGCCGAGGTCGAGGAAGTGGCGCCGTACCGACTCCCACGCTCCCCTTGCGGTGATCCCGAGAGCCTTGTGGTCGTACCCTGCAGAGCCACCGGATGCGAACGCATCATCGAGCCAGAACCCGTACTCGGCTGCGATCGCATTGGCGGCGTCGGAGAACGACGCCGTTCCCTTGTCGGCTGCCACAACGAGGTACGGGTCGTCTTCGTCATGCCGGACGACGCTCGGCGGGGGAACGATCTCGCTCCCGACACGGTTGTCGGTGACGTCGAGCAGTCCTCTGATGAACGTCTCGTACCCCTCTTTGACCTCGTCGTAGGTGGGACGCCACGGGTCGGAGGAACGCTTGATGACGAACCCGCCTTTGGCGCCGGTCGGGACGATGGCGACGTTCTTGGTCATCTGTGCCTTCATGAGGCCGAGCACCTCGGTGCGGTAGTCCTCTCTGCGATCCGACCATCTGATCCCGCC
>VAPL010546740.1_pt1 | contig 22313 bp, 23 predicted proteins | sample 3395061 | NCBI WGS metagenome assembly VAPL01 (sample SAMN08290444, study PRJNA428436) | hydrothermal vent metagenome | isolation source: Deep-sea hydrothermal vent chimney 2 | place: Pacific Ocean: Juan De Fuca Ridge | depth 2182 m m | reverse complement strand
CGCAAGGGGCATACAAATCGAGTTTTTGGATCAGATAATGAAATACATTCTTGTATTTTACCCCGTTGGGGTCGCCTCACGATCCCGATTCAATCCCGACAAATGAGTGAGGCGAATATTGGGCATCTTTAACGAATTTTATTGGCAAGTAGGGTCAAAATGAATTTTTTCGCAATCGGTTTTCTATTCTCGGACAAGCCTCCTAGGCCATTACAAAAGCAAATCAGCTGACATCCCTTCACGTTCAAGGATCGTTCTCAAGCGTTTCAAAGCTTCAACTTGAATTTGCCGGACGCGCTCCCGGGTCACCCCTATTTGCTCACCAACTTCTTCAAGTGTCGCAGCGTCCACACCGTTAATACCAAACCTGGCTTCGACAACATAGCGCTGTTTTTCATTGAGTTGTTTCATCCACAACTCAATACAATGTTGGATTTCGGCATCATGCAAAAAGCCAGGGGGATCAGAAAACCCCCCTTCTGCTTTTGCATCTAAAAGCAGTTTATCCCTGTTTGCAGAAGCGCCATCAATACACGCAACCTGCTCTTTAATATTCATCAGGTGATCAACTTCCTTTAACGGAATATCCAGTAATCCTGCAATATCCTCATTACTGGGCTCGTGATCCAGCTTTTGAGACAATTTACGTGCCGCGCGCTTAAATTGGTTAATTTGTTTGACAAGATGCACAGGTAAACGAATCGTTCGGGTTTGATTCATCAGCGCACGCTCGATGGTCTGTCTGATCCACCACGTACCGTACGTTGAAAACCTAAAACCTCGTTCCGGGTCAAATTTTTCGACGGCATGAATCAAGCCCAGGTTACCCTCTTCAATAAGATCCAGTAAAGCCAAACCTCTATTCATGTAATAACGCGCTATTTTTACGACTAAGCGCAAATTACTTTCAATCATTTTATCTCGAGCTTTGCCATCACCTTGCTGTACAAGACGAGCATATTTAACTTCTTCCTCCGCGTTTAACAATGGAGAATAGCCAATCTCATTGAGATACAGTTGCGTGGTATCTATATTTCTATCGCGTGCTCGACGAACGGGCAGGTTTTTAACAAAGCTTCTACCCCGACTGAACTCATCAACGTCTATTTTTTCAACAGGTACACCTGTAAATTCATCTGATGTTTCTGAAAACCCTGTACCCATCATCACGTCACCGTCCCTGTCTTGCCATCATTGACCCTATGCTTGGCTAAGCATAATAAGTAAATATACCTAGCCCGCATCTTCTCACGAGACCAGAAAAATAGAAAGCACAAATTAAGGCAAAAGCATCAAGGGATCGACAGGCTCCCCTTTTTTTCTGATTTCAAAATACAGTGCCGTCAATTCATCATCAACTCGACCTAATTCAGCAATTTGTTGCCCCCTTTTTACAACGTCTCCTTCACTCACATAAATATCTCGATTGAAGGCGTAAGCGCTTAAGTACTCTTCAGCATGCTTGATAATAATCAAGTTACCATAAGCTTTTAATCCATTCCCGCTATAGACAACCTCGCCTGCTGCTGCAGCTTTCACTGGAGCGCCTAAACGACCTGATATGTGTATACCTTGAAATTGGCCATTGCTGCTTCCGTACTGAGAGACAACATCACCTACAATGGGCCAGAGCCAATGATTCGTGTTTATTGTTTTAGTTTTTTCGAGCACTATTTTTTTTGTACTGGGTTGCCTATGACTCACAACAGGCTTGATTTTAGATGGTTTTTTGACATTAACTGGGGCAGGCTGAGGATCTGATCGATTTTTTTCTATTTTTTGCACTGTCGTATGTGAAAACAAAGTCCGTTTTTTTTCTGGCTCAGGGGGAACCAATCTAATAATTTGCCCCTGTTTGATGCGGTATGGCGCTTTTAATTCATTCCATTGTGCAATTTTTCGATAGTCATAACCATATTGCCAGCTGATGGAATAGACCGTTTCCCCTGTTTCTGCACGATGATATAGATGATGTCCACAAGCTTGTATTCCAACAAGACAAAGGTAAAGTAGACAATGGGTAACCGCAATGGGACGCCGTAGATTAACTGATTTTTTCAGCTTAACCATTTTTTTATCTAAAAATAAAGTACAGTCCAACGACCGCCAGTATCATAAACCAGCCCAGAATATCTACATATTTCCTGAGTAGCGCTTCCATTTTTTCACCGCCCCACATCATCAAAGAAGCAACCAGATAAAACCGCAGCCCCCGCCCTACCAAAGAGGCCAGCACAAAAGGCAAAAAAGCCATACTCAACGCACCCGCAGCAATCGTAAATACTTTATAAGGTATAGGTGAAAAACCAGCGATAAAAATGGCATAAACACCCCATTCAACAAACCATTCTTGCGCTTTTAAATATCGCTCCCAATAGCCTGCTGATTGCAAAACCGGTGTAATAACATCAAAAGCATAAGCGCCAATCAAATAACCCAAGATGCCACCAGCAACCGAAGCCAATGTGGTTATACCCGCCAAATAAAGAGCACGCTTAGGTGTCGCCAATGCCATCGGCGCTAACATGACATCAGGGGGAATGGGGAAAAAAGAAGACTCTGTGAAACTTAAACCCACTAAATACCATTGTGCATGCCGGTGTACAACCCAAGACATAACTTTTTCGTACAAAGAGGAAAATATACGCATATTACAGTACCTTTTTATAGCCTATTGATGACCCTCTACCAAAGGAACAAAACTAACATTTTCTTTTATTTCTAACTCATATTCCTGAACTGTTCGGGTCACAACCTGTAGTTGCTGATTACGAGATCCTCCCACAGGAATAATTAAACGCCCACCAATGGCCAGCTGACCGAGCAGCTCTTGCGGGATCTCTTCTGGTGCTGCAGTAACTACAATGCCATCATATTGACCATAGTCCGGCCATCCCCAATGACCATCTGAATGTTTGAGTCTGATATTTCTGATGCCTAAGGCCATAAAACGGGAACGAGCTAATTTCATTAATTTTTCAATACGCTCGACGCTGTAAACTTGCACCACGAGTTCCGACAATATTGCCGCCTGGTAACCTGAGCCTGTGCCCACTTCCAATACCTTTTTTAACCGTCGGCCATTAAGCACTTCTTCTGTCATACGGGCAACGATATAAGGCTGGGATAAAGTTTGCCCCAGACCAATGGGCAAAGCGGTATTTTCATAGGCTCGACTGGCCATAGCTTCGTCAACAAAAATATGTCTGGGTATTTTTTTTAGCGCAGCCAGTACCCGACGATCCTTTATGCCATTACTTTTCAAACCTTCTACCATCCGCTCTCGCGTACGATCAGAGGTCATGCCGCTGCCTTTGAGTCGTACCCTTCTCATTTTTTTTGCAGCCTCTCTATCCATTTTTTAGTTACATCTAACCGATCATGCCGAGTCAAATCCGTTAATAGGGGTGTAATAGCAACCTGATTATTGCGAATCGCAAAAAAATCCGTCCCCTCCCCTGCATCTTGTTCAGCGCCTGCAGGCCCCACCCAATAGATCGTCTGGCCTCGTGGATCCTGTGCTTGCACTGTAGGTTCAGCTTTATGCCTATGCCCAAGTCGAGAAACAACCCACCCTCTTAATTGGCTTTCCTCAACATCAGGGATATTAACATTGTAAATGGTATCTGCAGGTAAGGTCTCTTCGCTAATTTCCTTAACCAATTTGACAGCAACGTTTGCTGCTGTCTCATAATGCGCACATTGATTGCCAGCAAGGGAAAAAGCGAGCGCAGGTAGCCCCATAAAACGACCTTCCATCGCCGCGGCTACGGTACCGGAATACAAAACATCATCACCTAAGTTTGCACCCGCATTAATCCCGGCGACGACCATATCAGGTTGTGTAGCCAACAAACCAGTTATCGCAAGATGCACACAATCCGTGGGTGTCCCATTGACATAATAGTAACCATTTTCTGCGACAGACACGCGCAGTGGTCGATCAAGGGTAAGAGAATTACTGGCACCACTCCGATTGCGATCCGGTGCGACAACCGTCACTTCGGCAAATTCAGAAAGCAATCGTTCAAGACAGACCAAGCCCGGAGCCTGATAACCATCATCATTGCTTAACAAAATTTTCACAGCGCACGCTCATTATAATTGGCTTCTAAAAAGAAGCTCAATATAACAAAAGAAAGGTGTGTACGGGTAAGTAATATTGAATAATTATGAAATAGCGGCGTAACACAATGCCATTAATGCAGCAGGATAAAGTCCCAGACCTAAAACCAGGACACCATTGGCCCCCATAGTGATTCGCATATCCAGATCCGCACGAATAGGTGCTTGATCTTCGGCAGTATCAAAATACATAAGCTTAATAATACGCAGGTAATAAAACGCACCAATAACAGAGAAAATCACAGCGAAGACGGCGAGCCAAACCATACCTGTCGAAACGACCGATTGTAATACCGCCAGTTTGGCAAAGAAACCCACTGTCGGTGGCACCCCGGCCATTGAAAACATCAATATCAGCATAATAAAGGCAAGCCAAGGACTACGATCATTCAAGCCTTTAAAATCATTTATATTATCCGCCTCAAAACCGACACGGCTGAGCATGATGATCATGCCAAAAGCACCTAAGCTCATTATAGTGTAAACAATGGTATAAAACATCGCTGACGAATAACCATCAGCGGTACCCGTTAATATACCTAACAACAAAAAACCCATATGGGAAATGGTCGAATAAGCCAACATACGTTTCAAATTAGCTTGAGCAATGGCAATCACATTACCAATGGCAATCGACAACATGGCCAGGACAATTAACATCGTTTGCCAATCAACATGAACGACTTCAAAGCCATCAACCAATAACCGCATGACCATACCAAAAGCAGCTAACTTGGGAACCGTTCCAATAAACAAAGTGACACTGGTCGGCGCACCGTGATAAACATCCGGCACCCACATATGAAAGGGAACCGCCCCCAATTTAAAAGCCAGGCCAATGATGATAAACACCAGTCCCATATTCAAGACTAAGGGCATTTCAACCCCCATCTTTAGCACTTCACTGATTTCCAGTATATTCAGGGAGCCTGTAATACCATAGATCAGCGACATTCCGTATAACAATATTCCCGATGCTAAAGCGCCCAAAACAAAGTATTTCATCGCCGCTTCAGTGCATATTTCAGAGTCCCGTTTGAGCGCAACCAAGGCATACAAACATAAAGATAACAGTTCCAGACCAAGATAAATCAACAGCATACTGTGAGCTGAGACCATAATCATCATACCCAGCACGGCAAACAGCGCCAAAACATAGTATTCAGCACGATCTATGTCTTGTTCCTTTAAATAGCAACGTGAGTAGAGCAAACAAACCATCGCGACTAAATAAATAAACGCTTTGAGTACATCACCCATCGTATCTTTCACATACGTGTTCTCAAATGTAAATTCAGGCGTCGCCGTGTGTAAGCCAACGGTGATGATCAGCGCGCCTAACAAAGTAGCCTGAGTTAACAGGTAAACAACGAGACTGCCGTTTTTTTGTGATTGGTAAACCCCAACCAATAAAATAATACAGGCCATAGAGAGCACAAAAATCTCTGGCATCGCCGTGACTAAATTGGGTGATTCAAAATTCATTACATTCATCTCTAAGCGTCATTTACAGCAGTTTTGATTGCACAGCCTGTTGTAGAAGATGATCTACAGAAGGATGCATTACATCGACTAACGGTGCAGGATAAACCCCAAGCCATAAAACACAGATCGCCAATAGACCAAGGATAAAAAACTCCCGGTTATTAACATCTTTCAAGGCCGCAACCTGGTCATTGGCAACCTCACCAAAAATAACTCTTTTTACCATCCACAGGGTATAAGCGGCACCCAATATCAAAGTTGTTGCCGCCAACAATGCTAACCAAAAGTTAGCTTTAAATGTCGCTAAAATTATCATAAATTCACCAACAAAGCCTGAAGTCCCTGGTAAACCTATATTCGCCATGGCAAACAATACAAAAAACGCAGCAAAAACCGGCATGGTATTCACCACTCCACCATAAGCGCTGATAGAGCGGGAGTGCATGCGGTCATATAAAACACCCACACAGAGGAATAACGCACCTGAGATAAAACCGTGTGAAACCATCTGTACTAACGCCCCTTCAACCCCCATCGCCGCACCGGAAACACTGCCTGTTCGGTCATAGATCAGATAGACGATATAAAAACCCAAGGTGACAAACCCCATGTGAGAAATAGACGAATAAGCAATCAGCTTTTTCATGTCGTCTTGAGCTAAGGCAACAAAAGCAATATAGATAATCGCAATGAGTGAAAGTGAGATAATCAGCCAATCAAGCTCGCTGCTGGCATCGGGCGTAATGGGCAACATGAAACGAACAAAACCGTAGGCACCCATTTTTAACATAATAGCAGCTAGTACGACTGAACCGCCCGTAGGCGCTTCAACGTGCGCATCCGGTAACCAGGTATGAACCGGCCACATGGGAACCTTAACCGCGAAAGCAACCAAAAAAGCCAGAAAAATTAGTATTTGTGCCGTTAGCGTTAATTTCACATCATGGAAATCTAAAATACTGAAGTTTCCGGTTTGGAAAAATAGGTAAATTATCGCAATGAGTAATAATACGGAACCCAAAAAGGTATACAAGAAGAACTTGATGGCCGCATAAACTCGATTTTCCCCTCCCCATACCCCAATAATGATGAACATGGGGATCAGCATCGCTTCCCAAAAAACATAAAATAAAACACCATCCAGGGCACAAAAGACACCGATCATCAGTCCTTCCATAATTAAGAATGCGGCCATATATTGAGCCGTTTTCTTTTTAATCACTTCCCAACCCGCTAATATTGTTAATACGGTAATAAACGTAGTCAGGAGAATAAATGGCATGGAAATACCATCAACACCCAGGTTATAGTTAATATTGAATACAGGAATCCAACTATGCAATTCAACAAATTGCATTTGATAGATTGAAGTATCGAACTTGCTAAACAGAGGCAGTGAAATCAAAAATGTGAGTATCGCCACACCCAATGACAACCAACGCACGGCGTCATCTCCCACTTTTTGAATAGCGAGCACCAGCAAGCCACCAATAATAGGTAGCCAGATGACGAGACTTAACAACGGCAATTCTGACATCAGTTAACCTTTTTAATTATTCTTAAACAAAGAACGTCAGCATCAGTAGCAAACCAATGATCATAACGAATGCATAGTGATATAAGTACCCAGACTGCACATAACGAATAAATTTCGCGATATGCCCCACCGCATTGGCAGTGCCATTCACCATGACTCCATCGATTAGTTTTGCATCTCCTTCTTTCCAAAAGAAGCGTCCCAAACCACGACTTCCGCCCGCAAAAAATGAATCATTGAAGGCATCAAAGCCATACGCTCTACTCATGTAATCGTGCAACCCAGAACATCTTTGTTTAATTTTTTCTGGTATATCAGGTCTTTTCACATATAAGAACCAGGCCACTGCAACGCCCGCCAAAGCAAGCAATACAGGCCAACCCAAACCATTCAGCATGAAAGCAAACGGCCCGGTGTAATACGCACCCAGTTCAGTTAAAACGTCATGTTCCGGTAACACCGTAATGACCTCATTAAAATAATCACCAAACAACATGGGCCCAATGGCAACAAAACCAATCAACGCAGAGGGAATGGCCAGCAATATCAGTGGCAGCGTGACGACTTTTGAGGGCTCATGGAGATGTTCACGAGTATGTTGATCAAATCGCTCTTTCCCATGAAAGACAATAAAAAACATCCTGAAGGTATACAACGCAGTCACAAAGACACCGAGCAAAACAGCCCAATAAGCAAATTCGGCACCCGGTACTGTAGACAATTTAACTGCTTCAATGATGGCATCTTTAGAGAAAAAACCAGACATTCCGGGAAAACCAATCAACGCTATGGCTCCGATAAACATACACCAGTAGGTAATAGGTAAATATTTTTTCAAACCACCCATTTTAAAGATGTTTTGCTCATGATGCATGGCGATAATCACCGACCCTGCTGCCAAAAATAATAGCGCCTTAAAAAAGGCATGCGTCATCAAATGAAAAATACCAGCAGCGTAAGCAGAAGCGCCCAAGGCAACGGTCATGTAGCCTAATTGAGATAAAGTGGAATAGGCAATCACTCGTTTGATGTCGTTTTGTACTATACCCAAGAACCCCATAAACAGGGCGGTGATTGCACCGATCACCATCACAAAACTCAACGCCACTTCTGAGTACTCATAAAGTGGTGACATCCTAGCAACCAGAAAAATACCGGCGGTCACCATCGTTGCCGCGTGAATCAAAGCTGAGATGGGGGTCGGGCCTTCCATCGAATCGGGCAACCATACATGCAAGGGCACTTGTGCTGATTTCCCCATCGCCCCAATGAACAGTAAAATACAGATCATCGTAATCACAGACCATTCCGTTCCCACAGCAATCTTTGCGGTTGCATCAACCATGGCCGGCGCGGCGGCAAAAACAGTGGCATAGTCCAGAGAATCAAAATACATCAAAATCGCAGCAATCCCAAGTATAAAACCAAAATCTCCTACTCGGTTGACTAAAAATGCCTTTAATTTGGCATAAGTAGCCGTTGGGCGCTTAAACCAAAAACCAATCAACAGATACGAGACCAGGCCAACCGCTTCCCAGCCAAAAAAGAGCTGCATGAAGTTATTCGCCATAACCAGCATCAGCATGGAAAAAGTAAACAGTGAAATATAGCTGAAGAAGCGCTGATAACCCGGATCATCGCGCATATAGCCAATAGTATAGATATGTACCATAAGAGACACAAAGGTCACAACCAGCATCATCATGGCAGTTAGGCTATCCACTAAAAAACCAATTTCAAAGGTAATACCATCGCTGATCAACCAGGTATAAACCGTCTCATTGTAGATGGGTGCGCCATTCAAAACGATATGATTAAACGTAATCAGAGATAAAATAAAAGCGACACCGACCCCAAAAATAGTGACAGTATGAGCCCCTGCCCGTCCAATGAGCTTGCCAAAAAAACCGGCAATAATTGCCCCCAGCAAAGGGCCTAGCACTGCGCCTAAATATACATATTCCATAATTCGCTGCCTTTTAACCCTTTAATGAATCGAGATCGCCCACATTAATCGTTCGGCGAGTACGAAACAACACGATCAATATCGCTAAGCCAATAGCCGCTTCTGCTGCTGCAACAGTCAAGATAAAAAAGACAAAAACCTGACCCGCTATATCACCAAGATAATGTGAAAAAGCAATGAAATTCATATTCACCGCAAGCAACATAAGTTCTATTGCCATTAATAAAATAATGACGTTTTTTCTATTTAAAAATATTCCCGCTATACTGATACAGAACAGAATAGCACCAAGAATAAGAAAATCTGAGAGTGCGATCATTAATTTATCTCATCCTTTTTGTCTGCTGTCATTTTCACCATTCTCACACGCTCTTCTTTTGTGACTCGTACTTGCGCATCAATATTCTGTTTTTTAACATTGGGGCGTCTTCTTAGCGTCAAGGCAATTGCTGCGATAATCGCAACTAACAAAATAACGGCAGCAATTTCAAAAGGGTAGACATACACCGTGTATAAGACGCTACCCAGCTCTTTTGTATTACTATAATCCGCAGCATGTTTCACCGGGTCTGCGATTTGGTCCAGGCCAAAAGTGTCCGGACCCAGAACAACGGCCATTTGTGCAAAAATAATAATGCCCACAATCAAGCCTACGGGCAAATAACGAGCAAAACCCTCACGCAATTGAGAAATATTAATATCCAGCATCATGACGACGAACAAAAAGAGCACCATTACAGCACCTACATAAACTAATATTAACGTTAACGCTAAAAATTCAGCCTCTAATAAGATCCAGATCGCGGCGCACGTAAAAAAGGCCAATATCAGGCTAAAAGCCGCATAAACCGGATTTTTAACTGTAATCACGGCCATAGAAGCAACCACTAAAATGGCTGAGAAAATATAAAATAGTATTGGTTGGATTTCCATAATGTTTATATAATTTACTTTATTATGTTATCGATAAGGTGCATCGAGCTCACGATCCACAGCGATCTGAGCTTCATGCTGATCCCCGATGGCCAATAGTTTTTCTTTTGTCATAATTTGCTCGCCGCGTTTTTCAAAGTGATAATCGAAAATTCGCGTTTCAACAATGGAGTCAACGGGACAGGCCTCTTCACAAAATCCGCAAAAAATACATTTAAACAAATCTATGTCATAACGAGTAGTACGCCGCGAACCATCATCGTGTACCTCTGACTCAATGGTGATCGCTAAAGCGGGGCAAACTGCTTCACAAAGCTTACAAGCAATACATCGCTCTTCACCATTGTCATACCGTCTCAACGCGTGCAAACCCCGAAAGCGATAAGATTGTGGTGTCTTTTCTTCTGGATACTGAACGGTTATTTTTTTTGCGAAGAAATAACGTCCAGTCAACTTCAAGCCAATGAGTAACTCCCATAGGATAAAAGTTTTTAAATAATGATTAAGCCCTGTTTTCATATAAGATGCATTCCAAATTAATCAAACCAAGGTCCCAGTTCTGCTAACACGGCAACGGCAACGACCAATAACCAGACAATCGTCACCGGGATAAATACTTTCCATCCAAGCCGCATAATCTGATCGTACCGATATCGTGGAAATGTTGCACGGAACCATAAAAACAGGAAAAGAAACACGGACATCTTGGCAAACAGCCAAATGATGCTCGATTCACCAATAACAGGAAGACCCGGGAAAGGCGAATACCAGCCACCCAGAAACATTAATGCCGTTAATGCCGCAATCAAAATCATGTTAGCGTATTCGGCCAAAAAGAATAGCGCAAAACACATACCCGAATATTCGACATGAAAACCGGCGACAATTTCAGATTCACCCTCGGCAACATCAAAGGGAGCACGATTGGTTTCGGCCACACCAGCCAAAAAATAGACGACAAATAAAGGTAATAAGGGCAGCCAAAACCAGTGAAAAACGCCCCCTGCCTGCGCTTCAACAATATCTCTGACATTCAAGCTGTGCGCAGCTAACAACACACCTACCAACGCAAACCCCATGGCAATTTCATATGAAACAACCTGGGCGGCAGAGCGCAAAGCGCCGAGAAAAGCATACTTGGAGTTAGAGGCCCAACCGGCAATGATAATGCCATAAACACCAAAAGAGGTTAACGCCAAAATATAAAGCAGGCCTGCATCAAGATCGGATAACAACAATTCAGCATTAAATGGAATAACAGCCCATGCCGCCAAAGCAGGTGCCAATGCAATAATGGGGGCTGCAATAAATAAATAACGATTGGAATTGGTTGGAATGATGATTTCTTTCATCATCAATTTCAGGCCATCCGCAATCGGCTGCAACAAACCTCGTGGCCCCACTCGGTTTGGCCCTATACGAACTTGTATATAACCGATTACTTTACGTTCGGCCAAGGTCAAATAGGCCACCGACAACATAATAGGAACGACAATGACTACGATCTTAAGGACGATCTGGAGAATTTCCGGCAACGCGTCCCACGTCGTTAGTATTAATTCAAGCATTGGCTCTTGACTCTTCCATTTTTGATCATTAATTCATCACAATCGTATTACCCGTAGCATCAGGCGTTATCGATAAAGAGACCGCTCTTCTGGTAATTGCATCCGCACCATAAATTGGAACTTCGACTATTTTTTCACTGATTTCCCCTGATAATTCCGGACACAACCACTCTCTTTTGTTGCTCAACTTAATATCACCCAGGCGTTCTTTCAGCTCATCCCGAACTTCAATCGAAGACATATAGTCAAACCCCTGTAATTCAAATAAATTTCCAAGAACCCTCAATATTTTCCAGGCTGGCCGGGTATCCTCTTGCGGTGAAACCACGCCTTTAAAACTCTGCCAACGACCTTCGACATTAACAAAAGTGCCTGAGGTTTCAGTATAGGGACTGATCGGTAAAAATACATCAGCTACATCAGACAACACGTTTGAAGCATAACTTGAAAATGCAACAACAAATTCCGCATCTTTTAAAGATTGCGTGGTTACAACAGGATCAACACTATCAAATTCGGGTTCGATACCAAAAAGAAAATAGCCTTTACGGGGTGCGGTAAACATTTGCATCGCATTCAGACCTGCTGAGGTTTGATTTGATGATGCCGAGTCTGTAGTTGTTCGATGAGGTACCGCGCCTGACAACCAGGCACCCGCACTATTCGCACCGAGACTGAGAGAACCAAGCTTTGCCCCACTTAACTCAGCGATACATTCGGCAAGTGCATACAATGTTGAAAATGTGGGATGACTCGCTGCCGACAAACCTAACAGAACGCTGCCATGATTCGCTGTACTCAAATGAGTCGCAATTTTTTCATGCGTTGCAGAAATGGGTACCGTGTGCAGTAATTGATCGATTCCAGACGGAGCTGCAATTTTATTCATACTCAATAAAGCTTTGAGGATACCCGCCAGCGCAGTCTCCATACCGGCAACATCAGTAATTAATTTTTCAGCTAGTGGCATATTAAGCTTGTAATCTACAGAGTTAACACACATGACTTTCGCACCGAACAGCACAGCCTGTCGTACTCGATGCCCTAGTATAGGTTGGTCTTTAGTGATATTTGCCCCTACTAAAAGCACCGCGTCACTCTGCCCTAATGATTCAATACTTTGCCCTAAATAAGGAAAAGCAGGCGCTCTATCCTGGTCACTAAAATCTAACTGACGAATTCTATGATCGATATTAGAACTCCCCAGGCCGCGCACTAATTTTTGTAATAAATACATTTCTTCCAATGTGGCGCTGGGAGAGACCAAAGTGCCTAAATGCTCAGCACCATGGCGACCCACTAATTCTTTCACACCATTAAGTGCAAATGCTAATGCCGTATCCCATGATACTCGCTGCCATTCGCCCGATTGTTTGATCATCGGTGCAGTCAATCTATCTTTGCTGCTGAGTCCTTCATAAGAAAAACGGTCTCTGTCCGAGATCCAGGTCTCGTTAATTTCTTCGTTTTCTCTAGGCACAACCCGCATAATATTATTATCGCGAACATCCAGATCAATATTAGAACCAACACAGTCATGTCCCGCTATTGAAGGATATCGCTGCATTTCCCAATTTCTTGCTGAGTAGCGAAAGGGCTTTGATGTTAATGCGCCAACAGGACAAAGATCGATCATATTTCCGGACAGTTCTGATGAGATCGTGCTTGCCACATAGGTGCCTATTTCCATATGTTCACCGCGGCCGATGGCACCCAATTCACGAACGCCAGCAATTTCTTCACCAAAGCGTACACAGCGCGTACAGTGAATACAGCGTGTCATATCCGTTGCAATGAGAGAACCAATATTTTTATTTTTTACAACCCGTTTATTTTCGCTATAACGAGTCTCCCCTCCACCAAAACCTACAGCCAGATCTTGCAAGTCACATTCTCCCCCTTGATCACAAATGGGACAATCTAATGGATGGTTAATTAAAAGAAACTCCATAACGCCTTTTTGCGCCGCAATTGCTTTTTGCGATTGCGTAAAAACTTTCATGCCTTCAGTGACGGGTGTAGCACAAGCGGGAAGAGGTTTGGCTGCCTTTTCAACATCAACCAGACACATTCGACAATTTGCAGCGACAGACAACTTTTTGTGATAACAGAAACGAGGAATCGGAATCCCCGCTTCATCTGCAGCTTCAATCAGCATCGCACCATCTTGCGCTTCGATCTTCAGCCCATCTATTTCAATATTAATCATACTTAGTTCCCGTATACCACTTGCACTGTGCCTTACACACTTACCATACATCGTTTATGATCGATATGGTATTGAAACTCATCTCGAAAATGTTTGATAAAACTCACCACTGGCATTGCAGCAGCATCACCCAACGCACAAATGGTTCGACCTTCTATGCGTTTAGAAACATCGACCAACATATCCAGGTCTGTCGATTTTCCTTCGCCATGTTCTATTCGATGTATCACCCGCGACAACCAACCCGTCCCTTCACGACACGGTGTACATTGACCACACGATTCTTCAAAATAAAAATGGGCAATACGAGCCAGCGCTTTAACCATGCAAGTGGTGTCATCCATGACAATAACTGAACCGGCACCCAGCATGGATCCGGCTTTACTCAGCGCATCATAATCCATAGTGACATCCATCATCACATCTGCGGGCAATATTGGCGTTGAAGAGCCACCCGGAATAACCGCTTTTAAGCAACGACCTTCACGCATGCCACCCGCCAGTTCTAACAATTCTGCAAAGGGAGTCCCCATGCCAACTTCATAGTTACCGGGTTTTTGTACATGTCCAGAAACACTAAATAACTTGGTACCCCCATTATTAGGTTTGCCCAACTCATGAAACCACTTCCCGCCTCTCTCTAAAATAATCGGCACAGAAGCTAAGGTTTCCGTATTATTAATCGTCGTCGGCTTACCATAAAGGCCATAACTTGCCGGAAAAGGAGGTTTAAATCGAGGTTGGCCTTTTTTGCCTTCAAGAGACTCCAGCAATGCCGTTTCTTCACCACAAATGTAGGCACCGGCACCCAGTTGTGAATGTAGCTCAAAATCAACACCCGAGCCGAGAATATTCTTACCTAACAACCCTGCCGCTCGCGCCTCTTTAAGGGCATTTTCGAAACGAGTATATGGCTCACGAAACTCCCCTCGAATATAGTTATAGCCCACATTTGCACCAATGGTATAACCGGCTATGGCCATACCCTCAATTAATGCATGTGGGTTGTAACGTAAAATATCGCGATCCTTAAAGGTGCCTGGCTCCCCTTCGTCCGAGTTACAAACAATGTATTTTTGGCCTTCTACATTACGCGGCATAAAGCTCCATTTAAGCCCCGTTGGAAATCCCGCGCCCCCGCGCCCCCGTAATGCCGATTCTTTTAATTCATTAATGATTTTTTGCGGTGGTGTTTTTTGCTTGAGTATACGCTTCCATTGCGCATAACCCCCAAGGCTTTGATAAGTACTCAAGGCCCAGGGTTCTTTATGATTCAGGGTTCGAAAACAAATTTCATTAGCCATACGTATCGCTCTGTTATCCTAATTATTTCAGGTTATCCAGTATGGAATCAATTTTTTCAGGGGTCAGGTTTTCATAATATTGATCGCCAATTTGCAACATAGGTGCGCCCCCGCACGCACCAAGGCACTCGACTTCCTTTAAGGAAACTTTGCCATCGGCAGTTATTTCACCAAAGCCAATACCCAGCTTATCTTTCAAGTGAGAAACAATTTCATCAGAACCACACAACATGCATGAGATATTCGTACAGACGCATATTTTGTTACGACCAACGGGCTTCAGCTCATACATAGAATAGAAAGTAGCAACTTCATAAACAGAAATAGGCTCCATTGCTAAATATTCCGCTACCATGTCCATTAAATCTTGAGTGAGCCAACCCCCATTCGCATCCTGAACGATCGTTAACGCTGCCATGACGGCTGATTTTTTTTGATCCTTAGGGTACTTCGCTACCCAAGTGTCGATTTCACTCTTTGACTCATCCGAAAGGAGGTGTAGCTTGCTTTCAGCCATTACCGGTCGACCTCCCCAAACACGATATCTTGCGTTCCAATAATCGCCACAACATCAGCAAGCATGTGACCACGCGACATTTCATCAAGCGCAGCTAGATGAGCAAAACCGGGTGCTCTGATTTTCAGGCGATAAGGTTTGTTGGCACCATCAGAAACCAGATAAATTCCAAACTCACCTTTAGGGTGTTCAACCGCCGCATAGGCTTCACCTTCAGGCACACAGTAGCCCTCGGTAAACAGTTTAAAGTGGTGAATCATCGCTTCCATATTCCCCTTCATCTTTTCCCGTGTCGGCGGCGCGACCTTATAGTCATTGACAATAACGGGGCCAGGGTTCGCTCGCAACCAGTCGATGCATTGTTTGATTATCTTATTGGCTTCACGCATCTCGGCAACACGAACCAAGTAACGATCATAACAATCTCCGGTTACACCAATTGGAATATCAAAATCCAGCTGATCATAAACTTCATAGGGTTGTTTTTTACGCAGATCCCACTCGACACCCGAGCCTCTTAACATCGGCCCTGTCAGACCCAGTTGCAGTGCTCGTTCTGGTGACACAACGGCGATATCAACGGTTCTTTGTTTCCAGATACGATTATCTGTTAACAAGGTTTCATATTCATCAACATAGCCTGGAAAACGCTGCGTAAAATCTTCCAGAAAATCTAATAACGAACCTTCTCGGTTTTCATTTAATTTATTTACTTCCTTTTGACTATGCCATTTAGACGCTTCGTACTTTGGCATGGTATCAGGCAAGTCGCGGTAAACACCACCAGGGCGATAATAGGTTGCATGCATACGCGCACCTGAAACGGCTTCGTAGGCATCAAACAAATCTTCTCGTTCTCTAAACGCAAACAAGAACACCGTCATTGCACCAATATCCAGCGCATGCGCTCCCAACCACAAGAGATGATTCAGAATCCGGGTTACTTCGTCGAACATCACCCGAATATATTGTGCTCGCACGGGCGGAACCGTGCCCAGCATTTTTTCTATCGCCAACACATAACCATGTTCATTGGCCAACATAGAAACATAGTCCAAACGATCCATATAGCCTATGTTTTGATTAAATGCTTTGTGTTCAGCTAGCTTTTCAGTGCCGCGATGCAACAAGCCAATATGCGGATCAGCGCGCTCGATAACTTCGCCATCCAGCTCCAAAACCAAGCGCAAGACACCATGAGCAGACGGATGCTGCGGTCCAAAATTTAGTGTGTAATTACGAATTTCGGCCACGTTACGCCTCACCGGATTGAGTAGATGAATGATAGCGATTATCCCGTCTGATAACACGGGGCACCAAGTTACGCTCTTCGATACTCACTGGCTCGTAAATCACTCGCTGTTGCACTGGGTCATAACGCATTTCAACATTGCCTTCTAAAGGGAAATCTTTACGAAAAGGATGTCCGATAAAGCCATAATCCGTTAACAAACGACGCAAATCGTCATGCCCCTCAAAGATAAAACCGTATAAGTCAAAGGCCTCGCGCTCAAACCAGTTTGCGGCACTCCAGATAGTTTTGATCGAGGCGATACGCGGCATCGCTTCATCAGGAAGAAACGTTCGTACTCTCAGTCTGTGATTATTCCGCACTGACAACAAATGGTAGATCACAGCAAAACGTTCAGCAGGTTTAAACGATGACTCTGCATCCCCATAAGTACTGTAATCTACACCACATAAGTCGATCAATTGGTCAAATGAAAATTCATCTTTTAATACGGTCGTGACATCAATAATATCTTTTCTTGCGACGACAATCGTCAGCTCATCCAGGGCAATGTTAGATTCTCTTATGCGATCATCAAAACGAGCCTGCAGGCTTGCCGCCAAAGCTTTTATGTGATTTGACATGTTGTTTACCTTTTAACGAGCTATGGTATTCGTTCTTTTTATTTTATTTTGCAGTTGAATAATGCCATACAATAAAGCTTCTGCAGTAGGCGGACAACCCGGCACATAGATATCGACGGGAACAATACGATCACAGCCTCGGACAACCGCATAAGAGTAGTGGTAGTAACCCCCGCCATTGGCACAGGACCCCATAGAAATCACCCATCTAGGCTCCGGCATTTGATCGTAAACTTTACGCAATGCAGGTGCCATTTTATTCACCAGCGTACCCGCGACGACCATGACATCAGATTGCCTGGGGCTGGGGCGAAAGACAACGCCAAACCGATCCAGATCATATCGTGCCGCGCCGGCATGCATCATCTCAACCGCACAACAAGCCAGACCGAAAGTCATTGGCCATAATGAACCAGTTCGCGCCCAGTTAATTAACGCATCTGCTGAGGTCGTAACAATGCTTTTTTCTAATACGCCTTCTATTCCCACTCTAACGCCCCTTTTTTCCATTCATAGGCAAAACCAATAACTAAAATACCTAAGAACACAACCATAGCCCAAAAGCCAAACCAGCCTATGGTATCCAGTACAACAGCCCAAGGGAACAAAAACGCAATTTCAAGGTCGAAGATAATGAACAGGATAGCAACCAGATAGAAACGAACATCAAATTTCATGCGACTGTCTTCGAAAGCTTCAAATCCGCATTCATAGGGCGACAATTTCGCACTGTCTGGTTTGTTTGGCGCAACCATCAAGCCCATAACAAGAGGCATAATGCCAAAGCCCGCGCCTAAAATAAGAAACACTAATATGGGTAAATAATTTTCGAGCATGAACACAATCCCATTATCCGTAATTATTATTAGTTTTACGCATCCCTAACGAGACGACCCGAACATCATGCCTTGTGGAAATGATACCGTTATTAAAATACCCACCTTGTTTGTTATTTACATTCACTATGGATACGTCATTGCAATAAAATCAACAAACAAAAATCGAGCGTAATAATCTGGGTATCTTACAATGGCCTTCTCCCTTACGAGCTACACTCCTCAGTTATCAACTCGTACTTTAAGTTTTTTTGTGTAAAATCTATGTAAATTCTAGTTATTTCGAGTCTAGGTCAACAAGCAGGACTACGTCAAGCAAATAGATTCCTGTTTCGCTCAAGATTATTATTTTTTTATCTTTAACTCTGAAAACTCGCCTTTTTAACACTTTTAAATTATAGATAATAATGGTGCCGATGGCCGGAGTCGAACCGGCACAGCTTTCGCCACTGCCCCCTCAAGACAGCGTGTCTACCAATTCCACCACATCGGCAACGATACATACGTCCTTAAATTACTTTACAGGTAAGTTATTTTCTGGGACTGCATCCATACTGGACGGGACCTCAGGAACATCACTAATGTCTTCAATAGCGCGACGCTTATCAAGCTCAGGCAATGAAGATAAATCACTAGGCGCTGCATCTTTTTTTGGTACGACCAGATCGTCCGCAGCAGACTCCTCCGGAACATCACTTCCATTGTCCTTTTCGTCAGTTGGCAGTACCGGGATATCACTGGGTGTCGCACGCTCTATGGGTAACTCAAGATGATCCGTAATGCTCACCTCTTCCCGAGAGGAGCCCGCCAAATAAGCTAATGTCAAACTGGTTATAAAAAATACAGTCGCCAGTATGGCTGTCGCCGTCGTCAGAAAAGATGAGGAACCCTGGCTACCAAAAACGGATTGTGATGCACCCCCCCCCCCGCCAAATGCGGCGCCTGCATCCGCACCTTTACCCTGTTGCAACAACACGAGCGTGATGATTCCAAATGCAACAAATCCATGCAGGATCATAAGTACATTGTGTAACATAATTTATCAACCCTAAAATCAAGTAACGATAAAATAAATGTAACTACTCAGCTCACCCCTAAAAACTGCCATTTCAGCGTTCACCCTCAAGGGGCACTTAGTAAAAATGATTATTTACACTTGTAAACTCACATTTTTCGCCTTGAACTGACGGCTTTTCAGGGGCAATTGAGCAGTTACCGTTAACTTTGACTACTCGCCGAGTAGTTACAAATAAATTTATACTTGCGCAGATCGGCAAATTGAGACAAAGTCTTCAGCTTGTAACGATGCTCCGCCAATTAACCCACCATCAATATCTGGCATACCAAATAATTTTGCGGCGTTATCAGGTTTAACGCTACCGCCATATAACAAGCGAATACTGGATGCCAATTCAGCATCTTGCTCTGCAATACGCGCACGTATAAATTGGTGCACCTGTTGTGCTTGTTCCGGTGTCGCCGTTTTGCCTGTACCTATCGCCCAAACAGGTTCATAGGCAATCACTGATGTTTTCAAAGCCGCCAGCGTAACCGCATCATTAAATAACGCAGCCAATTGTTTCGCAATCACGGTCTCGGTTTTGCCATTTTCACGCTCTTCTAATGTTTCGCCGACACACACAATAGATAACAGTCCTGCGGCACTCGCGACCCTCATTTTTTCGGCAACAAGTTCATCCCGTTCTCCATGGTAAGCGCGCCGCTCAGAGTGACCTATAATGACACAGTCACATTGATATTCATTCAACATCTCAGCGCTGATCTCGCCCGTATAGGCACCAGCGGTATGTCGCGATAAATCTTGCGCACCCAATCGCACTTTTGATGCACCCATAGCCTGCTTTACTTCGGCTAAAAAAACATAAGAGGGGCAGAGCGCAATATCCACCCCATCGAATTCTTTAACTTGTGCAACGATGGTCTCAGCCAAAGCGGTTGCACTTGCACGTGAGCCATTCATTTTCCAATTTCCTGCTACAAAAGCACGCCGCATTTCCTATCCTCAAAATTAGCAAAAAAACCGAGCACGCAAGCTTACCGGGACTCAACAGAGAAAGCAATTTCTTTAAACTGCAAAAGCCGCCTCACCCACAGGTTAATATTTATATTTTCAACATCTTAGCGTGATATATAGATGTTAGTTAGTTAAAGTATTTTATTGTTTTCCTGGTATGCCAGCTCAACTGCTGCTGCCAATTGATTTGCTAAGCTACGCACCTCTTGTGGATCATCACCTTCCACCATCACTCTGATGACGGGTTCCGTCCCTGACGCTCTTAATAGCACTCGCCCTCGTTGCCCTAAAATAGACTCCACTTCTTGTTGAGCCGCCTTTACTAAACTGGATTCAGTATAGTTAAATTTTTGCTCTGTCCGTACATTAAGCAAACACTGCGGACACTTCACCACTCTATTCCTAAGGTCTTTGAGAGATAAACCACTTTCAATCATGGCAACCAGCACCTGTAGCGCCGCCACCGTACCATCTCCTGTCGTTGTACGATCTAAACAAATAATGTGCCCGGACGACTCACCGCCCAGATAAGCATTATTTTCTCTTAACCGCTCCAAAACATAACGATCACCCACATTCGCACGTACTAACTTAATCCCTAACTTTTCCAGTGCATGCTCTAAACCCAGATTAGACATGAGTGTACCAACAACAACGGGAGATCCTTCATTATTATCTGCTCTAGAACGCGCGATAATATAGAGCAACTCATCCCCATCGACAACCGCACCATCAGCATCAACCATGATCACTCGATCACCATCACCGTCCAGAGCAACGCCAACATCAGCGCCGACGGCCAAAACTTTTTTCTGTAGCTCAGCAGGAGAAGTAGACCCGCACTCTTTATTTATATTTAAGCCGTTTGGAGACACCCCCATCTCAAAAACTTCCGCACCCAATTCTTTAAAAACAGAAGGGGAAACGTGATACGTTGCGCCATGAGCACAATCAACAACTATTTTTAAACCCTTTAATTCCATCATACTCGGAATCGTACTTTTACAAAATTCGATATACCGACCCGCCGCATCAACTATCCGCCCGGCTTTACCCAATAAATTCGAATCCACCGTTGCCATCGGAGTTTCCAGCTCACGCTCAATAGCCAGCTCCACGTCATCAGCAAGCTTGCCGCCGCTTTCGGAAAAAAATTTGATGCCATTATCGTAAAAGGGGTTATGCGAAGCACTAATCACAATACCCGCTTGCGCGTGCAAAGTACGCGTTAAATAGGCAATAGCCGGTGTGGGCATCGGCCCCAACAAATGGACATCGACTCCTGCTGAAGATAAACCGGCTTGCAAAGCTGATTCAAACATATAACCCGATATGCGAGTATCCTTGCCAATAACGACTTTCCCCCGCCCCTCCTCCTTAGCCGCCAGCACCCGCCCTGCAGCCCACCCCAATCGCAACATAAATTCCGCAGATATCGGTGTTGCACCCACCTTACCGCGAATACCATCCGTACCAAAATAACGCTTTTTTACTTCAGAATTCATCCACACCTCAAATTACCAATTTGCATCCAACTTCACCCCAATAATTAAAGAGCCATTAACCACAGAGTATACACAGAGATTAGAGAGAAAACACCGTAAAACCTATCAGGCAACGCCTGAAAACCGGAAATGATAATCCCCCTACAAGAAGAGAAATAAAGTGGCCCTGTGTTCGGTGATGACTATGGCTGGCCTTTTTAATCGATCAAGTCCAGCAGCTCTGCAGTTCAGCGTATCAAAAGCCCGTCAGCATGCCGGTGCATTTAAAGTGCTGCTTGAACAAATTCGAACGATAATTCAAATGGAGGTATTTGTCGATTGGGAAACGCTGTTCATCTATCTTGCAAACCCAAAACAAAGAGCACCGTCAACCGAAGATTGGCTGGAGACTATCCGAGAATAGAGGCCGTAGCGAGGG
>VAPL010577966.1_pt1 | contig 22327 bp, 19 predicted proteins | sample 3395061 | NCBI WGS metagenome assembly VAPL01 (sample SAMN08290444, study PRJNA428436) | hydrothermal vent metagenome | isolation source: Deep-sea hydrothermal vent chimney 2 | place: Pacific Ocean: Juan De Fuca Ridge | depth 2182 m m | reverse complement strand
GTAAATATGATTGGAACCAAAACAGTATTACTAATAGCAACGCTCGGATTTTTTATGGAGCGTCCTGATTTTCTTGATATAGCACTAGTTTACGCGCTTATAAATTTTATATCGGTAATTGGAGTATTACGTTTTTTTGAATACACCAGCAAATCAACAGCCGACAAATAATCGATGAACGAAATTTTACAAATACTAAGTTGGATTTCATTATTGTTAGGCAGTTTTTTAGGAATAACTGGCGCAATTGGTATCATGCGATTCCCCGATTTTTACAGCCGTATGCATGCAGCAGGAATTACCGATACATTGTGTGCAAGCTTGATACTTTTTGGGCTCATGTTGCAAACCCAGTGGGACTTGGTATTAGTTAAGCTAATTATCATTTTATTATTCATTTTCCTAACCAGTCCAACCGCATCACATGCATTGGCAAAAGCGGCATATCACAGTGGATTAAGACCAAAAACGATAGACAAACAGCAGGAGAATTAACATCTTAATTTTAATTGATATAATATTACTCAGTTTTTTAGTGCTAACAGTAATAGCTATCATAAAAATGAATGACCTATTTAGTATTGCAATGTTATCTGGTATTTATAGTTTAATTTCTGCGGCTTTTTTTATGGTCATGGATGCAGTTGATGTCGCTTTTACTGAAGCTGCAGTTGGAGCGGGAATTTCAACCTTATTAATCATGAATACTCTTGCTGCTACCACGCGCTTTGAACGCAGTCCACGACAATACTCTGTATTAATTATTGTTTTGATCACAGCCACAACTGGATTATTACTATATGGTACAGTTGATATGCCAATGGTAGGCTCAGCATCAGCTCCAATTCATCAATTTGTCGCTCCACACTATATAAAAGATTCCATGAACGAAATTGGAATTCCCAATATTGTAACATCGGTATTAGCAAGTTATCGTGGCTATGATACCTTGGGTGAAGTAACGGTGATTTTTACTGCGGGTATCGGTGTACTTACATTATTACAACAATTTAATCAATCATCACAGCAAGTTGATAAAAACACACCCGCACCAATGCAACAACATTTAATTTTAAGAATAATTGCAAAATTAATAATTCCGCTCATTTTATTATTTGCACTCTACGTGCAATTTCACGGCGATTACGGTCCTGGAGGTGGTTTTCAAGCTGGTGTTATATTTGCTGCCGGCTTCATTCTTTATGCCATGATCTTTGGATTAAGTGCTGCTCACCGAGTAATAAATCCAACACTATTGCGAATTTTAGCCGCATCAGGATTATTATTGTATGGCAGCATAGGCATAGTCTCGATATTAAATAACGGACGATTTTTAAATTACAATGTTTTGCTCAACAATAATATCCAAGGCCAACACCTTGGTATCCTTTTAATTGAGTTAGGTGTCGGGATTACTGTTAGTAGTGTTATGATGATTATGTTTTTCACCTTCACTGGACGATTGCAAACAACAGATGCACTTAAAAAATGAATTTAACTAATTATTTAGGGCAGTATAATTATTGGATTGCTATCATTTTAATGATGTTTGGTTTTTATATTGTTATGTCACAACATAACTTAATAAAAAAGATTATCGGTCTCAATATATTTCAAACATCAGTATTTATACTGTATATCAGCATGGGAAAAATAAATAATGGTAGCGCACCAATACTGGATGAAACCGTTAAATTATACTCCAACCCATTACCTCATGTTTTAATATTAACAGCCATTGTTGTTGGTATAGCAACAACGGCTCTGGCATTAGCATTGGTGATTAGAATACATGAAAGTTATAATTCAATAGAAGAAGATGTAATTCAACAAGCTGATATAAAACAACAAGAAAATCAAAAACATTAAAATAACTAAAAAATTTATTCTATAGAAACCTGAAACTGGAAACTAATTTGTGATTTCACATCTACCTATTTTGCAGGTAATCGTTCCGCTACTTGCATCACCATTATGTTTGATTTTGAAAGATGTCAAAGTCGTTAGTATATTCGCAACCTTTGTTAGCGCGCTCAGTATGATAATCAGTATTTTACTATTGTTAAACGTGCTCGAAAATGGTGTCATATCCTACCAACTAGGAGATTGGAAATCTACTTGGGGCATTGAATATCGAATAGATCAACTAAATGCCTATTTGTTAGTATTAATTAGTAGCATCAGTACCATCGTACTTTTTTATGCCAATAAAAGTATTCAAAGAGAGATTCCAAAAAATCGTCAAATATATTTTTATATTGCCTATTTACTTTGTGTTACTGGTTTATTAGGAATATGTGCGACAGGTGATGTTTTTAATGTATTTGTTTTTTTAGAAATCTCATCGCTATCAAGTTACACTCTAATAAGCCTTGGTAAAGATAGACGTGCATTAATGGCTTCTTATCAATACTTAATAATGGGAACCATTGGAGCCACATTTATATTAATTGGTATCGGTTTGATGTACGTTATGACCGGTACATTAAATATGCATGATTTATCTGAGCGCTTGCCCAATGTTGCCGACACTAGAACAATCTACAGTGCTTTTGCCTTTTTTCTCGTTGGCGTGTGTTTAAAACTGGCATTATTTCCACTGCATTATTGGTTACCAAACGCATATAGTTTTGCGCCATCTGCAGTAACTGCATTTCTGGCTGCTAGCGCTACAAAAGTCGCCATTTACATACTTATACGATTCATATTTAGCGTCTTTGGAGTTGAGTTTGCATTTACTTCCGTGCCGTTACAAAATATTTTATTAACTTTCGCACTTCTAGGTATTTTTGTTGCTTCAAGCACAGCCATATTCCAAACAAACATAAAACGTTTATTTGCCTATTCCAGTATTGCTCAAATAGGATATATGATCCTTGGATTTAGTATGCAAACCTCTGCCGGTTTAATGGCAATGCTCATTCATTTATTTAATCATGCTTTAATGAAAGCCGCACTATTTATGGCTCTCGGTGCAGTTGTTTATAAAATTGGTGATATTGATATAAAAAACTTTCGTGGACTTGGTAAAAAAATGCCGTGGACAATGGCCGCCATCGTAATTTCAGGATTCAGTATAATTGGCATACCATTAACAGCAGGTTTTATCAGCAAATGGTATCTGGTCTTAGCCGCCTTAGAAATTTCTTGGTGGCCAGTCGTTATCTTAATATTACTCGGTTCATTACTTGCACTTATCTATGTTTGGCGAATAATAGAAGCAGCCTATTTTTCAACAGACAAAACCAATCATACTGATAGTGCAATAACACAATCTGAAGCGCCATTACAAATGCTAATCCCCATTTGGATATTGGTCATTGCTAATATTTATTTTGGTATCGACACCCGCTTTACAGTTGGACTCAGTAAGCTGATATCGCAATCCTTATTTGGAGTTAATTCATGATTCCAATAATCAGCACTAATCCAAGTGTAATAGTGACGCTTACAATAATAATTCCAATAGTTGCGATGTTAATAATTATAATATTGGATAGACATCCTAATATTCGCGACAGCGTTTCAGTAATAACAAGCATCGTATTATTTTATTTAGTCTGGTGTTTATATTTAATCTTTAGTTCACAACAAAACATCGAAACCCAATGGTTTGAATTAATCCCCGGCTTAGAACTGGCTTTTAAAATAGAAGCATTAGGAATAATGTTTGCTTTGGTCGCAAGTTTTTTATGGTTTGTTACAACCTTATACTCTATTGGATATATGCGCGTTCATAATGAACGGCACCAAACACGATTTTACGCCTATTTTGCAATTGCAATATCCAGTGTTATAGCAATTGCATTTTCAAGAAACCTGTTCACGTTATTTATATTTTACGAAATTTTGACACTATCAACTTATCCGTTAGTAACGCATGCTGGAACGCAACAAGCCAAATTAGGTGGCAGAACCTATCTGGCCATTTTACTCAGTACATCCATAGTATTTTTCTTATTTGCAATAATTCTAAGTTGGTTTATCGCCGGCACACTCGACTTTACCAACGGTGGCATTTTTCCAGATACAAGCTCACCATTAGTATTAGGGTTGTTATTATTACTATTTATTTTTGGCATTGGAAAATCTGCAATCATGCCATTTCACCGATGGCTACCAGCAGCAATGGTCGCACCAACTCCGGTAAGCGCCTTATTACACGCCGTTGCTGTTGTTAAAGCTGGCGTTTTTACCATTTTAAAAGTGATAATCTATATATTTGGTATCGATACAGTCAACACATTAGTTACAACTCAAGCATTACTCTATTTAGCAGGAGCATCAATATTATTAGCGTCAATAGTCGCAATGAAACAAAACAACTTAAAAGCACGGCTGGCTTACTCCACAATAAGTCAACTGGGTTATATAACCTTAGGTGCCCTACTCGCCACTAGCACATCAATAACAGCAAGTAGTATGCACATTACCATGCATGCTTTTGCCAAAATTACGTTATTTTTTTGTGCTGGTGCTATATTAATTACCACGCATAAAACCGATGTTGATCAAATGCACGGCCTTGGCCGTCAAATGCCATTAACCATGACCGCATTTTTTATTGCCAGCATCAGCATTATTGGCTTACCTCCAACAGGAGGTTCATGGAGCAAATGGTATTTAATATTAGCAACCATCGAAACAGAACAAATACTATTAATGTTAATACTAATGTTAAGCTCGTTACTGAATATTGCCTATTTACTGCCAATCCCAATGCGAGCATTTTTTCCCGGTGAAAAATACAAATCAACAGCAACAAAAATTAAAGAAGCACCACTATTTTCACTAATAGCAATTACGATAACAACATTAGGTTGCATCAGTTTATTTTTATATCCTATGCCCTTATACAATTTAGTATCCGCAATAACACTTAATTGAACGAGTATCACTAAATAATATGACAAAAAATAAGCAGCATCTATTTGATAAACCACAAAACGTTAAACGAGTAATACACAGTTTATATGCAATTTGTTTTATTTTATTCATATTAGACTTCGTCATTAACCGGCACATTAATCATTGGCTAGAAAGAATCTGGGGGTTTTATGCCATATATGGCTTTATAGCGTGCGTCATACTGGTGCTCATTGCTAAATGGATGAGAACCTTCTTAATGCGTGAAGAAAGTTATTACACTGGTAATGAAAACACTAGCAATATAGACTCAATGCAACAAAAAAATGGAACTCAAAATGTGGATAAATGAGTTACCAGCATTTATACCTTTTTTCATTGGAGCCTTGCTAGCTTTAATAACACGAGGATACCTACGAAATATATTAATGCTAGCTGTTCCAATACTCGGTGGTCTACAGCTATGGTATCTTCCTGAAGGAAATTATTTACAATTCACCTTTTTAAATTACCAACTATCACCATATCGGGTCGACAAACTCAGTTTATTATTTGGATATTTATTTCATCTTGCCGCTTTCATATCACTAATTTATGCCATTCACGTTCGTGATACCCTACAACAAGTCACCAGCATGTTATACGCCGGTAGCGCATTAGGTGCAGTATTTGCAGGTGATCTTTTAACGCTATTTGTATTTTGGGAATTATTGGCTTTAAGCTCAGTATTTTTAATCTGGGCTAGAGGCACAGAAAAAGCCTACGCATCGGGAATGCGTTATTTAATTATCCAAGTTCTATCCGGTTTATTATTATTAGCAGGAACATTAATTTTTGAAAACCAAACAGGAACAATTGAATTTAATAAAATTGGATTAAACGATTATGGTCTTGCAGGTTGGTTTATTTTTATTGCCATTGGAATAAAATCTGCGTTTCCGTTATTACACAACTGGTTAACGGATTCTTATGCCGAAGCAACACCTACCGGAAGTGTATTTTTAAGTGCCTTCACCACTAAAGTTGCCATTTATGCGCTAGCTCGTGCTTACCCGGGCACAGAAATATTGGTGTATATTGGTGCCACAATGACATGCTTTCCTATTTTTTATGCGGTTATCGAAAACGATCTACGACGTGTGTTAGCCTACAGTATGATCAATCAAATTGGGTTTATGGTTACCGGTATAGGTATTGGAACAGCACTTGCGATTAATGGTGCCGTTTCTCATGCGTTTAATGATGTGATATTTAAAGGTTTATTATTTATGTCGATGGGCGCAGTATTACACATGACCGGACGGATCAATGGCTCCGATCTTGGAGGGCTTTATAAATCGATGCCCAAAACGACGCTACTGTGTATTATTGGTGCAGCATCAATATCGGCATTTCCATTGTTCAGTGGTTTTGTTAGTAAATCAATGGTGATGAGTGCTGCACTTGAAAATAATTATACTATTATTTGGTTAATGCTATTATTTGCATCAGCCGGTGTATTTCATCACGCAGGAATTAAGATACCTTTCTTTGCTTTTTTTGGCCATGATTCAGGAATACGCACCACTGAACCACCATTAAATATGTTATTTGCTATGTCAATTGCTGCAGCACTTTGTATAACAATTGGAGTATATCCCTCAATCTTATATCAACTATTGCCCTACAACACTGGTTATAATCCTTATGATGCAACACATGTTCTGGCACAAACGCAATTACTATTTTTCTCAGCGTTAGCATTTGTTTGGTTAAAATTAAAATGCTTATATCCACCAGAATTGCACTCAATAAACATTGATGCTGAATGGATTTATCGACGATTTTTACCAAGACAATTTAACACTGTATTTAAATTAATATGGCGAATTGATGCAGCTATTCGTCAGCAATTTATGTATTATATTAAACTAATTATTAATACATTATTTCATTATAACAACCCATCAAGTGCGATTTTTCAAACTAAAATGACTAACACAATGGTCATTTGGGTTGTTGTTTTATTATTTATGTATTTATTTTTTAGCTTTATAAAATAACAAAATACTTGAAATAGGTTTTTTAACATGATGGATTGGAATTCTCGTTATTCAGAATCAGGCTTTGCCTATGGCGTAAAGGCAAATGATTTTCTAATATCAGTATCAGAACAATTAACAAAAGGAAATTGTTTATCCTTAGCTGAAGGTGAAGGTCGAAATGCAGTTTATTTAGCAAAACAAAACCACCAAGTAACTGCCGTTGATGCTTCCAATGTTGGTTTACTAAAAGCAAAACAACTAGCAACAGACAGTAATGTCGCTATAAACACCCAAGTATGCGATCTAGCAAGTTATCAAATTACCCAAACGCATTACGACACTATTATTTCAATTTTTTGTCATATACCAATACCAATAAGACAAAAAATTCACAACGCAGTTGTCACAGGCTTAAAGCCAGGCGGATTGTTCGTTCTTGAGGCATACACAGAAAAACAAATTCAGTATGCGACTGGTGGGCCACCCACACCAGAGTTAACCATGAGTTTAGATGTACTTAAACAAGAACTAAGCGGGTTGGAATTTTTAATCGCACAAGAAATTGATCGTGAGATACACGAAGGAAAGTATCATATCGGTAAAGGTGCTGTTGTTCAAATATTGGCAAGAAAAAACTAGCCTGAAATTTCTTCAATTTCGTTGCTATTTTTTTCAACATGGGTTGTTGATTTATTGGTTAAATTTCGCCAAAGACTAGTATCATTATTGTTTTTTTCAATAGCGTTCAATTTAAGCTCATGTGCTTCAATCTCTATTGAGCTTGGCGCAATAACACGTAGTTTCGCTCTTGAACCATCAACTCTTCGAATCTGTGATTGTGCATCATTATCAGATAATCCTTCAGAAAAATTATCTAATAATAATTTAACCTGACCACCGGTCATCGCTAAATAGACATCAGATAAAATCTCGGCATCTAATAATGCGCCATGCAAATCTCGTTCTGAGTTATTAACATCATAACGTTTGCATAACGCATCCAGATTATTTTTTTGTCCGGGGTGTAATTTTCGGGCTAGCGCTAAAGTATCAAGAACAGTGCAGCTATCTTCAACTTTTTTAACACTACCCTTTAATTTTGATAATTCATAATTAATGAATCCAACATCAAATCGTGCATTATGGATGATTAACTCGGAGCCATTAATGAAGTTCATAAAATCAGTCGCAATATCTTGAAACTTAGGCTTATCGCTTAAAAATTCATTGGTAATTCCATGAACTTCGATGGCTCCATCGTCTATTTCGCGTTCTGGATTGATGTATTGATGATAAGTGTTGCCCGTAATCTTTCGATCAATCACTTCAACACAACCAATTTCAATAATACGATGACCTTGGGAGGTTTCTAAACCGGTAGTTTCTGTATCAAGAACAATGTATCTCATGGCTATAACATACAGCAGATTTGCCTTATGAGCAAAGCAGAAAAATCAAAGCAAGTGTTCAATAGAACTTAATGAGAACGTTTAAATATTATCAATACCTTCATTTGCAAGTTCATCAGCAATCTCATTTTCAATATGACCACTATGCCCTTTAACCCAATCCCAACTAACCTCATGTTGAGCAGTTGCAGCCTCCAGACGTTGCCACAGATCAACATTTTTGACCGGTTTATTCGCTGCGGTTTTCCAATTACGTTTTTTCCAATTTTTAATCCACGAAGTAATGCCATTCATGACATATTGAGAATCCGTGGTAATCAAAACTTTTGATCGTCGTTTTAAACTTTCAAGTGCCATAATAGCCGCCATCAATTCCATGCGGTTATTGGTCGAACTTTTTTCGCCGCCACATAAACGTTTTTCATGTTCGCCAAACTGTAACAACACGCCCCAACCACCCGGTCCAGGATTTCCACGGCATGCGCCATCAGTAAAAGCTTTTACTATATCAGTCATTATTTTTAATTATTTATTTTTTAAAGAAGAAGTTTTATTGGATGGTTCTAATCCAGCGGAAACAATAGGACGTGATTTCCATCTAGGTCGAATCGGAGTAAAGGTGTTTACACGTTTTTTGGCAACCAAGATATAACCACCACCTAAAGCCGGCCAAAAACGCTTACCAATATTTTCAAGGAATTTAACTTTCGTCATAAAGCTATTATGTTGGATTGGTGGTCTAAAAAAATAACTCTCACACTGGACATGCTCAAAACCTAATAGTGCTAACCAATCCTTAACTCGTGATTTACTAAAAAAATGTCCACGCCAAGGGACATTCTGTTTCCACATAAACAACCAACGAAACAGTGACCAATAACTCACCGGATTAAAAGACAGCAAAATAACATAACCCTCTGGTATTAACACTCTTTCGGCTTCTCGTAACACCTCATGCGGATCATTAGAAAATTCAAGCAAGTGAGGCAAAATTAGCACATCAACACTGGCACTTTGTACTGGCAATTCTACAGCAGATCCAATCGCTGAAATGCCGTTTTGTTTTTTTAGCTGACCGTGTTCGTTATTATTCGATTCAGTTGATACTGCTTGTGACATAGTGACGCAATGTGATACCCGACTATTTTCATGCCAATCCAATTGCCCAAGCCGACCGATTTGCAATAAATGATATCCAAAGAGATTTTTTAAGTTCCTATCAAGACTCAATTTTTCTTGTTGTTCGAAATTGACACCTAAATTTGTTTCATACCATTTAGATAAAGTAAACCCTTGATCTGCCGATACATTTTGTGATCGAAATGAATTTTTAACGAATCGAGCAAACATGAGCTTAAATAATCCTTATATCCTATATATCAACCTTACACCAATTTGCAGATTCTGGCATTATATAGGTTATAAAAAACACCAATCAGATATAACGAGCGCTAACTTATTTTCACACACAGTTGGCAATATTATTAAATGATACTTGACGTATCGCTGTATAATTTTTACTATAAATATCAATATGCTAGCTAATATACTTAAAAATAAAATCAATAAATTCGCATTTCTTCTAATATCACCGATGATTTTTTCGCTATCATCATGTGCTATTACCGACTTTACGAATTACTCAGATAACAGTAATAAGGTTTACTCATTCGATGAGGAACCACAAGGAATTTACAGTGTTGCAGGTGATCACACCTATCCCGCATTTCTAAATGAAGCCGATTTACAAGCCCAATTAGACGAACATGAATTTGGCCCCATACTGGTTGATACGCAGTCAACAAATATCTGGAATAGAATCCGAAATAATTTTAAATTTGATGATATAAAACATTCCCGAATTACAACACAATTCAACTGGTTTAAAAATCATCCTGAATACATTAACCGTGTTGCCGCACGTGCAACACCGTATATGCATTTTATTGTTGAATCATTGGAAGCTCAAGGTATCCCTGGCGAACTTGCTTTGTTGCCTATAGTAGAAAGTGCATTTAAGCCATTTGCTTATTCTCATGGTCGAGCATCTGGAATATGGCAGTTCATACCATCAACCGGTCGTTTATATGGTTTAAAGCAAAATTGGTGGTACGATGGACGACGAGATATCTTTGCTTCAACCAATGCCTCCCTACGCTTGTTAAAGAACTTGGCCAAATATTTTAAGGGTGACTGGATGTTAGCGCTAGCCGCCTATAATTCAGGCCAAGGTACAGTTAAACGTGCCATTAGACGCAATAAAAAACGTGGACGCCCAACAGACTTCTTTTCGTTAAGGTTACCCACTGAAACAAAAGCCTATGTTCCCAAATTATTAGCCTTAAAAAAATTAATTTTAAATCCTGAACTCTATAATTTAACCTTATTACCAATTAGAGATGAACCGTATTTTAAAAAGATTGAAATTAGCTCTCAAATCGATCTCGCCCTAGCTGCAGAAATGGCTGGAATATCAATAGAAGAACTTTATAACTTAAACCCTGGCTTTAATCGTTGGGCAACTGCACCTAAAGGCCCCCACTACTTATTAATCCCAACCGGAAAATCAGATAATTTTGAGTTTTCATTAGCAGACTTACCCGTTAGTGAACGTGTTAACTGGAAACGACATAAAATTCGCAAAGGTGAAACAATTGGCAGCATTGCTCGAAAATATCATATTAGCACTGCAATTATTAAACGAACTAATAACTTACGCAGTAATCGCATTCGAAAAGGTCATAGTTTATTAATTCCAACGGCGAGTAAAAGATTAAGTTCTTATAAATTAAGCTCAAATGAACGCGTTAAAATAAAGCAAAATATTAAACGTAAAGGACGAAAAATTAATTACACCATTCGACGAGGTGACACATGGTGGGGGCTCGCGACTCAGCACGGCATTGGAACCAGACAGCTTGCTAAATGGAATGGCTTAGCACCAAGAGATAAATTAACCCCTGGACAAAAAATTGTTATTTGGGCAAAAATAAATGCCGGTGCAGATTTTCAACCCATAATTAGTCCACCCAGCCGAACCCAGCGAATCGGGTACCGCGTTCGACGAGGTGATTCATTATCAAGAATATCGAAAAAGTTTAGAGTTTCAATTAAACAGATTCGGCGCTGGAATCGACGTTTATCTCGAAGTAAATATTTGCAACCAGGACAACGTATCACCCTGTATGTCGATATTACAAGACAATCGAGTTAATATAATAGCTTTTAATACTCTAACTTGACCTTAGGAACAGCATCCATTAATCGTTTTGTGTAATCATTCGTCGGACGCGAACAAACTTGTTCTGTTTGTCCATATTCAACGATTTTACCGGCATTCATAACCGCAACACTATCACTTAAATACTCAACAACTGATATATTGTGAGTAATGAATAATAATGTTAGCTGACGACTATTTCTCAGTTCTAATAATATATCCAATATTTCTGATTGAACAGAAACATCCAAAGCACTAGTCACTTCATCGCACACAATAAACTCAGGCTTTAAAACTAAGGCTCGAGCAATGCCAATCCGCTGTTTTTGTCCTCCTGAGAACTCATGCGGATAACGCCATAAATAATCTGGATCCAACTGTACACTCTTTAAAATATCACGCGCTATTTCAATTCGCTCTTCAAACGAAACACCAATTTTATGAACTGCCATCGGTTCGGTTAACGTTGTGGCAATAGTTAACCGTGGATTTAAAGACGACATTGGATCTTGAAAAATTACCTGCATCGACTTTCGATAAGGCTTCATTTCTGAACGGCTTAAAGTGGATATATTTCTACCTGAAAATTCTATTGAACCTGCTGTAGGCTCGATTAATTTTAATATAGAACGCCCCAAGGTTGTTTTACCACAGCCGGACTCACCGACTAAAGCTAATATTTCACCTTTAGTAATATTTAAATTAATCCCATCAACGGCTTTTATATGATCAACTGTATGTCGAAATATTCCTTTTTTTACGGGAAAATAAACTTGCAGATTTTTTAATTTAACTAAAGCAATTTTAGAATTACTATTATTTAAGATAACATCAGTATTAATTTGTGATGAACTGGATTTTAAAGAACTAAGCTTTTTATCCCGTTCCAGTTTCATTCTTTCAGGCAAAGCCGCCAATAATTTTTTGGTATAATCGTGTTGTGGCTGTGTTAATACTGTTTTTGTATCACCCAACTCCACAATTTTACCAAGACGCATAACAGCAACCCGATCGGCTATTTGAGACACCACGCCAAGATCATGTGTGATGAATAAAATACTCATGCCCTTGGATTGTTGTAAATCTTGCATTAATTTTAAAATTTCAGCTTGAATCGTTACATCTAATGCCGTTGTAGGTTCATCAGCAATTAGAAGATCAGGTTCACAAACCATTGCCATAGCAATCATCACCCGTTGACGTTGCCCTCCAGATAAACGATGGGGGTATTCATTTATTCGCTGTTCCGGCTCAGGTATTTGTACTTGTTTAAGAACATCTAAAGTTTTATCTATTTTTTGTTGTTCTGTTAATTCAGGAAAATGTAATTGAATGGCTTCAATAATTTGTTCACCAATCGTTAATACTGGATTTAATGAAGTCATCGGCTCTTGAAAAATCATGGCGATCCGTGAACCACGAATATTTCGTTTAATATTTTCTGGGCAATTAAGTAAGTCAACCTGTTCATGAGTATCATTATTATGACGATAATTAAAATCAATAGAACCCGTAGGATGAAAACTAATATCGTTTGGTAATAATTGGATAATTGATAATGCACATATCGATTTACCACTTCCCGACTCACCAACCAAACAAAAAGTTTCACCTTTTTTAATAGTAAAGCTAATATCATCAACCGCTTTAACGACTGATTCCGATGTTTTTAAATAGGTTTTTAAATTTTCAATGTTTAATAAGAAATCCATTATTAATCCTTTAGATGTTAGGATTTCTTTAGATTAGGATCAATAGCATCACGCAATGCTTCTCCTAATAAATTATAAGTGAATACCGTTAAAAAAATTGCGCCACCGGGAAATACTGCCATCCACCAATTAAAGGTTGACGATTGAACAGCCTGATTCAACATTTGTCCCCACGATGGATCGTCAACCAAACCTAGACCTAAGAAACTTAATGTTGCTTCAGCAAGTATTGCAGAGGCAACACCAAAGCTTGCCGCCACTAATATCGGTGCAACACCATTTGGTAACATATGTCGAAATAAAATAGAATGTGTTGGTAAACCACTCGCTATCGCAGCTTGAACAAATTCTTGTTCGCGTAACCTCAAAAATTCAGCTCGCACAAATCGCGCATAACCCGACCAACTAGTAAGCCCAATGATAACCATCATTAAATACAAACTGCGGCCAAAAAAAGCCACAAATGTTAATAACAAAAATAACGTTGGAATTGCTTCAAATATTTCAACCAAACGCATACCCAACATATCAACCACACCGGAATAAAACCCCATTAAACCGCCAATAATTATTCCAATAATCATCGCGATACCGGTTGCTACAAATCCTATCCCTAATGCAATTCGAGTGGCATAAACCATGCGACTAAAAACATCGGCACCATTAACATTAGTGCCAAATAAATGTGTTCTGTTATTTGCAGAAAAAGGTTTTTCCAAACCAGTATCACCGTAATCTCGTAAATAATCTTTTGGTGAATACACTATTGGTGTTCTAATTATCCAATCATAATCTTTATTTGATTCAGATTCACGGTATTGTTCATAGACGACTAATTGTGGTGGTGAATTAAGCGATAAACCCAGTATGACTGAAATTAAAATCGAGCTTAAAAAAATATACAATTTACTTTTAAATTGAATTTTTAAAAACCACACAATGATAAACGTAAAAAATATAACAAATAATCCGATATCAAGGTTATTTAAATTTTGGATTAAAGGGCTAGTAATAATGTTATTTTGGCTTAATAATAATGGATGGCTATTAGCAATAAGTGGCGCAAAAACAGCAATAACAATTAAGAATAAAATCCAATACAAACCTAAACGTGCACCTTTATTTGAAAGTGCACTATGCAATATTTGTTGCGCATAACCGCTATTTTTTATAACTAACTCAGTCATAACTTACTCTCGGATCAACAATCGCATAACAAATATCGGCGATTAAATAACTCACCAACGTTAAAACACCACTAACGAGAGTCACGGATAAAACCATTTCACGATCGCGCCCTTTAACAGCCTCAACTGCAAGTTTACCCATGCCATCAATACTAAATATCGATTCAACTATCACCGACCCTGCAAGTAATGCAGGTAATAAACTGGCTGAAATAGTAATTAATGGTAATAAGCTATTTCGAAACACATGCCGCCACAATACATTTTTTTCTGATACCCCTTTTGCTCGTGCGGTACGTGCAAAATCTGCTAGCAAATTTTCTAATACTGCGGTACGCATTAACTTTGATAATGCCGCAAAACTACCATAGGATAAAGCAATTACCGGTAACACCAAATGCCACAAACGGTCTAAAACAAAACCCCGAACAAACTCTCCAGAAGCAAGATTCATCGCAATAGCCAAACCAATAAATAAACCGACAGAACCAAAAATAACGATTCGTAATGTAATAAATTCAGACTTAGCCACAATAAAAAAAACAATACTTAATATTGCAACATTAGCAAAACTAAACAAAAAGTGTATTTCTGATGAAACACTTAGCGCCATCAATATACCTAATACCAATCCAACTAAGCTCATCACTATTATTCGCAAATTATTATTACGCCACAAGCTAATCCAAATAAATGTAAAAGTGGAACCGAGCATGAATAATAACATCAGAAAAATATCCGACATTGATGACCAATGGGGTAAAAACGGCATATCTAAGGCTTCAAGATCGCTCAGTCCAGCCGTTGGAAACCAATGCCAATATTGGTCACTTGCAAAAAAACCAATAAATAGCACCCCTGCTAACATAGTAGGAACCGACCACAAACCCAACATAGTAACACTGGACACGACATCAAAGGATTTACCCCGCATCACCGCTGCGCGCACACCAAAGCTAATCGCAATAATATAAATTAAGGGTAATGAAATCACATTAAGCAATAATGTGATAGGAACACGCTCCACAACAACATCCAACACCGGTCGACCGTATAAAAAACTGGTGCCGAAATTGGATCCCTTGGTGAAGGAAAAACCATTCAAATTATTGTCATCATCAAAAGTGAAACCAATAGGTGATACATTATTCAACCACCGTAAATATTGCACTGGAGCTGGATCATTTAAACCATAAAGCTTATTATAATATTTTTCGAGTGCTTGTTTTTGCTCTGCGTCTAATTCTTGGCCTTCAATCAATTTTTGAGCCGATATACCACCGGGTGCTGATGCCATAACAATAAAAACGATTAATGTAATCCCTAACAAAGTAGGAAACATTAATAAAATTCGGCGTAATATATAAGTGTGCATTTAATATCAATCTACGTCTTATGACTAATGATAACGCTGTTCATCGATTGGAACATAATTTTCAATAGGCATCGAACCAAAATTTAAACCTAGTTTAGAATTATTAATATTTTTAATTCGTTTATCAATAAAACGTAAGGTTTTTCTACGCATCAGAAAAGTATAAGGCTGATCATCATAGAGTAAGCGCTCAACTTCTTGCCAAATTTTCATCCGTTGTGGCTCATTAACTGTTTTTCGAGCCTGAGTAATTAAAGCATCCATTTTAGGATTGGAATGTCCGACAAAATTATCACCACCATCTTTAATTTGGTCCGAATGAAACATACGAAACACATCGGTTTCTAAGCCACTAGTCCAACCCAGAGTCATTGCGTCAAAATTTCTAGTATTAAACAAATCAAGCATGACCGACCATTCTGTGGGTTTAGGTTTTAACAATATCCCCGCACGAGCATAAACATCCTTTAAATATAAAACGATACGTTTAGTATCTTCACTATCTTGAAAAAATACTAATTCAAATTCAAATGGTTTTTTATCTGCAAATTCTAAAATACCATCACCATCTCGATCTTCTAATCCTGCTTCTTTCAATAATGCCTTGGCTTTATTAAGATCATATTCACGTGCAACTAATTCACTTGCGTGTTGCTTTGTCCGAGGGTTAAATGGACTTATTGCCACTTCACCATAATTAAGCATAATATCCTTAATAATGCCCTTTCGGTTTGTTAGGTAAGTCATGGCTTGTCGAACTTTTTTACTCGCAAACAATGTTGCTTTATTATTTCTTAATTGGTTCCACCCAATGTATGAATATCCAACAACTGGACTCATGTATTCCCAGCTATTTGCTTGTTTTGACAAATTTGCGTCTTTTGTTAATTTTTTAAATTCTATCGGTCTTGCACCATAATCATCAATTTCACGGTTACGGAAGGTAGTTAAACGTGCACTATCATTTTCAATTATTTTCCATAATAACTTATCAAAAGTGGGTTGCACCGCCCCCCAATAACGAGGGTTTCTTTTTAATTCAACAAAACCAATATCCGGTGTCCAACCAGTGGGATCTTTTAAACGATAAGGGCCCGAGCCCATTAAAAGTCCTTTTGATTGATTAAATTTTTGTGCTGTTTTTAAATATTTTGCATAAAAATGTTTTGGTAAAACTTGCATCTGGCCAATAATTTCAAGCGCTTTAAAATAAGGCTCTTTATAAACACAAATTACTTCATAATCGCCATTGGCAGTGACACTTTTAATTTTTGACATGCTAGCACGGTGATGTGGTGCAGCAATTTTATCGTTCATGATAAAGTTATAAGTAAAAACCACGTCATTAGCCGTTAAAGGCTCGCCATCTGAAAACGTTGCTTGCTGACGCAATTTAAACGTAAATGTCAAACCATCATCACTGATTGTCCAGCTATCCGCTAATAAACCTTGCCATTCAAGTGTTTCTGAATCCCGAACAATCATGGTTTCTAAAACATTGGATTGTACGATGGAGGCATAAGCATCTTGTGAAACAATTGGAGTGATGGTTTTAAGGTTGCTGCCAAAAGCGCGAACCAACCAATCCCCCTGAGCATAATCTTTTTGTTGACTCGCCTTATACGCCGGTTTAAAAGCTGCCGGAATTTGGCTGGCTGAAGATTTTGTTGACGTTTGGGATAATTGAGCTCCCGAATCAACCTGTTGACTCAAGGAACGCACTAAACTGCGCATTTTTCGCAAATCTTGCGCCTGTTCCTTCATTGTTTCTTGTATTTCAGCCATCTTTAACCATTGCCGGTCAACCATATACATTGACAGAATAATTAAAATTGCTAAGCCTATTAAAGCACTAAAAAGAATGATGTCCTTCGACGTGAAACGTTTTTCCATATCGGCCAAATGCCTCTCGATTTTTGTTCTTATTTTTGTTAAATAAACAATCCAATTGACATTACTACAATTGGTAAATTCATAACATACTGGATTCAATGCTATAGCAAGCAGAGAATTGATACAACAGTATTACTAAACTAGCAGCCAAACTTTCGAGTAAACATTCAATAGTAATGTTGTGTACGACGCAGGTATGTTATAAAGTTGCTCAAATATAAATTTTGTAAGGAGTTAAGAAGTATGGGTTTCCTCGATGGTAAAAGAGCACTTATTGTAGGCCTCGCAAGCAATCGTTCAATTGCATGGGGTATTGCCCAGGCCATGAAACGTGAAGGCGCGGAGCTTGCCTTTACCTATCAAAACGAAAAACTTCGTGATCGTGTCGATAAAATGGCTGCAGAATGCGGTTCAGATATCACAATTCCCTGTGATGTAAATGATGACGATCAAATTGATCATGTTTTTGATCATTTAGACAACTTTTGGGATGGTTTAGACATCATTGTGCACTCCGTTGCATTTGCACCCCGTGAAGAGCTTGAAGGTGATTATTTAAACTCGGTAACACGAGACGGCTTTCGACAAGCCCATGAAACCAGTTCATACAGTTTTGCTGCACTGGCTAAAGCAGGTCTGCCAATGATGGAAGGACGTAATGGTTCTTTACTTACACTGAGCTATCTTGGCGCTGTTCAAGCAATGCCGAATTACAATATCATGGGGCTGGCAAAAGCAAGTTTAGAGGCAAACGTGCGCTACATGGCTCAAAGTCTAGGGCCTGATGGAATACGGGTAAATGCTGTCTCCGCAGGCCCAATCCGCACCTTGGCTGCAGCGGGAATTAGCAATTTCCGTAAGATGCTAACCCATGTTGAAAACACCGCACCTCTGAGACGAAATGTAACCATTGAAGAAGTGGGTAATGTCGCGGCTTTCCTCTGTTCGGATCTGGCATCATCACTCACAGGTGAAATTATCTATGCAGATTCTGGCTACAGCCACATCGGAATGGGGCCATTAGAAACCAACGAAAACACGAATAAAGAAACATAATAAACAATGATATAAAACTAAATATGAAACAGGGATGTTTCATATTTTACAATTTAAACAACTATTTAACTACTAATGCCTTCGATTCGCCTAAAATATCTTCTTCTCCTTCAAGTCTTGCAACAATTACCGCACAACAAGAATCACTAAAAATATTCACACTGGTTCTAAACATATCCAATATTCTATCAACAATAAATATTAGCGCTACACCATCTAAAGGCAAACCAATTGCAGACAAAATAATGGTTATTGCAACCAAACTTGCCGATGGAATTCCCGCTACCCCGATGGAAGTTAATAACGCAACTAATACAACGGTAAATTGTACCGTCACGGTTAAATCAAGCCCATATGCTTGCGCAATAAACATTGCTGCAACACACTCATATAATGCCGTGCCATCCATATTAACAGTTGCACCAAGTGGTAACACAAATGAACTGGTTCGATTAGATACGCCAGCATTATTTTCAATACACTTTATTGTTAATGGTAGCGTTGCCGATGATGAAGCCGTTGAAAATGCCGTTAACATTGCCGGTGCCATGGCTTTAATATGACGAGTAGGTTTTACTTTAGCAATAAATTTTAACAATAACGGTAAAACAATAAATGTATGAGTAGCCAATGCCGCCATAACACTAAAGGTAAACCAGAATAATGACTCAAATAACGCATCTAACTCATCAGCATCAATATCAGCGATAACTTTAGCAACTAACCCAAACACCCCTATCGGAGCAAAGCTAATGATAAAATTGGTCATTTTCATCATAACTTCAAACAAACCTTGCCAAAAATTATATTGTGCATCAGCGTATTTTTTGGTTATTTTAGTTATATAAACACCAAACAAAATCGCAAAAAATATCAAGCCCAACATTTGACCATTCGCCGCGGCTTTAATGATATTTGGCGGAACTAAACCTAGGAAAACATCCGATATACTCGATGCATCTTTTCCTCCTACCCGAGAGGCTACATCCGCTACCCGTTCAGAAGTTAATCCTAATAAATCTTTCGCCGGAACACCGTCAATGATGCCTGGTTGAAATACATTAACGAAAAATAAACCAATAACAATTGCAAAAAAACTACTAACAACATAAAACAAAATAGTTTTAAAACCTAAACGTCCTAAACCATCGGCACTACCAATTCCAGCAACACCGGTAATAATTGAAGCCAAAACCAGAGGCACAATAATCATTTTTAAAGCATTGAGAAAAAAAGTCCCTATAAAATCATATACAGCATAAAACTTTATACCAAGAACAACGCTATCGGGAGCAGTAAATGCCCCACTGATAAAAGCCAATACTAATGCGATTAAAATTTGCCAATGAAGTGCCAGTTTAGACATCAAGGATACTCCCTATCAGAGTCAGTAGTCGGTATTTAAAATCCTCAAGCACTAAACCTATTTGATTTAGAACACAGGAACAAGCATTACAAAATTTAGAATTAAAAAAGGTATTTTAACCTCAGATCCGTATAATAAAATAATCACGATTCTTATACTAAGCTCAGGTCATATTCGGTAATAATCACTTGAACTATTACCTTATTATTGCAGCTGAATTATTATTCTATTGTTCGGCTGCTTGTTTTATTATTTTAATATCAGCTTGTTCTCTGATAAATGCGATGAAAGCATCAAGCTCGGTTGTGCCATTTGCTGCCGTCAAGCCACGCAATTCATTACTAATAGCAGCAGGATCAGATTTTGGCGTATCGCTACCGCCTTCTTTAACACCATACACAACCACGATAGATTTATCACCACCGGTCATATTGACAGTTTCAATCACTGGTTTTTTACCAGGACGAGGCATATTAAATGCTTTGTTACGAACCACCGCATCAATCGAATCTTTGTTAGCAGCGGATTGAGTACGACCTAAATAGCCATAACGAGTCCATTTGCTATATTTGATAACATCATCACCAACAGCACCATCTGAAAGCTTATCAATAGCTACTGATAGCGATTTGGCGATGAGAGCGCTAGACTTTTCATTTAAAAGACGAGAATTAATGACTATCTTAACATCGTCAAATGGTTTTTGTTTGGCGGGTTCACGTTTCGCTAATCGGACTACAACATAGTGAGATTCCGATAATTCAACAGGTGTGCTGTTTCTTCCTTTATTTAAAACATCATCACTAAATACTTGATCGAGCACACGCTTATCAGAAAAAATACCACCGCCACCAGAACGTGGAAATAATTTGCTGGTTTTAATTTCGATATTTAACTCATCTTTCATTGGTGCCAATGAAGTCGATGAGTCGTAGGCTAGCTGATCCATTCGATCAACATCTTTGTAGAAATCATTCTCAGCTTTGTTTTTCTTTAACTCAGATTTAATTTTTTCTTTGACTTGAGAAAATTCAGTTATTTTTACTGGTTTAATTTCATCAACTTTAATTAAATGATAACCAAAACGCGATCTCACTGGTTGACTAACTTTATTTTTTTCTAATGAAAATGCTACCTCATCAAATGATTTATCATTATCACCTTTGCTAACAAGACCAAGATCACCACCTTTCTTAGAGGAACCTAAATCTTGAGATGATTTTTTTGCGACTGCTTCAAACTCCGCACCGGCAATAATTTTTTCATATAGCGCTGTTATTTGTTTTTTAGCTGTAGCGTCGTCAATTTTTTTATTGACATTAATTAAAATGTGACGAATTTTTCGACGTTCCGTTCCTGCTGAATATAATTTTATATTTTCACTGTAATATTTTTTAGCTTCATCATCAGTAATTGAAAAATTTAATGCTGATTTTTCTAAATCCAGCTCGGCATATTCAACACTAACCATTTCTGGAGTCATAAATTCTGCTGAGTGAGTTTTATAATATTCGTCTAATTCTTTGTCAGTTACTTTGACATCATTTTTGAATTTAGCTATTGATAATCGTAAGACACCAATGTCACGCTGTTGATTTTTTAATCTTTTAAACTTCTCAACATCAGACTCTAAAACAAAAGCCGAATCTTGTAAGCCATTATAAAGCTGTTGCTGGACAATTTGTTTCTTAACGCTATTTTCATATAATTCAACATTAATAGACTGTTGCTTTAAGACTTCACGATAGCGCGCTTTTGAAAATAATTTATTATCACCATTAAAAACATTTTGCTTTGCTAATTCAGCTTGTACTTGTTCCACTGAAGCAGAAAAATCTTGCTCTTGTAAATATTGTTCAAAAATTAAATCGGTAACTAATGAATTAATGACTTGTTGGCGCATGAATGATTCAGGAAATAAATTAGGTTGGTAATTTTCACCCTGCTGTTGCTGTAATCTTTGTTGAAAATTTTGATAAGCCCGATCGTACTCTGGAGTCAAAATCTCATCGCCATTAACAACTGCCACAGCCACCGTAGATGGAGCCGATAAATAACTACTTAAACCGAATGTAGCGAAAGTTACAATTATAAAAGCGACAATTAACCAAACGAAGATACCTTGGGCTTTATCCCGTATAAGCTGCATCATGGTGCTAGATTTCCAATTTCCGTAATCATTATTATTCTTTAAACCTTAACTCTAAAATATTCTTTTT